>Ga0197142_1000774_pt1 | contig 29834 bp, 17 predicted proteins | sample GBS60_MetaG_FD_148614 | JGI IMG/M metagenome (GOLD analysis project Ga0197142, IMG submission 148614) | Sediment microbial communities from Great Boiling Springs, Gerlach, Nevada, United States - GBS 60_MetaG | ecosystem: Environmental > Aquatic > Thermal springs > Hot (42-90C) > Sediment... | reverse complement strand
AGTCCCTCGGCGCGCTGCCCGCGTTCGCCGATCTGTCGACGCCGCAGGAGCCCCGCGCCATCCGACGCGCACGCCGCCGGTGAGGGCGGGGTCGTTCGCGCCGGATGGCGGCTATCATGATCGCAGAACGACCGGAAGTCCATCAGCAAGGAACCGCCATGCCCGATCCATCCGCCGCATCCGACATGGCCATCACCGCCGCCGTGCGCGCCGTGCGCGGCGAATCCGACCTGGACGCCGTGCGTCCCGCGCTCGACGAGGATGACCTGGCGCGGGTCATCGCGTGTGCGCCGGAGGCGCATCATCTCGTGCGCGCCATCGCCGCCCTGTGCGGCGGATTGCCGTCCCTGCTTGACGCGCCGACCCGCGCCGATCCCGCGCTCCACGACGCCGTGGCGCGTCTGATCGGAACGCCCGCCGGACGCGTCGCCCTTTGGTGCTGGACGGAGATTGCGCCCGCAGACTGGGGACGCGCGTGCGGCGCAGCGCTGATCGACGCCGTCGATCGGGGACAATGCACCGCAAGCGCCGCCGCCGCGCTCATCGGTCCAGACGACCGGATGGCGTCTCGACTCCGCAGCGCGCGGGACATCGCGTTCGCCATCCGCTGGTGGGGGCAGGCAAATCCTGACGATCCGACCGCATGGGCGGGGGCGCTTTCCGCTGGGGAACGCCGGCGTCTGATCGACGACGTGCTGCGATTCGGAACCGCCATCGCATTCTGCCTGCCCTGGCTGCCGCCGGATGTCGCACGGGCGGCAAGCAGGACCTGCAGCGTCAAAATCGCGCTGGAAGCGTTTGCCGATGCGTCGCCGACGGCGCGCAGGCTGCACGCGGCGATCGTGCCGCATCTGGTTGCGCGAACGCGTCCAGGCGACCTTGACGCGCTGACCCGGCTGGCATGCGCAACGGGGGAGAAGGAGGTCTGGACGCGCGTGCAGACGCTGATCCAGGAATGGCCCGGCGACGTCTGGCGCGTCGTCGCCGCCGCGCCATGGGACGACCTGCCGGAGGACGTGCGCGCCGCCATCCTGGAGCGCGCCGACCCGTCGGACATGTGTGCCGCCGTCGCCGCCGCCCGCGGACGACGGGATGCAGCGACGGCGGCCATCACCGAGTGGACCGCCGTCGCCTTCTTCGCCACGCTCGATCCCGATGTCTGGGACGCGCTCGATCCCGCCGTGCAGCGCCGATGGCTTCAGCATCTGGATCGGACCCACACGCATCTTGCCGTCCGATCCCTTGGGGTGCGCCCGGAGATTCTGGCGCAAGCGTCGCTCACCGATGACCTGGCATGCGCCGTGCGCCGCTGCGCCCGCGACGATACAGCGCTGCACTGGGCGCTCATGCCCGTCGCAGCGTTCGGCGCCATGCCGTCCGACGCGCATGCGGTGATTGCCGCCATGCCGACGCTGCCGGATGCCGGCGCGTTCTTCGTCATCGCGGGCGGACACGGAGATTCGGCGATCATTGCACGGGCGCGGTCTGCGCTGCGCACGTCCGCCGACCTGGCGCTCGCGGTCACGCTCCAGCGCTGCGCGCGCGGGGACGAGCCCGTATCGTCCGCATGCGCGGCGCTGACGGACGCGCTGCGCGGGCGAACATGGGACGACCTGCCGCCGTTCCTTGCGCTGCTGACCGACGCCGCCCGCGCCGCGCTCACGCCCGATCGCGATGCGCTGGTCGCGCGCCTGGCGCACCCTGACCGGCGGGACGCGCTGCGCCAGGCGCTCGACCGCCTGGCGGCGCTCCCGCCGGACGTCGCCGTTCCGACCTGCGTCGCGCTGACGCGGTTGACGCCATGGAATGCGGCCGCTGCAGCGGAGGCGCTTGCGGACACGCTGCAGGCGCATGGCGACGCGTTCCTGTCCATCATGAACGCGCTGGCGGACGGTCTGCGCGGCGTGTGGCCGCCGCCGCAGGACGACTCCGCGCTGGCGTGCGCGCTGCGCGCCCTGGCGCGGGATGCCCCATCGACCGCGCAGCGGCTGGCGTGGAACCTGCGGGCGCATGACCGCCGCGCCGCGCTGCTGGCGCTGCTGCACGCGCCGCCGCAGCACGCCGCCGCCGTCTGGCAGGCGCTCTCCGATGATATGCGGCAGGAGATCGTCGCCGTTGTTTCCGCAGAGGCATCGGATGCCGACCCGCCCGTCATCCGCGACCTGCTCGCCGTACTCGCGCTGGCGGCGGCGCACTCAGACGACGCCGATCTGCCTGCGGCCGGCGTCGCTGCGCTGACCGTGCGTCCGGAGATAACACGGGCGATCTGGGAGCAGCTGCCGTCGGCGGTGCAGCAGTCCCTCGGCGCGCTGCCCGCGTTTGCCGATTTGCCGATCACGCTGGCGAGTCCCGTCGTCCGGCGTAATCTGCGCCGAGGGCGGGCATGATCGTCCGCGCCGGATGGCGACTATCATGATCGCAGGACGAATAAAAAGGAGACGCCATGCCCGCCCCATCTCCTGCCATTACCGCAGCCATCCGCGCCATCGGCGGCGAATCCGATCTCGACGTCCTCATGCCCGCGCTTGCCGACGAGCGCCTGGCGCGGGTCATCGCGCTGGCGCGGGACGCGCATCGCCTCGCGTGCGCTATCGCCGCCCTGTGCGGCGGACTGCAGTCCCTGCTTGACGCGCCGACCGTTGCCGATCCCGCGTTCCACGACGCCGTGGCGCGTCTGATCGGAACGCCCGCCGGACGAACTGCGCTGCGCGCATGGGCGGAGATGGCGCCCGCAGGATGGGGCGCAGCGCATGCGGAGGCGCTCATCACCGCGGTCCACGCCAACATGGTCGATGCGGGCGTCGCCGCTGCGCTCATCGGGCCGAACGACGATACCGCATGGTTGCTCCACAAGGTCTCAGACATTGCGTTCGCCATCCGCTGGTGGGGGCGGTCGGCTCCCAACGATCCGACCGCCTGGGCGGAGGCGATCGCCCCTGACGAACGGGACCGGCTGCTCACGCGGGTCCAGAGCAATCCGTTCGTCCGTGCGTCGTGTCTCCCATGGCTTCCTGATACCGCCGCGCCCCATGCAGCGACGAACAATGCCCGCGCCGTGGGCATGGCGATCGACGCCTTCGCCGACGCATCGCCAACCGCCCGTGCGCGGGGTGCGGCGCATCTGCGGCGCCTGGTCATGCACGCGCAACCAGCGCATCTTGGATCGCTGACGCGTCTGGGGATCGCAATGAGGACGAACGTGGACGTTGACGTTGTCTGGCGACGCATCTCCATGATGCTGTTTGCGAACCCCTCCCATGCCTATCGGGTCGTCGCCGCCGCACCGTGGAACGACCTGCCGGAGACCATACGCGCCGCCATCCTGCAGCGCGCCGCCGATACGGCGGAGGGCGTCGCCATCGCCGCCGCACGGGGACTGGACGTCGCTGGCAGATACCGTGCGGCACGGAAACAGCGCGTCCCGCCGTGGATGACGCGCGACACGTCCGCCGCCTTTTTCGCTGCGCTCGATCCCGATGTGTGGAATGCGCTCGACGTCGATCGGCAGCGACGATGGCGCCAGGCGCTGGACCCGGATGCCAGGCATCTCATCATCCGTGCGCTTGGTCTCGATCAGGACACACTGGCGCTGATGCGACTCACCGCCGACCTGGTGCGTGCAGCGCAGCGGCATGTCCGCGACCATGCCCAAGTGTGCGCCGCGTTATTCCCCGTCGCGCTGCGCGACCTTGCGCTTGCCGACGCGCACGCGCTGATCGCCGCCATGCCGATGATGCCGCCGGACCCGGGCGCGTTCTTCGTCATCGCGGGCGGACGCGCCGATTCCGGGGTCCTCGCGCCCGCCCGATCCGCGCTGCGCACCCCTGCCGACCTGGCGCTCGCGGTCACGCTTCAGCGCGGCGCGAACGACAACGATCGCACCCAGGACGCGTGGGCATGCGTGCGTGCCGCGCTGCGCGGACGAACATGGGACGACCTGGCGCCGATTCTTGCCATCCTTGACAACGCCGCCCAAGCGATCGTGACGCCTGCTCCTGATCGGATTGCAGCGCGTCTGGCGCCTCCCGCCTATCAATCTCGACTGCACGCAGCGCTTGCGCGCCTGGCGTCCCTTCCGCCGGACATTTCCATGCCGGTTCTGGTGACGTTGGGACAATACGACCGGTTCAGCGTTCTTGATCGTCGCACCGCGGCCGCCGTCGTCGCGCATGCCCTGCATGCGCATGGCGACGTCTTCCTGGACATTGCGGACGCGCAGGCGAACGAGCATCTGCGGCAGGCGCTGCTGCCGTTGCCGAAGGACGCCGCGCTGGCGGACGCGCTGCGCGCCCTGGCGCGCGTCGATCCTCCTGCCGCGCAGCGCCTGGCGTATGCGCTGCATGACCGATCCTGGCGCGCCTTGCTGCTCGCGCTGCTGCAGATGCCGCTGCCGTACGTCGTCGTCGTCTGGGACACGCTGTCCTGGGAGGATCGGCGCGCCATTGGGCGCGCAATTCCCGATGGTCCGCTGAAACCTGATGGGCGTGCGCTCCACAACATCGCTGCAGCGCTCGTCTTGACGGCGCTGTCTGCCGATAACGCCGATCTGCGAAACGCGGGAATCGCAGCGCTGGCAACGCATCCCATGCTGCTCCGGGCAATCTGGATGCACGCACCGCCGGAGGTGCGACAAACCTTCGAAACCCATCCTGGTGTCGCCGATCTCATCCTGCCAACGGAGACACCCACTGATGCGCGAAGCGAACGCCGCGCACGCCGGTGGTGATCATCGAAGCCCGGCGACCGCGTGCGTGGTGATCGTGGAACGGGGACGACACGCCCGCACCATCCGCAGCCCTGGACGCCGCCATCCCCGTCGTGCGCGGCGAACCCGCCCCTACGCCATGCACCGCGCGCCTGTCACGCGGATCATCGCTCCGGTCACGCCACGCGGCAAGGTCTCGCGCGGCGCGATGTGCTCCCATTGCGTGCGCCGGTGCATGACGACATCTGTTCGATCAACAAACAGCGCCATCGCCTTCACCGCATGACCAACGCGACCGGCATCGGCGACGCATGGCATCGCGCATGCCATGAAGCGGCGCCATCGAGTCGACGGAGGCATCGCCGTCGAAGGACATGCGATCGGGCATCGCGTCGGAGACCGAAGAACCGCCGGGCGACATGCGCCAGTCCCGGCACAGATGTGGGGCGGCAGGGTCCCGGCGCTCCGACCGGAGACCGGCGCCTGCCGCACATGCGTCACGCCGCTTGACGCAGGACGGAGCGCGGGTGATCCACGCTGCTGAGGAACAATCTGCGCGGATCGATTCCATGTCCGCCGGCGCCCAGAGCGACGTCTCGACGCCGATCGGCGGAGAGACCATGCACACGGCGAAGGTCGCCGGGTGCAGCATCAAGGTGCGTGCGGTCGACGCTCCCGGCTGAACACGCCGCTGGCGCACCTGATGGGTGATCTCGCCGGCGCCCAGGAGTGACGCGCCACGGGCTGATCGTGACGGCCGTGCAGGCAGGTCTGGCGCAGGATGACGCCGACATGGGCGGTCTGCTGCGCCAGGCGGATCAGACCGAACGCTCAGACCAATGGGGGCGACTGCCCCCGCACTGATGGCGCCATAGCCCACCCGTTGCGTGCGATCCGTCGGGGGACGGGATGTCCGGTCCGTGCGCCGAAGTCCTGCCGCCTTCCGGGATGCGCACGTCGTGACGCCTTCCCGGAGACGGCGATCATGGGCAGAGGAACCATACACGTTGCGCCGACCCCGGTCGATCAACGGTGGACGGTGAGGGAGAGCGCGGGGGGGGGCGATCATCGCGCCGGCTTCGGGCGCCGGTGCAAGACGCCATCTATGGCGCGGTGCGGAGATCAGACGCCCACTCCCTCCGCCGATCCATGCCGCGCGGTCGGCGCGGCATGGATCGGCGGAGGGGCGATGCGGGCAACGGTCTGATCCGTGCGACGCGGCGGCGGATATGACCAGCATGAATCACACATCGATCCTGACGACTATAATAGAACGATCCATCATCGACCGATTCGATGGGAGACGCACCATGCCTGCGACGCGAACGCAGGACGCATGATGCGATTCGAGAACGAGGATTGGCGGTCCCTGCGCACGGCGACGGGTGCAGCGATGACCGCCGATGGGAGAGACGTTTGAGCGGTCGAAGAAAGGCGACCGTCTGAATCTGGCGATTTCGTCAGATTGAGAAAACCAGGAATGCGATGCATGTCGTGTGCCCCCAAGATCAGCTTCGCCGTGCGATCACGGTCGTCAGCCGCGCTGTTCCCAGCAGGACGGTGTTGCCATCGCTTGGGCATGTCTTGCTGGAAGCCAGCGGAGGACGACTGCGCCTGACGGCGACCAACCTTGAAATCGGAATAACGCGATGGGTCGACGCCGACGTTCGCAAGGAAGGCGCCGTGACCGTTCCGTCGAAACTCTTGAACGATATTGTCGGCAGTCTTCCCTCCGCCCCGATCACCATGACGCTTGATGCGCGCACCCACATCGTCCATCTGACATGTGCGCACTTCGAGATCCGTCTCAATGGAGCGGAAGCCGCTATATTTCCGCATCCTCCCAGGATCGATTCTGATTCGTCCGTGGTGCATCTCCCCGCGTCCATGCTCCGCGAGTCCATCACGCAGGTCGCCTATGCCGCATCGACGGATGACATCCGTCCCGTCCTGCAAGGCGTTCATCTTCGCTTCCACGCTGCGAACGTCATGCTCCGCGCTGCGGATGGGTTCCGAATGGCGCAGCAGACCATCACGCTCCCAGAGCCGGTCGAACCAGAGCGCAGCGTGCTTATCCCTGCACGGGCGCTCGCCGAACTTGCCCGTATTCTTGACGACGATGCCACCGTTGCGTTGCTGATGCCGTCCGGCGGCGAGCACGTTGTTTTCGATGCCGGCGATACGCTGCTCTCCTCCCGTGTTATTCACGGGACGTTTCCCGACGTCGACAAAGTTATTCCGTCGCACTATCGAACGCGTGCGATCATCGAACGCGATGCGCTGAGCAAAGCCGTGAAACTCGCATCGTTTTTCGCCGATGCGTCATCCCATGTCGCCTTGCTGCACATCGTTCCGGCGGATGCTCCAGGCGCAGGACAGATTGTCGTCAGCGCCAACGCCGCTGAAGTCGGCGACAATACGGGATGGGTCGAAGCGACGATCCAGGGCGATGAGACGCGCATCGCGCTCAATGTCAGGCTTCTTGCCGATGCGATCGCCGCGATCGCGTCCCAGCATGTCGTGCTGGACATTCAATCGCCGAATGCGCCGGTTGTCCTTCGCCCCGACGAGCAATCGACCACGATGCATCTGATCATGCCGATGGTCATCCATTCGTCTCACACCCTGCATCACGAGACCTCCTCCTGAGACGCGACGAACGAACCGTTCGGCGCGATGCGCGTCGGCATGCGCCTCCATCACGCCGAACGGTTCATTCCCCTCCAGCGACGGTTCATTCCCCTCCATCGGACGGGACGAATCGACGCCCCTTCATCCTGGCGTTCATGGCGCATCGTCCACGACCATCCCCCCCATGATGATGACCCGCGGTTCGTGCGCGCACCTCACCAACGGCATCGGCGGGACAGAGGTTCCATACCGCCAGGCAGGGTCGTGCGCGATGGCGATTGCGCGTCATGCGCTGAACGTGCAGCGTCCCCACGGAGCGGGAACGATCGCCTGCGGGCGCCGTCCAGGAAGCGTCGCCGAACGACCGGACGGCGACGTCGCAGCGTTGTCGCACACAGATCGTCGGTGCGCCATCGCGTTTCTCGTGGGTGTCGTATGCTCGTCGCCATGTCCGCCAGCACATCCCCTATGATATGGGTGGGAAACGACGTTTCGCTGAAGGGGGAAACAATCCGCATGCACGAATCATGCCCTGCCATCGCCGGCGCACTCCGTGCGATCCGTGGCGAATCCGACGTCGGCGTCGTCCTGCCGGCGTTTGGCGATCTTCGCTTGTCACGAGTGATCGCGCTGGCATCAAGCGCACATGCCGGCATCCACGCCGTTGCAGCGCTGTGCGGCAAACTGCCCGCCCTGCTTGACGCGCGGACGAACGCCGAACCTGAGCTTCACGATGCCATGGCGCGGCTCATTGGAACGCGCGAAGGGGGAGACGCGCTGTGGGTGTTGGCGCACGTCGTCCCCGCGGGATGGGGCGCAGCGCACGCGCGTGACATCGTCACTGCGGTACAGAATCGGCGATGCGCTCCCCGCTCCGCCGCCGCGCTCATCGGACCGGACGATGAGGTCGCCGCGCTGCTCAGCGCTCCTGAAGACATCGCATTCGCCGTCCGTCGGTGGGGGCGCGCCGTTCCCGACGCGCCGACCGCGTGGATGGATGCGCTCTCCCCCCAACACCGGCGGCGGCTGCTCAAGATCGTGCAACGCGATCCATCCGCCATCGCGTCCTGCCTTCCCTGGCTGCCGCCGGACATGGACGACGGCGCGCCTCTGTCAAGCGACGCGATCCGCATGTCCCTGAACGCCTTTACGGTTGCATCGTCGACCGTGCGCGCCATGCATGCGCCGCTTCTCCGGCGGCTGATTGCAGACGCGCGACCGGAGCATCTCGGCGATCTCACCCGTCTGGCGTGCGCAACGGACATGGAGGATGTCTGGGATCGCATCGGGATGCACCTGCAGGAGTGTGCGGGCTGCGCCGGATGTATCGTCACCGCCGCTCCATGGAACGATGTGCCAGAGTCCATCCGCACCGCCATCCTGCAGCAGACGAGACAATCCCCGATGTGCGCGGCAATCGCCGCGGCGCGCGGACATGCGACGACACGTCCCAGTTCGCTTCGCGCCGCCGCCTTTTTCGCCGCTCTTGATCCAGAGGTGTGGGACGCACTTGCTTCACCCGTGCAGCGACAATGGATCCATGCGCTGCCAGGGGGCGACATGGCGCTCGCCGTCCGATCCCTCGGGCTCCGCCTGGAGGTTCTGGCGCATGCACGGATCACCAACCGGCTCGTGCATGCCGCACAGCGCCATGTCCGCGAGACGATCGCGCTCTCGGCGGCGCTTTTCCCTGGTGCGCTGCGCGACCTCCCGACGACCAAAGCGCATGCGTTGATTGCCGCGCTGCCGGCGATGCCGGACGACCCCGGCGCGTTCTTCTGTCTCGCCGGCGGACGCAGCGATCCCGACGTCATCCCCCGCGCACGCACTGCGCTGCGCACGCCCGCCAATCTCGCGGTCGCCGTCGCACTGCAGCGCAGTGCGGACGGCGACCGCATCCAGGACGCATGCGCGCAGATCGCCGAGGCGCTGCGGGATCGCACATGGACGGATCTTGCGCCGATCCTTTCGCTCGCACCCGATGCCGTTCGTGCGCCGCTGATGCGTGATCGCGACGATCTCGCCGTCCGTCTTGCGCATCGCGTGCATCGCGAGCGGATGCGCGCGATTCTGGCGCGCATGGCGGACCTCCCGCCAGATGTCGCTCTTCCCGCGCTGTTCGTGTTGGCGCAACGGAAAGAACGCCATGCGAACGCCCATGCCGCAGCAAGCGCGGTTGCGATCTCCCTGCAACGGCATGGCGATCTCTCCGTGGAGATCGTCGATACCCTGGCTGACGATGACATGCGCGCCGAACTGCTGCCGTCGCCCAATCATGCGCCGACGGCGGAAGCGCTGCGGGCGCTTGCGCGGGATGACCCCTCGGCGGCGCAGCGCCTGGCGCACGCCCTGCAGCGTGGCGCGTGGGATCTTGTCCTCGCTGCGATCCGCGCCACGCCGCAGGGGCACGCCGAATCGGTGCTGATGGCGCTGTGGGAATCGCCCGCCGCGGACGCACATCCGATCGTCGGTGCGATCACCGCACATCTCACCGCGCTCGCCGCCGAGGGGGAAGCGGATGCGCTGATCACGCGGTGGCGACGTCTCTCGCGCACGCATCCGAACCTCGCGCTTGCGATCCTCGCGCTTCCCGCCCATGATCCCGCGCAATACCCCGACAAGATCGCAACGATCGCAGCGCACGCGCAGATGCTTCGCACACTGTTCCCGCTGCTGCGAAGCGATATGCGCACGATTCTCCGTCGCCATCCCGTGATCGACATTGCGCTCGCCGATCTCCAGGAGACGGCGTCATCTCCATCCGGCGCCCGATGGAAACGACGCACGCATCCGTGAACGAACGGAGTTGCGGGGAAGACCTCCTGCACCGACGCAGGGATCGACGCCGTCGCCGCTTCCCGTGCTCGGAACGCCGCTTTTTTCCTGATCCATCGTTCCTTGTGGCGCTTTCTTGCGTTCGGCGTGAAGGCGCCGGTTCTCACAAGCTCCAGCCCCCAGGCATCGGCGAATCGGGCTGCTCCTGCGTGGTTCCGAAGCAGCGATTCGTGACGCTTGTTTGGAGCTCATGCACATCGGAATGCCTGAATCACTCCTGCATTGCCTCCCAAGCCTTCCGCGCGCTGGTTCTCGCTGAACGTTTCCCGTAGCGTCCGGCGCGGAAGCATGGCGAGGTGTTTCTGGCGCTGACGGTCTCCATCGCGGATGACGACCTGGCGCCGCGCTGCTGCCGCTGTCGGAGCATGCGGCGCTGGCAAACGCACTGCGCGCCCTGGCGCGCGACGCCCCGCCGTCGGCGCAGCGCCTGGCGCACGCCTTGCGCGGACAGCGCCACCGCGAGACGGCGCAATCGCTGCTGACGGCGGCGCCGCTGCACGCGGTCGCCATCTGGGGCGCATTGCCCGAGCATGACCAGCGTGCGATCACGACGGAGATCGCGCGAGCGGGGACTGCAGAAAGTCCCCACACATTCACGTTGCACCACAGAGCCGAACACGACCCCATTGCGGCGCTGGCGCTGGCGGCGCGGCCCTCCAACGATGCTGCGCTGAGAGGCGTCGGCATCACGGCGCTGCAATCGCGGACCGACGCCCTGCGTGCAATCTGGATGCATCTGCCGCCGACCGTTCAAACCGCTCTGCGCATGCATCCCGACGGCGGCATCGCGGGCAATGGTCTGGTCGCTCCGCCGTGACATCCTCCCAACACGCGCAGCCCATACCGTTAAGCGGAGATTCCGGCGCGCACGCCGCTCGACGCCAACCCGTCGCCTGCCGCGCAGCAGCATCCCCACGACAGCGCAGCATTGCGCGCCGCACGCTTCTCCGCTGCGCGGCACGCGGTCGATCTCACGGACACGCACGCGCCGATGGTCGCCCGGCCAACGTCACCGCCCGATCCTGGAGCATTGTGCTGCGTCGACGGCGGGGGCGTGATCATCGCGCCATCACACCGGACCGGACCACACGACGCTCACGTGCCGATCTCGCGTTTGCGGTCATCCTCCAGCGCTGCAGGGCAAACGCCGATCGCGATCGGCACGCATGCACCGTCCTGCACGATGCCCTGCACGGACTCCCTTGGGACGCCCTGACGCCAGTCTTCGTCCCCATGCCCGATGCCGTCTGCAACGGAATCTCGTCCGATTCCGCGACGCACGCCGATCCCGTCGCGCATCCGGATCGGCGTGCGGAGATGCGCGCGGCGCAGGCGCACATCTTGTCGCTCCCACAAGCGATGGTCGTTCCAGCACCGATCGCGCGTCCCCGCCGTGCGATCCGGCGGGGACGCGCATCCGTCGCTGCTGATGCGCGTCCATCCACGCTGCTGGCGCATGGCGACGCCGCCTGACGCTCGTCGGCGCATTGGCGGATGATGACGTGCGCACCGCACTGCTGCCGCGGTCGACCAATGCCGCACAAACGCATGCCCTGCATGCGCTGGCGCAGGAATCGCCGTTGATCGCACATTGTCCGGCGTCCGCACTGCGCCCCCGTTCCTGGCGCGCGCTCCATGCCGCACGTGCGACGATGGCGCACCGATTCGTCGCACGTGCGCCGGCAGCGGTTCAGTCAACCGCCCCCGATCGGCAGCGCGCAAGCGTCATGGCGCCGGCGACGCGCGCCCGATGGACGGGCGGCGTGGAGTTCCCTGCCTCATGAAGTGCAGCAGGTCATCCGCGCCCACTCCTCCGTCGCCGACTGCGGCACGCCAACAGACAGCGCCGGCATCGCAAGCGTCGAGATGGATTCTGCCGCCAATCTCGGCACGCCAACAGCAGCGTCCGCTTCTCGCACACGACTCCGCGTCCAATCGTGCGGACTATGACGCGGAGATCGGTGATCATGATCGCAGCCCCGCCGTGCAATGGACAAGAGGAAGGAAACGGCGGCGACGGCGCGACGACGTGACGCGCAATCCGTTCGCGTGGCAGCGGATATTCCCGCCGCAGTTCCACGGTTCTGGGGCGTCGGCGACAACCGCTTCTCCGCATGACGCGCGGAGGCGTTGAGCCGCGGGCGACCTCCCCGCCATCGGCGCCACGATCGCGTCGTTTTGTCCGCGTCTCTTCAGGGAGAACCCGCCCGCATCTCGCCATCGCTGCCGTGATCGACGGCGGTTTGTCGTCGATCACGGCAGCGATGGCGAGATGCGCGCTTGTCATCGGAACGGGACTCATGCGTCCGTCGTACGGGTATCATGGAATCGATATGGATCGCGTGTGATCGCCGCCACTGCGTCAGGGCGTCAAACGGATGGAGCCCACACCCAGCGGGGACGTCGCCGTTCGCCATCGACGTTTTGGCATCCGCCCTTCCCAGGTCGTGCATGCTCCGCCGTGCCATCGGATGGTGCGCAGGAACGCGACGCGAACGCACGATCGACAGAAAGGAGATATCCATGGACGTCCCGTTCGCTGAATTGGGCGCGGTCATCCGCGCCATGGGCGGCGAATCCGATCTCACGACCCTGATTCCCGTCCTCGGTCATCGGCGGTTTGCACGGGTTGTCGCGCTGGCGCAGGATACGCATCCCATCGTCCGCTTCATTGCAGCGTTGCATGGCAACCTCACGTCCCTGCCCGCACTGCATTCCATCACCGTTCCTGCGATCCACGATGTCGTGGGGTGTCTGATCGGGACGCCGACGGGGGGCGCCGTTCTGGAAGCGTGGGCGGAAACCGTCCATGCAGGACAGGGGAACGCATACGCGACCGACCTCATCGCATGCGTGAAGAACGGGACATGCGCAGCGGGCGTCGCTGCCGCGCTTCTTGGACCGTGCGACGAATCCGCCGCGCTGTTGGAGACGCCGAAGGACATCGCGTTCGCCATCCGGCGCTGGGGGCAATCCGCCCCCGATACCCCGACCGCGTGGATATCGCATCTCTCCCCGCCGCAGCAGGAACGTCTCGCTCGCGCGCTCGTCGAATCGCCGTTTTACCTCGCCTGGTGCCTCCCCTGGATGGCGCCGGAGCAGACGGCGCCATGCAATCCGCGCGGACAAGAGGTGACCGCAGCGCTGAACAGCTTTGCGATGGCGTCGCCTGCCGCACGATTCCAGCATGCCGACCTCCTCGCGCAGATCGTCTCCCGTGCGCGCATTGAGCATCTTGATGCGCTCATGCGCCTGGCGCTCGTCATGGAGACGGATGCCATCTGGAGCCGTGTGCATGGGTTGCTGCATGAACACCCCAACGCGGCGTTCATCGTGGCTGCTGCGGCGCCATGGGATGCGTTGCCGACCGTCCTTCACGACGATATCGCCGCCCTTGCGCCGCATTCCCCTGTCTGCACCGCGATCATCGCCGCACGCGGGCATGCGCATGCCGATCCCGATCCTGCGTATGCCACTGCGTTTTTCGCGGCGCTCGATCCCGCCGTGTGGGACTCGCTTGCTGCGACGCCACAGCAGCAGTGGAGACGCTTGCTGCATTGCGCGAACGCCTATCTTGCCGTCCGCTCGCTTGGGCTCCGCCCGGAGATGCTTGCATGCGCTCGTCTCGACGATGACCTGATTGCCGCAGTCCGCCGCCATGCGCATGATCCAGGGGTGCAGCGCGCCGCGCTCTTCCCCGTTGCGCTGCGCGATCTTGACCCTGACCAACTGTGGGTGCTGATCACCGCGCTGCCGACGCTGCCGCGTGATTCGGGCGCCTTCTTCTGCATCGCGGGCGGCGGGTGTGATCCCCGCGTCATCGCGCGTGCCGACGCCGCGCTGCAGACCCCTGACGATCTCGGCGCCGCCGTCATCATGCAGCGCTGCGCGGACGACAGGTATTTGGATCATACCACATGCACGGCGCTTGCAACAGCGCTGCATGGGCGGACATGGGATGACCTGGCGCCGATCCTCGCGCTGCTTGATGACCGTGCGCACGCCAATCTCATGCCGGATCGCGACGCGCTGATTGCGCGCCTGGCGCGTCCCGACCGGCGGGATGCCATCCGCAGCGCGATGGACGTCATCGTTTCCCTGCCGCCGGAGGTTGCCATCCCGACGCTTGTCGCGCTGCGCCACTGGATGACCGGCAGCGTCGACGTGCATATCCTCGCCGAATGCATGCGGCATGCGTTCCGTCTTCACGGCACGGTGTTTCTGACGGTTGTTGACGCGCTCGCAGACGACCATCTGCGGACGATCCTCCTTCCGTTGCCGGACCACCCGCCGCTGGCGGATGCATTGCGTCATCTGGCGCGCAGTGATCCCGTCATTGCGCATCGACTGGCGCATGCGATCCGGATGCGTTCCTGGCGCGACGTTTGCGCAGCGCTATGCGCGGCAGCGCATGATGACGCTCATACGGCGTTCATGGCGCTGCCGGATGCGGTGCAATCTGCGATCGTCGCGGATATCGAAGCGACCTTCCTTTCCATCGCTTGCGTCGAGCGCACTGATGAGCTCCGCGTGTCCTGGCGATCCATCGTGCGAACCCACCCGCTCGCAGCGATCGCATTAGCGGCGCTGGCATTCGATGATCCTGACGATCGGGGCAATGCAGCGAGGATACTGGAACACTATCCCGCCATCATACGCGTTTTCCTGCCTCTGCTCCACCCTGACCACGGTGCGACTCTGCGCGCACGCGACGCCGTACGCATTGCCATCGCCGATCTGGAGTCCTCTCCCCCGGACCACTCCTGCGTCTTTGCGCATGATCGCGCACGCTGCCCATGACGATGATGCCCGTGGGCCCTGCACGCACCGCCGCATGCCACGCACCCATTCGCGCCTGGTCGCATCGCTCCGCACGCACCGCCGCATGCCACGCACCCATTCGCGCCTGGTCGCATCGCTCCGTGAATCCATGGGAGCGCCGTCCATCCTGCCGCATGGCGGAGACAGACGGTGCATGCACCGACATGACGGCGGGGCCCCGGTGATGCGGACCGTCCTGCGCCGCCGCTGTGGTTTGCGTCCACGCGCGCCGGGCGCCGTTCTGACCCTGCGACGCCCGCTCGCGCCGATGGCTCCGTCACGAGGAGAGCGGGGGGCATCCTGACAATGGCGACGTCGCCGCCATCCGGAGCATCGGCGATGCGCCCCTTCCTCCGCGAATCGCACGCCTGCGGCATACCGGGAGATGATGGGCGGCGAAACGCTGCGGGGAGGAACGTTTGTCCGGCAAAACCTCCACCGCACGATGGCGACTATCATGATCACAGAACGGAACTGCGCATCCTGAAAGAGGCGCTTGTGGACGCTTGTGGCTGCATGCATGGAGCATCATCCGCCGTTCGGTGCATGGTCGCTTTGACGGCGCGTCCGCATGGTCATAAGGTCCAGCGTCCCGCCGTCTCATCTGACCACGAGCGGATCACGGGGCTTCCGACGTCTCTGTCCCTTCCCCTGTTCCATGCGGTTGGCACGCTCGTCTGCACTGCGTTCCCAAACGCATGGCGGCGCGCCATGCGCCACATCGGGGCGACGACGCGCATCCCGCAGCGCGTCCTGCGATCGTTCGATGACGACGGGCACGGTCGCCGCCGCCCATACAGGATGTCCTGCGGATGGGACCGTTCGCATGGTCGTCGTCGTCGATCGGCGGTTTGCGCCCCTGCATCCGATCGAGCACGAGACGAACGCCTCATCGGTGCAAAGGAATGTTGGAACATCAATCACAAGGAGCGATTCCGTGGCTGACCCATCCCTCGCGCTGCACGCCGCCATCCGCGCCATGCATGGCGCATGCGATCCCATCGCCGTTTCCACCGCGTGCCGCGATTGGCATCTGGCTCGGTTTCTCGCACTGGCGCCGGGCGTGCATCCCGTCATTCGCGCGCTTGCCGCGTACACCAGCTATCTTCCGGCGACGATGGACGCCCATGCGTGCGCCGACCCCGCGATCCATGGTGATGTCCAACGCATGATCGACTCGCCCAATGGACGCGCCGTGCTTGCCGCATGGGCGCATACCGCACCTGCCGGATGGGGAGCGGCGATCTCCGCCGACCTCATCACCGCCGTTCAGCAGGGACGATGCGACGCCGCCGCCGCTGCCGCGCTCATCGGTCCAGATGACCGATCTGCCGCCCTGCTGACGATTCCTGCCACCATCGCGTTCGCCATCCGTCGGTGGGGAGAGTCCGGTCCCACGCCCCCCACCGCGTGGATTCATGCGCTGTCCCAGCCGCAATGGAATCGCCTGGCGACCGCCGTGCAGCCCGATCCGTATGCATGCGCGATGGTCCTTCCCTGGCTCCCGCTGGATGCGGCGCTCCAGATGACGGTGTCAGACGACATGCTCGGCGTTGCGCTCGCCGCCTTCGCCCGCGCTGCGCTGTGCGCACAGCAGGCGCATGTCGTTCGCGGACAACGGCTTGTCGAACGTGCGCAACGTACGCATCTTGCCGCGCTCACGAGGCTGGCATGCGTGATGCAGACGGACGACGTCTGGCAACGCGTCGGGACACTGCTGGACGATCACCCCGACGCCGCCCGCGACGTCGTTGTCGCCGCACCGTGGGACGCCCTGTCAGGGGATGTGCATACCGTCATCCTGGCGCATACCGCCGAGTCCGATATCTGCGCCGCCGTCGCCGCCGCCCGCGGGCAACGCGATCCTGTCACAATGGACATCACCGAGGAGTCCGCCGCCGCCTTCTTCGCTGCGCTTGACACTGCGGTATGGTCGGCGCTCGATGCCGCTACCCGGCAGCGCTGGCTTCACGCGCTGACGAATCGGGATGCGCATCTCGCCGTCCGGTCGATCGGACTCTGTCCAGCCGTTCTGGTGCAGGCGGACCTGGATAGCGCGCTGGTGGACGCAACGCAGCGCCATGCTCCCGATGCTGCGGCGCTGCGCTGGGCGCTTCTCCCCAAGACGCTGCGCGACCTCCCGCCCGCCGCTGCGCACGCCCTGATCACCGCCATGCCGTCGATGCCGCGTGATCCCGTCGCGTTCTTCATCATCGCCAGCGGACGCGGCGACGAGATCGTCCATGCCAACGCGTCCGCCGGTCTGCGGACGCCTGCCGATCTTGCCGTCGGCGTCACCCTGCAGCGCAGCGGGAAGTGCGTCAGGGTGCGCGACGCATGCGCGCTGCTTCAGCATGCCCTGAGCGAACGAACATGGGACGATCTCGCCGCGATCGTTCCGCTGCTCAATGACGACGCCCGGGCAGCAGTATGTCCCGACGTCGATGGAATCGTCGTCCGTCTTATCCATCCCAACCAGCGGGATGCGCTGCATCCCGCACTTCAGCGACAAGCGTCCCTTCCGCCAGCGGTCGCGCTTCCGATCACGCTCGCCCTGGCTCGACTGTCGGCGAAGCGCGTCGACGTCCAGGATGCAGCGGAAGCGGTTGCGGACGCGCTCCGCGCCCATGGCGACGTGTTCTTGTCCATCGTGGACGCACTGGCGGATGATGGACTGCGCGCCGCCGTGCTGCCGTTGCCGGAGGATGCCGCGCTCGCGGACGCGCTGCGCGTTCTCGTGCGCGACGATCCGGTCGGCGGACGGGCGCTGGCATGCGCGCTGCACGCGCGCCACGGGCGCCCGGCGCTCCTGGCGCTGCTGCACGCGCCGCCGCATCCCGCCGGCGCCGTCTGGCAGGCGCTGGCGGAGACGGTCCGCCACGCCATCGTCGGCGACCTGCCCGCCGAAACGACGGAATGCGCGGCGCTCGCCGTCCATGACCCGCTCGCCGCGCTCGCGCTGGCGGCGCTCCACGCGGATGACGCCGACCTGCGCACCGCAGGCGGCGCGGCGCTCACGGCGCGCTGCGCACGCATCCGGGCGATCTGGGAAGACCTGCCGCTTGCGGTGCGGCACGACCTCGGGGCGCTGCCCGCGTTCGCCGATCTGATGCAGTCGCTCACGCGCTCCGCCATCCAGCGCGGAACCCGCCGCGGGCGGGCGTAATCATCCGCGCCGGATGGCGGCTATCATGATCACAGGACGACCAGAGTCGCATCAGCAAGGAACCGCCATGCTCGACCAATCCGCTGCCATTGCCGCCGCCGTGCGCGCCATGCACGGCGAATCCGACCTCGTTGCGCTCATGCCTGCGCTCGCCGACGATGGACTGGCGCGGGTGATCGCGTGCGCGCCGGGTGTGCATCCCTTTGTGGGCGCCGTCGCCGCCCTGTGCGGCGGATTGCCGTCCCTGCTTGACCAGACGACCGCCGCCGATCCTGCGTTCCACGATGCCCTCGCCCGACTGATCGGAACGCCCGCAGGACGCGCCGCGCTGCGCGCATGGGCGGAGGTCGCGCCGGCAGGATGGGGGCATGCGCACATGGAGACGCTGATCGCCGCCGTCCACGCCAACATGGTCGATGCAAGCGTCGCCGCCGCGCTCATCGGCGCATGTGATGCGTCCGCCGGTCTGCTCCACGCGTCCAGGGACGTTGCATTCGCCATCCGTTGCTGGGGACGGTCCGCTCCCGCCGCCCCAACCGCATGGGCGGACGCACTCTCCGCAGCGGAGCGCAAGCGACTGACCGACACGGCGCTGCGCGCCCCCTCCTCCGCCGCATGCTGTCTCCCATGGCTGCCGCCAGGCATGGTGACCCAGACGCGCCTCGACGATGCGTCCATCGGCGCGGCGCTCGACGCCGCAGCGAAGGCGTCGAGCGCCGCGCGTACGCAGCACGCGGCGGTCATCCAGCGCTTGGCCGCCCGTACGCCACCCGCGGACCTCGACACGCTCACGCGCCTGGCATGCGCCATGGGATCGAAGAAGGTCTGGCGGCGCGTGCAGATGCTGATGATTAAGGGGTCTCTTGACGACTCCTGGCGCGTCGTCGCCGCCGCGTCCTGGGACGACCTGCCGAAGGACGTGCGCATCGCCATCCTGAAGCGCGCCGACCGATCCGACGTCTGCGCCGCCATCGCCGCGGCGCGGGGCAAGAAGGGCGTTCGGCGCATCACGTGTGAGTCCGCCGCCGCCTTCTTCGCCACGCTCGACACCGCCGTGTGGGACGCCATGGACGCCGCCGCACAACAGCGCTGGCTGCACGCACTGTGGAGGACCGATGTGCATCTTGCGGTGCGATCCCTTGGGCTGCGCCCGGCGATTCTGGCGCGGGCGCTGATCGCGGACGATCTGGTGCGTGCGGCGCAGCGCCATGCGCGTGACGAACGCACGCTGCGCTGGGCGCTGCTGCCCGTCGCGCTGCGCGACCGTTCTCCGGGCGACGCGCACGCCCTGATCGCTGCCCTGCCGACAATGCCGCCCGATCCGGGCGCCTTCTTCTGCATCGCCGGCATGCACGGCGATGCAGCGATCATCGCGCCTGCACGATCCGCGCTGCGCACGCCCGCCGACCTTGCGTTGGCGGTCGCCATCGGGATGCGGGGCGCGCATGACCGTTCCCGGCGTGATGTGCTGCAGGCGCTGCTGACGGCTCCGGCAGCGCATCACGCTGCCGGCTGGCAGGCGCTCGACGACGCCATGCGGCAGGCGATCGGCACGGCGTTCACCGCCGCGCCGCCGCATGGAGCCTCACTCGCCGAACGCGACCCCATCGCCGCGCTCGCACTGGCGGCGCTCCACGCGGATGACGCCGACATACGCACTGCGGGCGTCGCGGCGCTGATCGCACGTCCCGATCTGGTTCGTGCGTTCTGGGATCGGTTGTCGCCCGACGTGCAGCACATCCTTGCCCGGCGCCCGACGTTCGCCGATCTGATGCAGACGCCGACGCGCTCCGCCATCCGACGCGACCTGCGCCGCAGGCGGGCGTGATCGTTCGCGTCCGGCGCCTATCCTGATTGCAGGAGACCGTGCGCCCGAAACGGAGGGTGCCATGCCCGACCGCTCCCCGGAACTGAACGCCGCCATGCGCGCCGTGCGCGGCGAATCCGACCTGGACGCCATCATGCCCGCGCTCGCCGACGCGGGACCGGCGCGGGTCATCGCGTGCGCGCCGGAGACCCATCACCTCGTGCGCGCCATCGCCGCCCTGCGCGGCGGGCTGACCACGCTGCTCGCTCCGGAGGATATCGCCTCCCCCGCGCTCCACGACGCCCTCGCCCGCCTGATCGGAACGACCGTCGGGAATCACGTGCTCACGGCGTGGGCGGAGATCGCCCCCGTCGGGTGGGGACGGTCCCACGCAGAGGCGCTCCGCGACGCTGTGCAGCGCCGGAGATGCGCTCCCTCCGCCGCCGCCGTCCTCATCGGACCATGCGACGCCGGCGCCCGACTCCTGACGAATGCCTCTGACATCGCGCTCGTCATCCGCCGCTGGGGGCAATCTCCGCATGCCGGACCAACCGCGTGGGCAAGCGTCCTCTCCGACGAGGAACGATCACGTTTGATCACGGTCATCTGGCGCGATTCGTTCTCTGCCGCGTCCTGCCTGCCCTGGCTGCCGCCGGACGCCGTGCGCACAGCGGACGACGACGCCCCCGTCGGCGACGCGCTCGACGCCTTTGCTGCCGCGTCGCCGACCGCCCGCACGCTGCACGCCGACCGCATCCGCCAGCTTGTTGCGGATGCGCGCCCGGAGCGCCTTGCGGCGCTCACGCGTCTGGCATGCGCGATGCAGACCAACGAGGTCTGGACTCGCGTGCAGATGCTGATTCGGGAATCGCCCGACGACGCCTGGAGCGTGGTCGTCGCCGCGCCGTGGGACGATCTGGCGGATGACGTACGCGACGTCATTCTGGCGTGCGCCGACTCATCGGATGTGTGCGCCGCCGTCGCCGCCGCGCGCGGACGGAGGGATGCGGCGATGACGAACATCACCGCAGAAACCAGCGCCGCCTTCTTCGCCGCGCTTGACCCCGCCGTGTGGGACGCGCTCGACCCCGCCACGCAGCAGCGCTGGCTCCAGGAGTTGTGGGGTGGCGAAGCGAATCTTGCCGTGCGATCCCTTGGGCTCCGCCCGGAGGTTCTGGCGCGGGCGGCGATCCACAACCACCTGGTGCGTGCTGCGCAGCGCCATGCCCGCGATGCGGCGGTGCTGCGCAGCGCGCTGCTGCCCGTCGCGCTGCGTCGCCTTCCGCCCGCCGCCGCGTACGCCGTGATCGCCTCCCTCCCGACGCCGCCGCCGGACCCCGGCGCGTTCTTCATCATCGCGGGCGGGCGCGCCGATCCCGACGTCCGTGCGCCCGCCCGCGCCGCGCTGCGTTCCCCCGCCGACCTGGCGCTCGCGGTCGTCCTCCAGCGCAGCGGAGAGGGGGGGGCATCGATTCGCGCGTGCTGCGCGGCGCTGCAGCACGCGCTGCGCGGACGGTCGTACGACGACCTGGCGCCCATCCTCGCGCTGCTGAGCGCCGCCGCCCGCGCCGCGCTGCTGCCCGACACCGCCGCGCTCGCCCGTCGCCTGGCGCATCCCTATCGACTGGATACGCTGCGCCAGGCGCTCGATCGCCTGGCGGCGCTCCCGCCGGCGGTCGCCATTCCGACGTCCATCGCGCTGACGTGCTGGACGCCATGGAATGCGGCAGATGCATCGGCGGCGGGTGCGGACGCGCTCCGCGCCCACGGCGACGTCTTTCTCACGCTGACCGACGCGCTGGCGCACACAGAAGCCCTGATGCATGACGATCTGCGCCAGGCGCTGCTGCCGCTGCCGGAGGACGCCGCGCTGGCGGACGCGCTGCGCGCCCTGGCACGGGATGACCCGCTGGTCGCGCAGCGCCTGGCGTACGGGTTGCGCGACCGGTCGTGGCGCGATGCGCTGGAGCCCCTGCTGGATGCGTCGCAACCGCACGCCAACGCCGTCTGGAACGCGCTCGACGACGCCATGCGGCGAGGGATCGCCTCCGTCCTCGCCGCCGAGCTGCTGGATGCCAATCCGCTCGCCGTCCATGACCCCATCGCCGCGCTCGCGCTGGCGGCGGTGCATGTGGGCGATGACGATCTGCGGACGGCGGGCGTCGCCGCGCTGAGCGCACGTCCGGGCATCGTGCGGGCGATCTGGGAGCAGCTGCCGCTTGCGGTGCAGCGGAAGCTCGGCGATCTGCCCGCGTTCGCCGATCTGATGCAGCCGCTCACGCGCTCCGCCATCCGGCACGGACGCCGCGGCAGTCGACTATCATGATTCGAAGGACAACCGGAGTCGCATCAGCGCAGAAGCCCACGTGCAGGAAGTGGATCCGCCATGCCCGACCGCTCCCCTGACGTAACCGCCGCCGTGCGCGCCATGCGCTCATGCCCAAGCCGAACGTAAAAAAAAGGGAGCAGAGACATGGATCATCTCCTTTCCAGAACCATCGCTGCGGTGAACGGCGCCGACAAACTCGACGATCTCCATCCCGTGCTGCAGAAACCCTATCTCTCCATCATCATCGCCGCATCCCATCACGCCGCCCCCGCCATCCGCACCGTTGCAGCGCTTGCCGCCGATTGTCCAGCGCTCCTCGACGACGACGACATCGACAATCCTCATGTGCATGCCGCAATGCAGCGGCTCATCGCCATCGATGCAGGCGCCGACGTGCTCCATCCATGGATGCGCATCGTCTCGTCCGGATGGGGAACCAGAATCGCCGACCTGCTCATTGGCGCTGTGGAACGGGGATCATGCGCGCCCGGCGTCGCCGCTGCACTGATTGGACCCGGGGATGCGTCCGCGTCACTGCTGCATACCCCTGGCGATGTTGCTTGTGCGATTCAAGCATGGGGACGATCGCGCCCCCATACGCCGACATGGTGGATCACCCATCATCGCTCCGAATCGGCATGCATCGGGTTGGTCTCCCTCCTGCGCCACGATCCGGAAGCGTTCGCATCAACACTCCCATGGCTGCCTCCGGAGATTGTCGGCGATTGCGAGGTTCCCGCAGGCGCAATCGCCAATGCGCTGACATCGTTCGCCCAGGCGTCAACAGTTGCCCGTTCCCTGCAGCGCAGCACCATTCGCCAGTTGATTGCCCGTGCGTCGCCATCCGATATCCCATCGCTCACCAGGTTCGCCCAAGCGGCGGACGCGTTGGCGCCCGCCGCTTGGGCGCGCATTGGCGAACTGCTGCCGCAAGACCTTGATCACGCACGAGGGGTTGTGGGTGAAGCGCCATGGGACTCCATCCCGCAGTCGGTCCGCACGATCATGCTTGCCGGAGCGGAACAATCCAACGTCTGCGCCGCCATCGCACTGGCGCGCGGCGCCATTCCGTCAACGCACCCCATCGCAATCCGCGCGTCAACCGCAGCCGCATTCTTTGCCGCGCTCGATCCCCGCAGATGGAACGAAATGGAAGAATCCGACCGTCGCGCATGGCTGCACGCGTTGGAGGGCTCCGATGTGCATCATGCCGTTCGGTCGTTGGGCGCCAACCCCAACATCGTCGCGTACGCCGTAAGCGTCACCAATCATCTCATTGCCGCCATCCGGTCGCACACGCCTGATGCTGCGGCATGCCGCACGCTGATCTTTCCGCTGGCGCTGCGCCAACTGTCCATCACCGAAGCGCATACGCTGATCGCTGGCATGACGCATATGCCAACCGATCCTGGCCTATGGATGGTTCTGGTCGGACGACCAGCAGCGCCCACGCCGATGAGCGATGCATGTCCCCCAACCTCGCCGTTGGATCTTGCCGATATCACGACGGCGTACCGCTCGATTCATCTCTCGTTGCCCGACCGATGCCAAGCGCTCTCCACCGTCCTGCGCGGGCGCACGTGGGATGACGTCCGGCGCATCGCGTCCATGTTGGACGATCGTGCGCGCGCCTATCTCTTTCCCGACCCAAAGGACATTCTTCTCAATACGGTCCTCAAGCGGAATCGTGATCACGCCATGATGAGTCGTGCGCTGAGCGAGATGATGTCCCTGCCGCCGGAGATCGGCGTTCCCGCACTCCATACGCTTGCGCAGATGACCCGTACCAGCGACGGAGACCGCCGATCCGAGGCGGCCATGACGCTCATGGAGACGCTGCGCGCCCATGGCGCGATTCTCGTCACGGTGGTCGACGTCGTGCGAGGCGCGGTGCGTCGACGCCTCCTGCCGCTTCCATCCCACCAACGCCTCGCGAACGCCCTCCGGCGACTGGCCTGCATCAATCCGCTTGTCGCCCATCGCCTGGCGCATGCCCTGAAGGAGCAGCGTTTGGGCGAAGCGGCGGCTTGTCTCCGCGATGCGCCGCCGGATGCCGCCACGGAGGTGGCGCTGGCGGCGCCGGATTCCGTGCGATCGTCCATCTGTACCGCAATGATGCAGTTTCTCCCGCCTCTCGCCGCCGAAGGGCGGGCCGAGTCTTTGACCGCACTATGGCGATATCTTGTTCAGAGTCATCCGGGCTGCGCCTTCAGCATCATCGCGCTTGGCAGCGACAACCCGGACAATCGACGGCGGAGCATCGAGATCCTCGTCGCCGTTCCCGACGTCGTGCGTCTGATTCTGCCAATGATGCGCGACGACATTCAAAAAGAAATGCTGCGCCATCCATTCGCGTCGCTGATGGTCGCCGATACGATGACCGGAACGCGTCTTCCGTCGTTCACCCAGAAGCGCCCTCGCACGCCGTCGGCATAATCGGCAGCAGCGTCGTCGGCTGACCGGGCGCATGGATGTCCAACGCTGTATCCTACGGATTGTCCAACACGCCAACCGAATCGTCCGTCAGACCGATCGGTGCGGCGGCGGCGGACGGCAGGCATGTTCCGCGGTGGACGGCATGGATGCACTACCCGGCGATATTCCGGTTCCATCCCGATGGCGCGCCTCCGCCCATGCCCGGGGCGTTTCGTTCCCGCTCGAACAGCGCCATCCATACCGTCGCCGCCATGCGAAAGGCGGGCGCCCCATCAATCGCCGGCGTGACCGTCCATGAAACGTCTGCGCACGGCAACGGCGCGCGAACAACGCGAACGTCGGGAGCGCCATGCAGCGTGCGCATGCCTGCGTGCATTGCCGGAGGCGAACGAAAGGAATACGCCTGAAAAGGAATACGCCTGAATCGGCTGTGGCGCTGGGGAGCGCCACGCTGCCGTGATGATTCCGCCCCGCCGATTGACGCCCGCGTCCGCATCATGCGACGCGGTGCAACGACTGGACGTGCATCGGTCGTTCCCGTCGTCACGATGCGGGTGCGTCGTGCGCTTAGCGCGTGCGACGCACCCGCTCGGCGAACACGGACCGGTCCATGCGCGTCATCGACCGGACGGTTTCCAGGATAAACGCATGCGGCGGGGGACGAAGCGTTGGACGTTTGAGCGACCCGCGACCGCAGAACCATGACTCGACATACCATGTCGCCATGTCGGATCGAATCGGCGCAGGGAGGCGGTCATCGGCGCAGAGCAAGCGATGGAGGATGGGAACATCGATCAATCGTCCGGAATCGGTCAACGCACGCCCGACATTGAGCGACCATGTCCGGTCGCCTCCCGTGCGATCCATCCATCGTTTCTGCGAGATTAATACCGCTGCATGGGGGAAAAGGGCGGCAAGCGCTTCACGATCGTGGAGCACCGGCGTCCACGCGCCGACGACAGATTCACACGCATATGCTACCAGCGGCGGGTCACGCAGGACATGCAGGTCCGTAAGCAAGGGAAGCAGAAGGGCAGGATTGCTGCGCACCTCAGCGCGCAGCATCAGTTGCCGTTCCAGCGCGTCCCCGATTCGCTCGGCGGTCTCCGCGTTCCCGTGCGTGCGCATGAGATGCGCAACCGTCCGCCAGGAGAGCAGCGACTCGACGTCCTGCGGGGACTGCGCGACGGAGGAGAAGATCGTGGTCAGGACAGGGAAAAACCACCGCCATGTTGCGGCATCATCCGATTCCTGCCATGCGAGGGCGCGCAGCGCGTTTGCAATGCTCACCCGATCGTCGTCGTCACGACTGAACAGCGCGCCGGTCCGATCCTGACGAAGAAGAGCGGGCTTCAGCGGGATCAGCGATTGGGCGCGGGCGCGGAAGGATTCGTTCTCGGACGCGGCAAAGAAGTCGACCACCAGCGCGAAGGCGCATGTGCTGCGCGGATCGGGAAGATGATGGTGATCGAAGGCGTTCGCCCCGCCGATATCAACGATGACGTCGCCGCTGCCTGGATCATGGCGCAGCGGCGGATCGCCGGCGCCATCCCAAAACAGAAGCGTCGTCGGGTCTTCTTGTCCGACAATCCAGAAAACGGCCGCCGAAGCGCTCAGCGCATCCAAATCCGGGAAGGTGTGGGTTGCAACGCGCCAGGAACTCATCCCGTCATCCTCCTCTCAGCGAGCGATCAGAAAACCGGAGCGGAGGAGCCATGCATCCCTTAACTTCTCCTGGTCCCCCAAAATGATGTCGCTCGAACGATCATTCACAAAAAGCTCCATTGTTTCCATTGAAAGAGGAGATCGCTGCGATGATCACGTGCACCCTCTTGCTTTTCCGGCAGCCGATCCCGAGTTTCTTTCTTCCATTCTTCAGGTAATTGAGATGCCTTCTCGTTTCCCGTTGGTTGGTATACCGGTCGCCCAAGCGGACGGTAACGAAGAGCGCCATTATAGTAATCTCGTATTCTTTGGAGCGCGATCTCTACATACGCTGGCTCTCGTTCGCAGCCCATGGCGCGCCGGTCATGCATCACCGCTCCAATAAGTGTCGAACCGACCCCCATGTAAGGATCGAATACCCAGTCTCCTTCATTGGTAAGCGCAAGAATGCAACGCTCAACGAGTTCAATTGGAAACTGGCAGGGATGGATGGTCTTTTCGGGGTGGTTGGACTTTACATTTGGAACGTCCCATACGGTTTCTTCCCAATCCTGGGACACAACGTCCCATACATCGGATGGATTCTTGCCAAGAGGATTTCCCGATGGTTTCCCCTTATTGGGACCCTTGAAATGACGTTTACCAGGATACCTGGCTGGAATTCGAACGGGGTCGAGGTTGAAAACATACCTGTCAGATTTTGTAAACCAGAGAATTGTTTCATATCGACCTGAGAATCTCCTGGATGCATGCAATCCGTGTCCAAACCTCCAGATGATCCGATTTCGCAACTTCATGCCGACGCTCTTAAAAACAGGATAGTAAAGGATGTCTAATGGATAGACTTCTCCATTATCGACAAAATTCCCCACTTGCCAGCAGATGCTTCCATCTTCTCTTAACACTCGATAGAATTGACTGATCAACTGAGATTGTATCGTCATATACTCCTCAATTGAAATGCGATCTTCGTATGCTTTTCCCAGATTATAGGGCGGAGATGTCACAATGAGAGCGATTGAGTTGTCCGGCACTTGTGTGATAAATTCGCTAACATCATTATTGGAGACAACAATCCCGGCATCGTGTCGAAACATGCTTTCGATTGATTTAATTGAGCGAAATAACGGCAATCCATCCATGGCGTACCGCCATTCTGTGGTCACGACGCTTTATTGTATGATACAGCCCATATCTTGAACCGCATCGCGTGTGGCGCGAATGCTGCACTTGCGGCAGCGACATCGGCGAATGGGTGCGCCGCCGCAAGGAAACCGCTGCGCCCGCGCATGCGATCGACGCCGTGATTGATCATGCCGAGGCGGAGCAGGCGCACCAGGCGCGGATCGCCGCCACGTTGCAGTTCATCGGTCGGTGTGCATGGGCGCGTTCCCCAGTGGTGAAACCGTTGGAACATCCGGCGACGCCATGGATGATCGATCCGTCGCCATAGGCAGCCCATCCGACCAGACGACGCTTCCGGATGTCGGCATGCTTCCCAGCAGCGACGTCGCTCCTCTCCCTCGATCAGATCATCGCAGCGGGCGAACGTCGCTTGCCCATGGCGGCGCGCCATGGGCAAGCGACCGCATGACCGACGACGCCACCGCTTTCTGATGCACTACCGATGACGATTCATCCGAATCACGGCGACGATTGCGATGCCCGCAGCGAAGCGACATACTCCCGCATGCGCGTGAGAACGACCTCCGAATCGCAATTCGGAGGAAAACATTGCTGCTTGACAATAAATTCCACCGTCTTTCCCCGGCATGCATCGGTCGGGAACCGGGGACACACCCGCCGCATCCAGTCCTGAACCGCTGCAAGATACGACGGATAGGACACCATCTCGTATGATGACGGTCCATATCGCATCACGCCATGCACGTTGCGATACGGCGGGTTCACCGCCTCACCCGCCGCCTGGATATCAAACGAGACGACCGCCGCATGAACGGCGGGATCAACCCCCCGCGCTTTCAACGCATCGTAGATCGACTGCAGTTCGGACCGCGATTCGTCCGCAGCAAAGACGGGATTTAACTTCGCCATCGCATCAGCGTACTCCTGAAACGTGACGGATGGCGGATGGATGATCGCCAGCGAATCGTTCACAGATGGAGCGCTCGGATCAAAGGCGACCGTCACGGAGGGTTCATCATTGACCAGCACTGACCCAACGTCGATGTCAAGCGCCATCATGCCCCCTATGATCAATACGATAGCGACAACCAGGAGCAGAAACCCGCCGTTGAACGAGCGATCACCTGGCGCTGCCGACCGCGACTGTTGGTTGGACCATCCATAAACTGGAGCGTCTCCACGGAGTGGATGGGCATCGATCACGTTCGGATACGCATCATGCGCTTGAAATCGGCATGTCGGGCATCGGCATGGCGGACACGGAGGCGTGTTGATGAACGGCGCGCCATACTCTGGCGCGCCGCATCCCGGTTCGCCGCATCCCGGTGCGCCGTGGTATGGCGCGCCGTACCCCGGTCCGCCATGCCACGGTCCGCCATACCATGGCGCGCCATACCCCGGTCCGCCATGCCACGGCGCGCCATACCACGGCCCGCCATACCCCGGTCCGCCATGCCACGGCGCGCCATGCCACGGCCCGCCATACCCCGGCGCACCATACCCCAGCGCACCATACCCCGGCGCACCATATGGACGCTTGCCTCGCGACACACATCGTCCAACAATCCGTGGTCTGCCAAGCGTCTCCCCCGTCGCCGCCTCTCCATGACCGCCGTCGCTATCGGGATGGGACCCGATCCCCCCCGGCGAGTCGCGGAGCGCGTCGGACGCCTGAAACGGATCGCCGTCCTTGTTCCCCTCACGCATGCTATTCTTCATAGAATGGTCTCACCTTTCTCTCCACACCTTTGGGCTGAACGATGAACGCTTCAGGTTCCGGCGATCTGACGATTCGTCCCCTGAAGAAACGGCAACAGATAGGAGTCGAGATCGCTCTTCGTTTGACCGGGCGCCAGCGGCAAATGAATGTGCGAGACTCGCACGCCGGAATCAACAAGGATGTCCGCAATGCGATGCTGCGCTTCCTGCCCTGCTCCGTTTGCGTCGGCATCAAATGCGAGCACGACATGCCGCCCACGCAACATGGAAAGCCATGAATCGTCCCACGCGGCGACGCCGGGAACGGAGACGAACGGAAACGAAATCACCCCGTCCTTCCAGGCGCGGTACGCGACGATCGCCTTGATCTCGCCTTCCGTCACCCCAATGGTCTGGCACGCCCAGATAGCTGGATCGGGGCAAAAGAAGGTCGTCGGCTGCATCATGCGATGCGACCAATACCGCACCGACGAGTCGTGCGGCGGAAGCCGACGTCCGCGAACGGCGACGATGCGTTGGTGCAGCCGATACCCGAACACAATGGACGGCGCTTGCGTGACGCCGCTGAAACCGA
>Ga0197142_1000772_pt1:20000-29888 | contig 29888 bp, 18 predicted proteins | sample GBS60_MetaG_FD_148614 | JGI IMG/M metagenome (GOLD analysis project Ga0197142, IMG submission 148614) | Sediment microbial communities from Great Boiling Springs, Gerlach, Nevada, United States - GBS 60_MetaG | ecosystem: Environmental > Aquatic > Thermal springs > Hot (42-90C) >... | reverse complement strand
AAGGGCCAGGTCGGTCTTGGGGTCCCGACCCTTCACGGTGGCCTGGTACTCCTTGCCTCCCGCCAGCTTCACCTTGATCTTGTCGGCGCCTTCAATGACGTGATTGTTGGTAATGATGAGGCCCTTAGGGTCGATGATGAACCCGGACCCCAGGGAACGCTGCCGGAAGTCCCGGGGATGAGGGCCGTCGCCGAAGAAACGCTCAAAGAAGTCCCGGAAGGGATCCCCGGGGCCCGGGAACGGCATGGGCCCGAAAAACTCCCGCATCCGGTCCCGGCCTTTCACCACCTTTTCCGTGCTGATGTTCACCACCGCCGGCCCCACCTTCTGGGCCAGATCCGAGAAGGTCTCCGGCACCATGCCGGCGGCCAGGGTCGGGGGGTGGGCCGCCCCGAGAAGGCTCAGGCTCAGGACGGCGGTGAGAAACAGGGCACTGCCCCACCTTCTACTTGTGCGCATCGGTTCTCTCCTTTGCTCCGGCGGCGGGCAGGCCCGGAAGCTCCGGCAAGCGGCTCCGGTCCCCGGCCACCACCAGGAGGTAACGCTCCGGGTGCAGATATTGCTTAGCCACCCGCTGCACATCGGCCGCGGTGACCCGGGAGATCAGCTCAGGATAACGCCTGGGGTAGTCCAGTCCCAGGCCGTAGAATTCCACATAGGCCATGAGGGCTGCCCGCTTGCCGGTGGCGTCCAGCCGCCGGGGGAAGCTGCCGATGAGGTAGGACTTGGCGTCCGCCAGCTCGGTGTCCGAAACCGGCTCGGTGCGCAGCCGCTCCACCTCCCTGAGGATGAGGGCCACCGCCTCGGCGGCGTTTTCGGTTTTCGTCTCCAGGGAAATGTAAAAGGGGCCGGGCTCCAGCCCCGGCTCAAAGGTGCTGCCCACGCTGTAGGCCAGGCCCCGCTCCTCCCGGACGGTGTCCATGAGCCGGGAGGCGAAGCCCCCGCCCCCCAGGATGTAGTTCATCACCTGGAAGGCGTAGAAATCCGGATTCTGCCGGGTGAGGCCCAGATGTCCCCAGATGATGTTGGCCTGGGTGATCTTCTTGTCGATCACCCGGGTCTCGGGCTGGGTCAGGGGCGGCAGGGGCGGCAGGGTGAGTTCCGGGATCTTGCCGGCGGCCCAGCGGCCGAAGTATTTCAGCACCCAGTCCCGGGCCTCCTCCCGGGAGATGTCCCCCACCACGCTCAAAATGGCGTTGTTGGGCCGATACAGGGTGCGGTGAAACTCCGCCAGGTGCTGGGGCCGGAGGGATGCCAGTCCCTGGGGCGTGCCCTTGGGGGGGAAGGCATACGGGTGCACCCCGTAGAGCCTCTGGTCGAAGGCCCGGCGGGCCATGACCATGGGCTCGTCCTCATCGGTCTCAAAGGAGCCCAGAAGCTGGCTCACCTTGCGCCGCACCTCCTCCTGGGGGAAGGTGGGGTTGAGGACCGCATCCGCCATCAGGTCCAGGGCGGCCCCCAGGTCCTTTTTCAGGACCGTGAGGCTCACCATGGCGTAGTCCTCCTCCGCCCCGGCGGAGAACCGGGCCCCCAGGAAGTCCAGCTCCTGGGCCATCTGGGTGGCGCTGCGCCGCTTGGTGCCCTGGGTGAGGAGGAGGGCGGTGAGGTGGGCCAGCCCTTCCTTGCCCCGGGGATCCCGGAGCGCCCCCGCCTTGATGAGGAGATTCACCGCCACCAGGGGCACGCTGCGCTGTTCGGAGAAGAGCCACACCAGCCCGTTGGGGAGGACCTCCCGCTCCCCCAGCACCAGGGGGGCCGGAGCGGCCATAAGCCCCGGGGCCTGAAGCCATATCAACAAGCCGGCACACAGCCCGGCCAGAAGCGCGCGGTGTCGTGAGGTCATGGTATTATCCTGAGAACGGGGCGGGAGGGTTTTTCCGGAGGCCACCGCCCACCCTTCGCATCCCGGTAAGCCCGGAGGCCCGGGGCCCATCGCTTTGGCGGGCCACCCGGGACCGCCGGCCTTCCCCCAGCCTTTGCACTCGTCCGGTCCGGATTGCTTCCGGGGCCGGGGCTCCCTTCCGGTCCGGGGAGCCCACCCTGCCCCTCCCTTGGCCACCGCCCTGCCGGTCTTTCGCCCTCACCGGTCATATAACCCTTGGCGCCCCGGTTTCCGGCGCGCCTCACTCCACCTCACTGCCGGGACGGAAGCGCTCCCGGGTGGGCTTGGTGGGGGCCAGGGGAGTGAGCACCCCCACGGTGCGGTTGGCGGGCACCAGGTACTGAGCCGCCACCCGTTTCAGGTCCGCGGCGCTGACCGCCTGGATTTTGGGGATGAACTCCCGGGCCAGGGTCCAGCGGGCCACCGTCTCCAGGCGGCCCAGGAGCATGCCCCGGAAAAAGAGGGAATCCATGGCCTGGTAGTAGGAGGCGGTGGCCTGGTTCTTCACCTTGGCCAGCTCCCTCTCCCCCACCTCCTCGGTCTGCAGGCGCTTGATCTCCCCCACCAGGGCCGCTTCGATCTGGGCGGCCGTCTTGCCCGGCAGGGGCTGGCCGTAGAGCATGAAGAGGGAGGGGTCGGCGGTGTCCAGGTCATAATCCGCGCCGGCCTCCAGGGCCAGGCGGTCGGTGTAGACCAGTTTCTGATAGAGGCGGGAGCTCTTCCCCTGGGAGAGCGCCCGGGCCAGGAGCTCCAGGGCGAAGCAGTCCGGGTGCTGCCAGTTGGGGACGTGGTGCACCATGACCACGTAGGGGAGCTGGGCCTCCCGCTGCACCGTCACCCGGCGCTCCCCGAACTGGCGGGGCTCCCGGGCGGTGGGCCGGGGCGGCTCCGGCCCCCGGGGCAGGGCCCCGTAAATCGCCTCGATATCCTTCAGGACCTCCTGGGGGTCGATATCCCCCACCACCACCAGGGTGGCGTTGTTGGGCTGGTAGTAGGCCTGGTAGTAGGCCTGGAAATCGGCCAGGGTCAGGCTCCTGATGTCCTCGTACCAGCCGATGATGGGCCACTGGTAGGGGTGGGCCTTGTAGGCCGCGGCATAGACCTCCTCCACCAGGAAGCTCACCGGATCGTCCTCGGTGCGCAGGCGCCGCTCCTCCAGGACCACCTTCTGCTCGGTGGCGAAGGCCTCCTCCGTCACCTTGAGGCCCCGCATGCGGTCGGCCTCCATCTCCATCCACCGCCTGAGCTCGCTGGCCGGCCCGGTCTGGAAGTAGGCGGTGTAATCCCGGCTGGTGAAGGCGTTGTCGTTGCCTCCGGCCTTCTGCACCAGGCGGGAGAAGACCTTGGGGCCGTATTTCTCGGTGCCCTTGAACATCAGGTGCTCGGTGAGGTGGGACAGACCGGTCTTCCCCAGGCTCTCATAGCGGGAGCCCACCCGGTACCACACCTGGTGGGTCACCAGGGGCGCCCGGGGTTCCCGGAGGAGAAGCACCCGCATGCCGTTTTTCAGGGTGTGTTCCACCACCTGGGCGAAGGGGTCCCCCAGGTCGGCCGGGGCGGCGGCCGCCGGCAGGGCCGCGGCGAGGCACAAAGCGGCCCACACCACCGCGAGCACCAGAGGGCCGAACCGGAAACGAAGGGGGCCACCCTTTCCGGATCCTGGCTGGGTCATACGGCTGTCCTGCCTTCCCGCCGCCCGGTGAGGCGGAGGCGCAAAAGTCATTTTCCTTGTGAAGATAGCCTTTTCCCCGGGGGATTGCAAGGGGAGTGCCGAAGAGGCGGCAGGGCGCCAAGGGCAAACATGGCCCTTTTGCCGGGAGGGGGATAGCCCCGAGGCCGCCAGGCGCTTCCGGATCCCCGCCGGGATCACCCGCCTCCGGCCCCTTCCCTGGGCCCGAGATTCTGCCCTCACTCCGGCAGACGGCCGCAGCGGCCGGGCCCGGGCCGCTGACGCCGCCAGAGGCCGGGGATGAGCCCCGCCGCCAGCAGGGCCCCGAAGAGATCCAGCCCAACATCGGCCACGGTGCCACTGCGGGTGGGGACCAGGGACTGGCGCACCTCATCCGCCCCCGCCACTCCGGTGGTGAGGATCAGGGCCAGCAGACACGAGGACCAGGGACGCCGGGGCAAATGAAGGCCCAGGGCCCGGAAGAAGAGGAGGTAGAGGATGCCGTAGGCCAGGATGTGCCCCAGCTTGCGCCACCAGGCATGCCACGCCTCCACCTCGGCGGGGGAGAGGTGGGGAAACCAGCTTATCACCCAGTAAAACAGGCTGAGGGTTTTCCGGGAGGACCCCAGATCGCCGGAAAGGAGCAGGATGCCCGCACACCAGAGGAGGGGCGGGCTCCAATAGCGGGCCCACAGGGAAAGGGCCCCTTTGGGCACCCGGATCACCATGCCCCGGGACCGCCCCCGGGCCCCGGCGGCGGGTCCGGCTTTGGCCTGTCCTGTCCCCATTGGTGCCCTCCCCGGGCCACCTTCGCCTCCATGTCCTCACCCCAGGATGGCGGCCACGAAGGCCTCGGGGTCGAAGGGTTTGAGATCCCCCAGCCCCTCCCCCACCCCCAGATAGCGCAAGGGGAGACCGGTTTCATGCACCACCGCCAGGGCCACCCCCCCCTTGGCGGTGCCGTCCAGCTTGGTGAGAATGAGGCCGGTCAGGCCCACCGCCTCCTGGAAGAGCCGGGCCTGGCTCAGGGCGTTCTGGCCGGTGGTGGCGTCCAGCACCAGGTAGGTCTCATGGGGGGCGCCGGGCACCTTTTTCATGATGGTGCGGTGGATCTTTTTCAGCTCCTCCATGAGATTCACCTTGGTGTGCAGGCGGCCGGCGGTATCGATATAGACGCTGTCCACCCCCCTGGAGAGGGCGGCGGTGAGGCCGTCGAAGACCACCGCGGCGGGGTCGGCCCCGGGCTTTTGCCGGATGACCTCCACCCCCAGGCGCCGGCCCCATTCCGCCAGCTGCTCCGCGGCTGCGGCCCGGAAGGTGTCCGCGGCGATGAGCAGGGGCTCCCGTCCGGCCTGCTGCTCCATATGGGCCAGCTTGGCGATGGTGGTGGTCTTGCCCACGCCGTTCACCCCCACCACCAGCACCACCCAGGGGCGGGCCTCCCGGGGCAGGGGGGCGGGCGTGCGCAGCATCCCCAGCATCGCCTCGGCCAGGGCGGCTTTCAGACGCTCCGGATCCGAAAGCTCCCGGCGCTTGAGCTTCTCCTGGAGGGCGGCCATGAGGGCCAGGGTGGTCTCCACCCCCAGGTCGGCAGTGATGAGGAGCTCCTCCAGCTCTTCCAGGAGCTCGGCGTCCACCACCTGACGACGGGCAAAGAGGCGGGCCAGCCCTCCGGCCAGGGCCTCCCGGGTGCGTCCCAGCCGCTCCCGGAAACGCCGGAAGAGCCCCCGGCGCTCCGCCTCGGCCCTCTCCACCTCGGGTTCGGCGGCCTCCGTTTCCCCGGCGGCCGGCGCGGCCGGGGGAAGGTCCGGCTCCTCAAAAGGCCCGGGGGCCTCCGCCTCCGGTGGCGCTTCCGGGGCCGGGGCTCCGGGCTCCGCTTCCGTCAGAGGCTCCTCCCGCCCCCGGAAAAGCCGCCGGAAAAAGCCCGGGCGGCGCTCTCCCTCCCCCGGAGCCGGGGTCTCATCCCCGGCTGAAGGGCCCTCCGGAGAGGGTTCCGGCGGCTCCGGGGCGCTTTCCCCGGAAGCCTCCGGCCCGGCCGGCTCCCGGGGTTCCTCCGGGTCGGTGTCTTGCTGACGGCGGCGCAGCCATCCCATGGTCGTGATGTCCGAAATTTTGGGGGATATGGCCCCTGGGGCCGGGTACTGCGGCCCCGGGGCCGGGGTTACCGGTGCGATGGGGAAAGGAAGGGCGGCAAGGCCCCTGCATGCCCCGCTTCCTCCCCGGCCCTGGTGCTGGCAGGGGATAAAAATGGTGCCCTTGACCTTCCTCGGCCCTCCTGCCCCCCCTCAGGTGCTGATGCGGGAGAAATCCGCCATCTTGAGGAAGGTGTGGCCGATGCGGCTGAGGAGGGCCAGGCGGTTGGCCCGCAGCTTCGGGTCCTCGGCCATCACCAGCACCCGGTCAAAGAAGGCGTCCACAAACCCCTTGAGCCTGGCCAGGGAACGGCACACCGCGGCGTAATCCCGGCGGCCCAGGGCCTCCTCCACCTCGATCTCCATAAGCTGGGCGGCCTCGAAGAGCTGGTTCTCTTCCGGATGCTCAAAGAGGAGGGGATCCACCTCGCCTGCACCTGCGCCGGCGGTGATGTTGAGAACGCGCTTGAAGGCCACCGCCAAGGCCGGAAACTCGGGGCTGCGGCGCACCTCCTCCAGGGCCTGGACCTTGTCCGCCGCCTCCACCACATCCCGGGAGCCCGCGGCCAACACCGCATTCACCGTCTCGTGGTCGAAACCTTCGGCCAGGAGCAGGTGGGTGAGCCGGGTCTGGAAGAAGTCCAGGACCTCCAGGGCGGTCTCCTCCGGGGTCCGGGAAATCTTGCCCTGAAGGAGCCGGAGGGCCTCCCACACCGCCTCGGGGAGATCCAGATGCAGGCGGTGGTGTCGGAGAATGCGGATGATGGCCAGGGCGTGGCGCCTCAGGCCATAGGGGTCGGCGGCCCCGGTGGGGGAGAGCCCCACCCCGAACATGCCGCAGAGGGTGTCCAGGCGGTCGGCCATGCCGATGATGGCCCCCACCAGGTCCCCGGGAAGGTCGTCATCGGCATGCCGGGGGAGGTAATGGCTGAAGATGGCCTCCGCCACCTCCGGGGGCTCCCCGGCGTTGCGGGCGTAGACCGTGCCCATCACCCCCTGGAGGCTGGGGAATTCCCCCACCATCTCGGAGACGATGTCCGCCTTGCACAGGGTGGCCGCCCGGCGCACCACCCCGGGGTCCAGGGGGAGGGCGCTGCCGTCGTCCCGGGTGAGGTTCTTCACCAGATAGTCCGCCAGCTCCCGGAAGCGCTCCATCTTCTCATAGGAGGTGCCCAGCAGGGAGTGGAAGACCACCCCCCGGAGCTGCTCCACCCAGGTCTGGAGAGGCACCTTGGAGTCCACCTGGTAGAAATACATGGCGTCGCTGAGGCGGGCCCGGAGCACCCGCTCATGGCCCTGGCGCACCACCTCGGGGTTGCGGGTGAGGGTGTTGTTCACCGCCATGAAGTGGGGGAGCAGGCGGCCGTCCGGCCCCCGGAGGGAAAAGTAGCGCTGATGCTCCCGCATACAGGTGATGAGGACCTCCTCGGGCAGGGCCAGGTATTTCTCCTCGAAGCTCCCCACCACCACCGAGGGGTATTCCACCAGGAAGGTGTTTTCCTCCACCAGCTCCGGATTGGGCACCAGGGTGCCTCCCACCCGGGCCGCGGCCTTGGCCATCTCCTCCTCCAGGAAGGCGCGGCGGGCGGCGGGGTCCACGATGACGTAGGCCTGCCGCAGGGTCTCCAGATACTCATCAATGGTGCGCACTTCCCGGGCCTGGGGGCTCATGAAGCGATGGCCGTAGGTGACCCCGCCGCTCGTCACATCCCCCAGGGTGAAGGGGATGACCTCGCCGGCGAAGCGGGCCAGGATCCAGTGGATGGGCCGGGCGAAACTGATGGTCTCGGAGCCCCAGCGCATGGACTTGGGAAAGCTCAGCCCCAGGATGAACTCCGGCAGGTATTCCTGCAGGAGCTCCCGGGTGGGCCGGCCGGCCGTGGTTTTGCGCACCGCCAGATAGAGCCCCCTTGGGGTTTCCACCTCCACCAGGTCCGACACCGCCACGCCCTGGGCCTTGGCAAACCCCAAGGCCGCCGCGGTGGGCTGCCCCTGGGCGTCAAAGGCCACCGCCTTGGGAGGCCCCAGGACCTCCTGGGTGAGCTCCGCCTGGGTCTCCGCCAGGTCCCGGGCCGCCAGGGTGAGGCGGCGGGGGGTGCCCCAGGTGTGGATCTCCCCGACGCTCAGCCGCTCCTGCTCGCACCGTTTGGCGAAGGTTTCGGCCATCTCCTTCAGGACCGGCGGGATAAACCGGGCCGGGATCTCTTCCGTGCCAATCTCCAACAAGAATTCGCTGCCCATCACGGCCCTCGCGTCTCAGATGCGGGGAAGGTGAGCCGACCCGGCCGGGCTCCCCGGTCCCCGGCCCTCCCCGGGCAAGGGGCAGGAACCCCGGGGGTCTCCTCCCGGTCTCCCCCTGCTCTTATTTTCTCTTTAATAAGGGGTAGCCCATGGCCTCCCGCTGCTTCAGGTAGGTTTCGGAGCACAGCCGGGCCAGGTGGCGCACCCGGCCGATGAGACTGGCCCGCTCCGCCACGCTGATGGCCCCCCGGGCGTTCAGGAGGTTGAAGGTGTGGGAGCACTTGAGGCAGTAATCATAGGCCGGCAGCACCAGCCCCTGCTCAATGATGCGCAGGCTCTCCTTTTCATACATGTCAAAGAGGCGGAAGAGCATGTCCACATCGGCCTGCTCAAAGTTGTAGATGGAGTGCTCCACCTCCCCCCGGTGGTGGATGTCGCCGTAGGTGACATCCTTGTTCCACTTGAGGTCATAGACGCTCTCCACCCCCTGGAGGTACATGGCGATGCGCTCCGGCCCGTAGGTGAGCTCCACGCTGATGGGATTGAGATCGATGCCGCCGCACTGCTGGAAATAGGTGAACTGGGTGATCTCCATGCCGTCCAGCCAGACCTCCCAGCCCAGGCCCCAGGCCCCCAGGGTGGGGGATTCCCAGTCGTCCTCCACAAAGCGGATGTCATGATCCAGGGGGTCCAGTCCCAGGGCCCGGAGGGAATCCAGGTAGATCTCCTGGATGTTTTTGGGGGAGGGCTTCATGATGACCTGGTACTGGTAATAGTGCTGCAGGCGGTTGGGGTTTTCGCCGTAGCGGCCGTCGGTGGGGCGCCGGGAGGGCTCCACATAGGCCACATTCCAGGGCTCCGGCCCCAGGGCCCGGAGCAGGGTGTGGGGATTGAAGGTGCCCGCCCCCACCTCCAGGTCATAGGGCTGGGCGATGATGCAGCCCCGTTCGGCGAAGAAGCGCTCCAGGGTCATGAGCAGGTCTTGAAAATACATGCCGCTTCTCCTCTGAGCTGGCAAAACTCGGATTACACTAACAATTTTGCCGCCGCCTGTCAAGTCTCTCCTCCGGGGGCCCCGGCTTTCTCCTTGACCTTCGGTGCCAGTGCTGCAATGCCTCCACCGGAGGCCGGCACCGGCAGCCGCAGTCAGGCCCTGCGGCGGCCGGATTTCCTGACCCCTCCTGTCCTCCCCCCGGATCCGGGGAGAATCCCCGGGCACAATGCCGTCACCCCCGGGGTGGGGGTGGTGTGGCCGGGCTGGTCATCACCTCCACCACTGCCGGCGGGGGCAACACGGTGGTGTGGATGGCGGTGGAGGCCCCCCTGGGGCAAAGGATTGCCGGGATGCGGGTCTGTTATGAGGACAGCACCGGCAACCGGCCCCCCATCTATATGAGGCAGATCCGCCCGGCCCAGGTGCAGACTCCCCCGCCACCGCCCTGGTTCTCCTGGATGACGGCACGGATCAGACCCATCCGGGCCCCATCTGCGTCACCTCCAAGCCGGCGGTGGATATTGACCCCGCCCAAGGCCCCCTCCGGTTGAGCCCAGGATCATCATCCGGGGGGTGGGGCTCATGCTGAAGTTAGGAACACCCCGGAGGGCAGGCCGGCAGCCGGTTTTCCCGGGGCGGGCTCTTCCTCCCCGGTTTTGCATTTCCCTATTGACGACGGCCGGCCCCGGGGTTAAATAAAATGGTGAGCATTACAGGCACGTAGCTCAGGGGGAGAGCACCACCTTGACGCGGTGGGGGTCAGGAGTTCAAATCTCCTCGTGCCTACCAGGAAAAAACCGGGGCTGCGGCGGCAAGGCCGCAGCCCTTCCGCTTTTCATGAGTCCGGACCGGCAGCGCCTGGTTTTCTGCCCTGGCGAGGCCGCCCCCGGAGCCCCGTCCCTTATCCGCCGCGGGCCCCCTCCCATAAGCCTCAGGAAAAATTGACAGGTTTACCCTTGATCTTTCCTCT
>Ga0197142_1000772_pt1:0-15000 | contig 29888 bp, 18 predicted proteins | sample GBS60_MetaG_FD_148614 | JGI IMG/M metagenome (GOLD analysis project Ga0197142, IMG submission 148614) | Sediment microbial communities from Great Boiling Springs, Gerlach, Nevada, United States - GBS 60_MetaG | ecosystem: Environmental > Aquatic > Thermal springs > Hot (42-90C) >... | reverse complement strand
GGTTAGTCGATCCCTAAGCCGAGGCCGACAGGCGTAGGTGATGGAAAGCAGGTTGATATTCCTGCACCACCTGATGCGCAGTGACCGATGGGGGGACGCAGGAGGGTAGGCCATCCGGGTGATGGACGTCCCGGTTCAAGCCCGTAGGGGGGCGCCACAGGCAAATCCGTGGCACCATAACCCCGAGAGGTGATGAGGAGGGGCTTGGCCCCATAAACTGGCCGATCCCACGCTGCCAAGAAAAGCCTCTAGGTAGTTCATCAGGTGATCGTACTGCAAACCGACACAGGTAGGCGGGGAGAGAATCCTAAGGCGCGCGAGAGAACCCTGGTTAAGGAACTCGGCAAACTACCACCGTAACTTCGGGAGAAGGTGGGCCCTGGCTGGTGAAGGAACTCGCTTCCGGAGCTGGCTGGGGTTGCAGAGAAATGGGGCTGGCGACTGTTTACTAAAAACACAGGGCTCTGCCAAGCCGCAAGGCGACGTATAGGGTCTGACGCCTGCCCGGTGCCGGAACGTTAAGGGGAGGGGTCATCTGGGGCAACCCGGAGAAGCCCTGAACCGAAGCGCCGGTAAACGGCGGCCGTAACTATAACGGTCCTAAGGTAGCGAAATTCCTTGTCGGGTAAGTTCCGACCTGCACGAATGGCGTAACGACTGGCCCGCTGTCTCGACCAGGGACTCGGTGAAATTGTAGCCACGGTGAAGATGCCGTGTACCCGCAACTAGACGGAAAGACCCCGTGCACCTTTACTACAGCTTGGCATTGGATTTTGGGATAACTTGTGTAGGATAGGTGGGAGCCGGCGAACCCCTGACGCCAGTTGGGGGGGAGGCAACCTTGAAATACCACCCTGGTTATTCTAGAGTCCTAACCCAGCCCCGTCATCCGGGGCGGGGACATTGCCTGGCGGGTAGTTTGACTGGGGCGGTCGCCTCCTAAAAGGTAACGGAGGCGCGCGAAGGTTCCCTCAGGCTGATTGGAAACCAGCCGGCGAGTGTAAAGGCATAAGGGAGCTTGACTGCGAGACCCACAAGTCGAGCAGGTGCGAAAGCAGGCCTTAGTGATCCGGCGGTCCCGTATGGAAGGGCCGTCGCTCATCGGATAAAAGGTACGCCGGGGATAACAGGCTGATCTCCCCCAAGAGTTCACATCGACGGGGAGGTTTGGCACCTCGATGTCGGCTCATCGCATCCTGGGGCTGAAGAAGGTCCCAAGGGTTTGGCTGTTCGCCAATTAAAGCGGTACGTGAGCTGGGTTTAAAACGTCGTGAGACAGTTTGGTCCCTATCTGTTGCGGGCGCAGGAGATTTGAGGGGAGCTGTCCCTAGTACGAGAGGACCGGGATGGACGAACCTCTAGTGTTCCGGTTGTGCCGCCAGGCGCAGCGCCGGGTAGCTATGTTCGGCCGGGATAACCGCTGAAAGCATCTAAGCGGGAAGCCCCCCCCAAGATAAGATCTCCCGGGCGTAAGCCCCCAAAGGCCCCTCGCAGACGACGAGGTTGATAGGCCCGAGGTGTAAGCGCAGCAATGCGTTCAGCCGACGGGTACTAATCGGCCGGGCGGCTTGACCATTTGCCCTTGTCTTCGGAAACTCATAAGCGACTTCTCTCCGATTCACTTGTCACCGGCGGCCCACACCGCCTGCAGAACCAGACATAAGATTTCCGGTGGCCATAGCGCCGGGGCAACACCCGATCCCATCCCGAACTCGGAAGTTAAGCCCGGCAACGCCGATGATACTGCGCACTTCCTGCGTGGGAAAGTAGGACGCCGCCGGAATTGTTTTTCACCCCACCCCGCCTCGGCCAAACCGGGGCGGGGTTTTTTTCTGGGGAAAAAAACCGCCCCTCCCACCGGGATTCTCGCCGCTCCACAAGAGCTCCCCAACAATGGACCGTCATCCGAGGTGCACCCACAACGCTTGGGAGAAATTTCACGAATCCCCTTGACAGCGGCCCGCCCGCTTGGGTAGGGTTAGGATGGCGGCCGTCCTTTGCCGCCCACGTCCCGATCATGAGGTGCCAGTATGGACGACGCCCGGAAGGCGGCCTTTGTGGAGAAATACAAGCATGCCGGCCACATCTGGTCCGGCCACACCTTCATGGACTGCCAGGAGATCAAGGACTACCTGGCGGAGCTGCCCATCAGCGAGGTGGCCGCCCCCCGGCGCCCCTACACCCACCGGGACGCCGGCAACCTGGACTACGTCTATGGCGAGCTCCTCTACAACCTCTCCGGCTTCGAAGGCTACTTTCAGGACAAGGCCTACCACATCGATGAAGTGGAGATCCGCCCGGTGCTGGGCGGCAACACCTTCAGCCTGGAGTTCGTCATCCACTTCACCAGCAAAAACGGCCATACAGGGGTGAAGACCCTGGAGGTGCTCCGCACCGGCGAGCGGGAATACCTGCTCTTCGCCGACAAATACCGCCTCTCCTGACCGGCCCCGGCCCTGCCTCCTGCCGCCCGGCCCCTCCAAGCCGGGCTTTTTTGTGTCCGGAGGCGGAGGCAGGCGCCGAAAGATGCGGCGGTTCCGGGGAAACTGTGATACAAAGGGTCAATATACCGCCCCAGGGGGAGGGAGATGGAAAAGCTGCCGCTCATCGCCTACTTCTCCATGGAGATCGGGCTGGAGTCCCATATCCCCACCTACGCCGGGGGGTTGGGCATCCTGGCGGGGGACACCCTGCGCTCGGCCGCGGATCTGGGAGTGCCCATGGTGGGGGTGACGCTCATCCACCGGCAGGGGTACTTCCGTCAGGAGCTGGACGACGCGGGCAACCAGCGGGAGCATCCCGACCGCTGGGAGCCCGAGGAGGTCCTGGAGCCCCTGCCCCTCCGTATCACCCTCACCATCGAAGGCCGCCCGGTGATGGTGCGGTCCTGGTGCCACCACATCGAGGGCGTGGGCGGGCACCGGGTGCCCGTCTTCCTGCTGGACACCGCCCTGCCGGAGAATTCCCCCTATGACCAGAGCCTCACCGACTATCTTTACGGCGGCGACGCCCGCTACCGCCTCTGCCAGGAGGTGGTCCTGGGGATGGGGGGTATGGCCCTGCTGAAGGAGCTCTTCCCGGAAAACCGGCTGATTTATCACCTGAATGAAGGACATTCCGCCCTGCTGGCCCTCTCCCTGCTGGAGGCCCGGCTGGTGGAGGTGCAGAGCCTGGAAGCTACCGAGGAGCTGGTGGAGATGGTGCGGCGCCAGTGCGTCTTCACCACCCACACCCCGGTACCCGCGGGCCACGACCAGTTCTCCTGGGATCTGGTGCAGCAGGTCCTGGGGCCGGAGCGGGCCCGGCTTCTGAGGGAGACCCACTGCTGCGTCAACGGCTCCCTCAACATGACGTATCTGGCCCTGCGATTCGCCCGTTACATCAACGGGGTGGCCATGCGCCACGGCGAGATTTCCACCGGCATGTTCCCGGGCTACCCGGTGGACGCCATCACCAACGGGGTGCACGCGGTCACCTGGACCTCCCCGCCCTTTGCCGCCCTCTACGACCGGCATATCCCGGAGTGGCGCCGGGATAATTTCTATCTGCGCTATGCCCTGGGAATTCCCCTGCACGAAATCGCCCAGGCCCACGCCCAGGCCAAGCAGGAGCTGGTGGCCGAGGTGGAGCGCCGCACCGGCATCCGCCTGTCCGAGCAGACCCTGACCATCGGCTTCGCCCGCCGGGCCACCACCTACAAACGGCCGGATCTGCTCTTCACCGACCTGGAGCGTCTGCGGGACATCGTCCGTCGGGTGGGAAAGATTCAGGTGCTGTATGGCGGCAAGGCCCACCCCCGGGATGAAGGGGGCAAGGAGATGATCCGGCGGGTCTTTCAGGCGGCCCAGGCCCTGAAGGACAGCGTGCCGGTCATCTATCTGGAGAACTACGACATGGGGCTGGCCCGACTGCTCTGTGCCGGGGTGGATTTGTGGCTCAACACCCCGCTGCGCCCCCAGGAGGCCTCCGGGACCAGCGGCATGAAGGCGGCCTTAAACGGTGTCCCCAGCCTCAGCATCCTGGACGGCTGGTGGGTGGAGGGGCACATCGAGCACGTCACCGGCTGGGCTATCGGAGATGAGATGGGCCCGGGAGGGGATTATGCCGCCGAGGCCGCCTCCCTCTATGACAAGCTGGAACGCCTTATCCTCCCCCTGTACTACGGCAAGCCCGAGGCCTATGCCAAGGTGCGCCGCTCCGCCATCGCCTTGAACGGGTCCTTCTTCAACACCCAGCGCATGGTGTCCCAGTATGTCACCAACGCCTACTTCCCGGCCCGGGAAAGCCGCCTGAACACCCATCTGCCCCACTTTGGACCTGAAGAAAGGGAGGTTCTCCATCGGGAAGGCGGTCAGGCAGCCGGAGTCTGAAAGCCTGGCAGGAGGGAAGCCCCTTTCCCCGCCGTTCCCCATCCCCTCCGCCGCACCCTGACCATCTCCGGGCTTTTTGCCGCCTGGATGCTTCCCTCCCCCATCGCCCTTGGGTGCCAGAGGCGGGGGCAGGCCGGCCTCCTCACGTGCTCCGGTGGATCATCCGGTGGTACTCCTGGAGGCTTTTCACCTCCAGTTTGCCTTCGGACAGGGCCCGGATGGCCTGGAGGGTGGCCTTGGCCGCGGCCAGGGTGGTGGTGTAGGGGACATTGTATTCCAGGGCGGCCCGGCGGATGGAGTAGGAGTCCGAGGGCGTATAGCGGCCCCGGGGGGTGTTCACCACCAGGGCCACTTCCCGGCTCTTGATGCAGTCGATGATGTGGGGCCGGCCCTCCCGCATCTTGTGCACCTGCCGGACAGGGAGGCCGTGGTCCGCCAGGCAGGCGGCGGTCCCCCGGGTGGCCAGGAGGGTGAACCCCAACTCCTGAAAGCCCCGGGCCAGCTCCACCAAGTGGGGTTTGTCCGGATCCTTGACGGAAAACAGCACGCCGCCGCTTTGGGGCAGCACCTGGCTGGCGGCCAGCTGCGCCTTGGCGTAGGCCAGCCCGAAGTCACGGTCCAGCCCCATGACCTCGCCGGTGGAGCGCATCTCCGGGCCCAACAGCGGATCCACTCCGGGGAAGCGCCGGAAGGGAAAGACCGATTCCTTCACGGCAAAATAGGGGGGCTCGATCTCCCGGGTGAAGCCCAGCTCCTGCAAGGTGTGGCCCAGCATCACCTTGGCGGCCAGCTTGGCCAGGGGCACCCCGGTGGCCTTGGAGACAAAAGGCACGGTGCGGCTGGCCCGGGGGTTCACCTCCAGGACATACACATGATTGCCCTTGAGGGCGAACTGGATGTTCATCAGGCCCACCACCTGAAGCTCCGCCGCCAGGGCCCGGGTCTGGCGCCGGATCTCCTCGATGAGCTCCCGGCTGAGGGAATAGGGCGGCAGGACGCAGGCCGAATCCCCGGAATGGATGCCGGCCTCCTCGATGTGCTCCATGATGCCGGCCACGACGGTGGTGGTGCCGTCGCTGATGGCGTCCACGTCCACCTCGATGGCGTCCTCCAGGAACTTGTCGATGAGCACCGGGTGCTCCGGCGAGGCCAGGAGGGCCCAGTTCATGAAATTGATGAGGGCCTGGTCGTCGGAGACCACCTGCATGGCCCGTCCCCCCAGGACGTAGGAGGGCCGCACCAATACCGGATAGCCGATGTCATGGGCGATGGCGAGGGCCTGGCGCACCGTGGTGGCGGTGGCGTTGGGGGGCTGGCGCAGCCCCAGCTTGGCCAAAAGCTGATTGAAGCGCTCCCGGTCCTCGGCCCGGTCAATGGCGTCCGCCGGGGTCCCCAGGATGCGGACCCCGGCTTGCCCCAGGGGCACCGCCAGGTTGAGGGGGGTTTGGCCGCCGAACTGCAGGATGACCCCCAAGGGCTTCTCCTTGGCAATGATGTGGAGCACATCCTCCCGGGTCAGGGGTTCAAAGTAGAGCTTGTCGGAGGTGTCGTAGTCGGTGGACACGGTTTCCGGGTTGGAGTTCACCATGATGGACTCCACCCCCAGCTCCCGCAGGGCAAAGGAGGCCTGACAGCAGCAATAATCGAATTCAATCCCCTGGCCGATGCGGTTGGGGCCGCCCCCCAAAATGGCCACCTTATCCCGGGGGGTAGGCCGGGCCTCACACTCCCATTCGTAGGTGGAATAGTAATACGGGGTGTAGGCCTCAAACTCCGCCGCGCAGGTGTCCACCAGCTTGTACACCGGCATGATGCCCAGCTCGGCCCGCAGCCCGGCGATGTGCTCCTCCCGGCCGCCCCACAGGTGCGCCAGCTGCCGGTCGGAGAAGCCCCACTCCTTGGCCTGCCTGAGCATCCGGGGCACATGCTCCTGGGCCCGCCCCTGCCGGAGGAGAACCCCGAAGTTTTTCAGTTCCTCGGAAAATTCCACCAGCTCCTTGATCTGGTGCAGAAACCAGGGGTCGATACGGGTGAGGCGGTGGACCTCGTCCACGCTCCAGCCGTCCCGGAAGGCCTGGCGCAGATGAAACAGGCGCTGGGAGTTGGGGGTGAGGAGCGCGGCCCGGAGCTCCTCCGGGGGCAGGTCCGGTAGATCCTTGCCGTCCGCGCCCAGCCCGAAGCGGCCGATCTCCAGGGAGCGGATGCCTTTCTGCAGGGCCTCCTTGAAGGTGCGGCCGATGGCCATCACCTCCCCCACCGATTTCATGGAGGTGGTGAGGATGTCCTCGGCGCCGGGGAATTTCTCAAAGGCAAAACGGGGGATCTTCACCACCACATAATCAATGGTGGGCTCAAAGCTGGCATAGGTCTCCTTGGTGATGTCATTGCGGATTTCATCCAGGGTGTAGCCCACCGCCAGCTTGGCGGCGATCTTGGCGATGGGGAAGCCCGTGGCCTTGGAGGCCAAGGCCGAGGAGCGGGACACCCGGGGGTTCATCTCGATGACCACCATCTCCCCGGTGGTGGGGTTCACCGCGAACTGGACGTTGCTGCCCCCGGTCTCCACCCCGATCTCCCGCATGATGGCGATGGCGGCGTCCCGCATGGCCTGGTATTCCCGGTCGGTGAGGGTCTGGGCCGGGGCCACGGTGATGGAATCCCCGGTGTGCACCCCCATGGGGTCCAGGTTTTCGATGGGGCAGATGATGACCACGTTGTCGGCGATGTCCCGCATCACCTCCAGTTCGAACTCCTTCCACCCCAGGACCGACTCCTCCAGCATGATCTCGCCGATCATGCTGGCCTCCAGGCCCTCCGCCGCCAGCCGCTTAAGGTCCTCGATATTGTAGGCCACCCCGCCGCCGGTGCCCCCCAGGGTGAAGCTGGGCCGCACGATGATGGGGTAGCCCAGCTCCGGGGCCGCGGCCAGGGCCTCCGGGAGGGTGCAAACGATGGCGCTTCGGGGCACCCTGAGGCCGATCTTCTTCATGGCCTCCCGGAAGAGCTCCCGGTCCTCGGCCTTCCGGATGACCTCCGGGTTGGCGCCGATCATCTCCACCCCGTAGCGCTCCAGGATGCCGGCCTCGGCCACCGCAATGGCGGTGTTGAGGCCGGTCTGGCCCCCCAAGGTGGGGAGCAGGGCGTCCGGGCGCTCCCGGGCGATGACCTTGGCCACCATGTCCGGGGTGATGGGCTCGATGTAGGTGCGGTCCGCCATCTCCGGGTCGGTCATGATGGTGGCGGGGTTACTGTTGATGAGCACCACCTCGTAGCCCTCCTCCCGGAGAGCCTTGCAGGCCTGGGTGCCGGAGTAGTCGAACTCGCAGGCCTGGGAGATGATGATGGGCCCCGAGCCGATGATCAGTATTTTCTTGATATCCGTGCGTTTGGGCATCTTTGCTTTCAGAGAGGCTGATGGCGGCGCCCTGGATTCAGACCTTGCCCCCGGTAACAGGCTGGGAAGGCAAACAATTTGGGCGGGGCCCACCTTAAATTTCTGGCAAAATTTAATAGCGCATAGAGCGATTTCGATATTTTGTATGAAGAAAAAATCCTCTTTCAGGTCTATAAACCTCATCCGGTTTACACAGAGGAATTAACATAATATTTTCGCGAATGTAGTTTATGGAAAAATCTGAATATTTATCTTTCACCCTTTGACATAAATCATTTATCCTTATGCCATTTGGTTCAGATTCTATTATCCGTAAAGCTTCTTTAATAATTTTTTCCCTTCTAATGAACATAAAATATCTCCCTTTCTTAGGTTTTAATTAACAGCTTCAGGAATTCATCAAACAGATAATGGGCGTCGTGGGGGCCGGGGGAGGCCTCCGGGTGATACTGCACCGAAAAGGCCGCCAGTTTGGGGTGCCGCAGGCCCTCCAGGGTGCCGTCATTCAGATTGACGTGGGTGAGCTCCACCTCCGGGTCGGGGATGGAGGTCAGGTCCACCGCAAAGCCGTGATTCTGGCTGGTGATCTCCACCCGGCCGGTAAGGCGGTTTTTCACCGGCTGGTTGGCCCCCCGGTGCCCGAACTTGAGCTTGAAGGTCCGGCCCCCCAGGGCCAGCCCCATGAGCTGGTGCCCCAGGCAGATGCCAAAGGTGGGGACCTGCCCCAGGCACTGGCGCACCGCCTCAATGCCGTAGGTCACCGCCGCCGGGTCCCCGGGACCGTTGGAAAAGACGATGCCATCCGGGTTCAGGGCCAGAACCGCCGCTGCCGGGGTGGTGGCCGGCACCACCAGCACCTGAAGCCCCCGTGCCGCCAGGGAACGGAGGATGTTGAACTTCACCCCGAAGTCATAGACCACCACCTTCCGGCCGGTGCGCTGCCGCCAGAGGGAGGCCAGGTCGGGGACGGGGCTCTGCGGCCCCCGGCCCCCTGCCTCGCTTCCTTCCCCCCACCAATAAGGCTGCGCGCAGGTGACCAAAGGCACCAGGTCCAGGCCGGTCATCTCCGGGACCTCCTCCCGCACCCGGCGCACCAGGCGCGCCGGATCCAGGTCCTCGGTGGAGATGAGGCCCCGCATGGCCCCCACGGTGCGTAGGCGCTTGGTGATGGCCCGGGTGTCGAAGCCCTCCACCCCCAGTTTGCCCGCGGCCCTGAGGTAGTGGGCCAGATCGCCCTTCGCCCGCCAGTTGGAGGGGTGGGCGTGGTATTCCTTGACGATGAAGCCCTCCACCTGGATGTCCCGGGATTCCACATCCTCCGGGTTGACCCCATAGTTCCCCATCAGGGGATAGGTCATGGTGACGATCTGGCCTTTGTAGGAGGGATCGGTGAGAACCTCCTGATAGCCCGTCATGGAGGTGTTGAAGACCACCTCCCCCTTGGCCTCGCCCGGGCCCGTGAAGGAGCGGCCCGAGAGCACCAAGCCGTCTTCCAGCGCCAGTAATGCCTGCACCGTAAACCTCACGCAGTACATGGGACAAAGGGGCTGTCCCCCCCGTGGGGGAGCCGCCCCTCGATCCGTGGTCTCCCTTGCCCTTGCCCCCGGCAGGGCGGATCGGAGAATCAAACAAATTTATCACAGAAGACCGGGCTTGCCAAACCGTCCCTCTCCGGCTGGGTCTTCCCCGTGCTGGGTCCCTGCCCCAACGCCGGGATCGCCAGCTGCCCCGGGTCGGGCGCCGCCTGGGGAAAGGGTATCAGGAGAAATTTCCGGCCGAAGGGGTGGAACTCAGACCGGGGGGCCGTGGAATTTGCAGTTGACCAAGCGAGGCTTATGGATTAAATTTATAGGTGGTCAGTGCGCGCCCATAGCTCAGCTGGATAGAGCAACGGACTACGAATCCGTGTGTCGGGAGTTCGAATCTCTCTGGGCGCGCCAAAAATTTCAACAAATTAGGCGATCCTCCTCCTCCCTTTCCCTTGGTGAATATATAGGTGAATATCCATTCCGGGTTTCCTACCGGGAGCTGATCTTGCTCACCGCCTCCTTCAGGTCCTGGGGAGAAATGGTGGTGTAGCGCTTGAACATGCTCAAACTCTTGTGCCCGATGATGGCCATGAAGGTGGGGATGGGCACCCCGTTCCGATAAGCGTTGGTATTGAAGGTGTGGCGGAAATCATGGAAGGTGAAATCCTCGATGCCGGCCTGCCTCACCGCGCTCACAAAACTCCGCTTCATCTCCGCCACTCCCCGACCCTGGTAGGTAAAGACCCTGCCCCCGGCAATCCCCGGGGCAGAGCCCTGAACATCTCTACCAACTCCTGGTTTAACGGCACCCATCTTCCTTCACCGGTCTTGGTGTGCTCTGGGTCCAGGCGGATAAAGCCTTCCTTCAGGTCCACCTGGCCCCATTTGAGGGTGAGGATTTCGCCCTTGCGCATGCCAGTGTGGTAGGCCAGCTGGACTACTGGCTTCAAGTGGGGCGGGCAGGCGGCCACCAGCCGGGCATACTCCTCCGGGGTGAGCACCCGGTCCCGCTCATTGTTTTCCTTCAACATTTTTACCTTTTGGCAGGGGTTGCGCTCCGCCTTGCCGTTTTTGAGGGCCTTGGTGAAGATAGTCTTGAGACAGGCCAGCTCCCGGTTGACCGTGGCCGGGGCGGTCAGGTCCCCCCGGGTGCTGCCGGTGCGGGCCGAAGGTTCTTGTAATCGCTTCTGCCGATAGGCTTCCACCAGGGCAGGGGGGTAATATACCACAGGAGGCGAAGTCCGAAGAAGGTCAGCAGGTTATCCACCAGTTGCCGGTCCCGCCGGTAGCTCCGCTTGGCCTGAACCTCCGCCAAATTAAGATACCAGGTGGCCAGCTCCCGGAAGGTGGTGCGCACCTCCGGGTTTTTGCGCAGGTAGCGCCCCTCCACCAAGGCCTTTTTGATTTCCAAAAGTTTGATTTCCGCCGTATGCTTGTTGGGGCCGAGGCGTTCCCGCCGCAGGCGTTTTTCGTGGTAATAATACTCAATCCACCAGCTTCGGCCGGAGAATTTGGAGGCGAAGCCGCACTTTTTGCATGTCTTCTCCTTGGCGCTATTCCGGCGTTTGCACTCCGGACACTCCACCAGCAGACCAATCGCCTTTCTTTTCGTGAGCCGATACTCCAAAGCCTCCAGGGCTAGGGGCAAAAAGGGCGGGATCCGCCTTTTGCCCCACTCCCAGAAGGCCACGCACATGGGGGTGACCCCCAAAAGGTGGGCCAGTTCCTTTTGCGTCAGCCGCTGTCTCAGCCGCCAAGCTTTCAAAGCCGTCTTGTCCACGTCCCCTTCGTCCCACCAGGTGGCTTGCTCCCCATCCCCCGGGAGGGGAACCATGCTTAGGGAGCCTTGCTTCGGCTTTCCCCTGCCTCATCCGCAAGCCGGCGTCCCGATCTGCTCCCTCACTCTCCCTGTGGCAAAAAATTGTGCCCAGGGGTTCGGGGAAAATATCCGGAACGTCAGGAACGTCTAAATACTCTGGCGGTAGTCTAGGTCTTTTCCCCAGAAAATGGCGAGGCCCAGACCGGGAGGCCGGTTCCACCTCCACGATCTCTTGGGCTCACAGACACCGTGGCGCAGATGTGAGGATAGGCCGGTCTGAGGGACAAGGCAGCAGGCGTTAGCAACTAGTCCCCGGGCGGAGGTGGCCAGTGCCTCAAGCGGTTGTCTCCTTCTCCGCTTGCCCGCCCGAAAGCGAATCCGGTTCCGCCTGAGAAATTCGGAAATGTAAAAACTCGAGACAGCACCTCCACAGGCCGGAAGCAGGTGTGCCATCCATGTTCCTGGAGGCAAAAGGTGAGAATCGGCATTTCTACCCCCTGCCCCATGCGGGCTTTAATAGGTTGTTGAAAAACACCCTTCGACATCTGGTGGGATGAGGCGGCCCGATTTTGCCAAATTGGCGAAGCCAGATCCCATTTATGGGGTTGGGGAGGGACAGGGGTCTAAAAGCCCCTGGCCCCTTCCCCCAATAAGCTTTTTCTACACCCTGTCAGGCGGCAGGTAGCGTATATGGTAGAGGAGCCAGCCTGGCCGACCAGATTCGGGAAACGCCAGGGTCGCTCCGCCGGCCAGTCTGCCGGTCTGGACCACATGGGGGTAGAGCGCTAGGACGCCGACCGTTAAGGGGCTGTGCCCCCTAGCTCCGAAGCGTATCAGGAGGAATGTTCTTGGGCGTGCGGGTCCAGGGGCAGAAGCGGGCGCTTGCGGGCGATCATCGGCAAGCAGGCGCCTGCGGGCGAGCGTCCGTGCCTGCAGGAATGACCGAAAAAAATTCCTTGACACCCCTTTAGATCATGTCTTATTAATTCTTTTCATCACACCACTTTGTGCGCTTCCGGCAGTGCCTGGGTCCGGAGGGCTTCAAAACCTTGTTTAACCGGAGCGCCGGGCCCCCTCGTACGGTTTGGGCCACCTGAGGGGAGGGTAAGGTGCGCCGAAAGGGGGCCGAAAAGTAAGAAAAAGGGGAAAAACAGGGGTGTATTTGCCGCCGCCCGGACAGAAAGGAGGCGCTTTCCCGACAGACCCGGGAAATTTTGCGGCACTGAACTGTTGGCTGCCCTGCTCGGGGCCAATTTACCCTTTCAAATCAGCCAACCCAACTTGGGGGTTTTGAAACAGGCTCATTTTTAATGGGGATCACATTATGTCCGTTATTCGTACTATCTTTTTACTCTTTCTCGGTCCGCTTCTTTGTACTTTCGGATTATTGGCCTTTCTGGGAGGTTGTGCCTTTCCTTCGCACCAACTCTTAACCATGCGAGCCATGTCCTCAAAAGATTCCCTACAGGCCAGCCAAGACTTGAAGACCTCATTAATGGTCCATGCCACCCAAGCATCCCTTATTAACTATAAAGACTATATCGTGGGATCAGAAGATCTGCTGACTATCAATTTTTTTGGACATGATAATCTGAACAGGGAAGTGCGGGTCAATGGCCAGGGAGAAATCACTTTACCTTTGGTGGGCGTAGTCAAGGTGTCTGGCCTGACCCCTCAGGGGATTGAGAAGCTTTTACAGGAATTGTATGATGCCGATTATCTGGTGAATCCACAGATCAGTGTTTCAGTCAAAGAATTCCGCCATCAGAGGGTAGCGGTCACGGGAGCAGTGGAAAAGCCCGGATACTATGAAATTATTGGGCCACGGACTCTGTTGGAGGTCTTGGCCATGGCCGGAGGATTTTCCAATAAGCCTGACATGTTGGCCGGCGATACATTGAGCCTTATTCGACATCAGAATGCCCCGGATTTGGTCAATAAGGACAAGATAGGTAATGTGCAGCCCTTTGACCCTAAGACAGAAACCATTGTTATTGATCTACGTCGTCTTGTAAGCGGGCAGGCTCCAGAATTAAACCTTATAGTGAAAAATGGAGATGTAGTGCATGTACCCTTTGCTAGCACCGCTTATGTTTTGGGTGGGGTGCGCCGGCCGGGTAATATTAAAGTCAAAGATAATTTAACCGTTTCCCAGGCAGTGGCTATGGCCGGAGGGGTTGAACCAATCTTGGGGACCTACAACATCACTATAATGCGTTTTAATGAACAGGGTAAACCTATATCAATTAAAACCAATTTAAAAAATATAATTGAACGTTACGATCAGGACATCCCAGTGAAAGAAAATGATGTAATAGTGGTCCAAGAAAGTAAATTAAAAAAGTCTCTATTTATAATGCGGACCCTTTTGCCAATTCCCACCGGCCATTTCAGCCTGACATCCATGTAATAAATTTTATTGGCAACGCAAAAATACCGTCCTTGATATTTTATATTCCTAATCTTTTAGAGAGGGAACTATGAATTATGTCCGATAGAACTTATAATAACTAATAAATTAATGAAAGATAGCATGTTCTATTTATTATTGCTCGATATTTTATTGACTTTGTTGATAGCATGGCGTTGTAAGATTTATTATTTTCTTCCATTATAGATATAAATAATGAAGGGATAAAGCATGGATAATCAGAGCAATTATCCTATTGCGGCTCCTCAAGGAACCCAGGGATTGCCGTTGAAAAAAGTTTGGTCCCAAGAATTTTCATTGGATTATGAGAAAGAGGAGCAAAGACTAACGCTAGGGGATTATATTGACGTTATCCTACGCCGTAAGAAGTGGATCATCGGCACCTTTCTGGTGCTGGTGCTGGGCGTGGCTGCTCTATGTTGGTTGATTACCCCCATCTATCGGGTCTCTAGTATCCTCCAGATAACTGAAGACAATCCGGCCTCTAAAGTCAGTGTGGATGACAAGATTTCTTGGGCCTTCTCCGGCAGTTCGTCCCAGGAAAAATTTCAGCAGACGCAATACAAAATTCTGGAGAGTCGGTCGCTGGCCCGTCAAGTCCTCAGAATTCTTAACATGGCTGAACATCCTGAGTTTCGAGAAATCAGCAAAAAATATGCTGATAAAAGTCCGGCTGAAATCGAAGAGGTCATGATCGACCAATTCCAGAAAAAGCTGGAGATCAAGCCGGTTCTCAATACATATCTGGTGGAAGTAGCCTTTAAATCCACTGACAAGGAGTTGGCCCAAAAGGTCGTTGAGGCGGTGGCGAACCAATACATCTTCCTCTCCATTGATCGACGCAACGACTCCTTCAAACTAGTGCGTGATTGGCTCAACAACCAGCTCCAGCAGATGGCCCTCAAAGTTCAGGAGGCCCAGAAGAAGCTTTACAAGTTCGGCCAAAAGGCCAACATCTATAGCCTGGAAGATAAAGATAATGTCATCATCCAGAAGTTTGTCGATCTGAACGCCCTGTTGACCAAGGCCCAGGCCGAGAGGTTGGCGAAAGAGGCCCTCTATAAACAGATCCAGGCTAAAGGGCCCAACGCCCCGGTCGTCGTCACCAATCCCCTGGTGGTGACATTGCGAGAGGATCTGGTACGGCAGCAGGCTAAGGTGTCTTCTCTGCGCCGGATTTTCCGCCCCAACCATCCGGAGCTGATAGCCGAGGAGGCCAAACTGCGGGAATTACAGAGCCGCCTTAACGGGGAAATCAAGCGGCTTATGGACAGCGTCCGGGCAGATTACGAGGCGGCCAGCCGGACGGAAAAACTCCTCACCGATACCATGAACGAGCAGAAGGGTGAGGTGGCCAATCTCCAGGACAATCTGGCGGAATTTCAGATCCTCAAACGGGATGCCCAGACCAATGAACAGCTCTACCAGGCCCTGTTGGCCCGGGTCAAGGAAGCCAA
>Ga0197142_1000771_pt1 | contig 29927 bp, 14 predicted proteins | sample GBS60_MetaG_FD_148614 | JGI IMG/M metagenome (GOLD analysis project Ga0197142, IMG submission 148614) | Sediment microbial communities from Great Boiling Springs, Gerlach, Nevada, United States - GBS 60_MetaG | ecosystem: Environmental > Aquatic > Thermal springs > Hot (42-90C) > Sediment... | reverse complement strand
ATCCCGACCCATCTGCCACATCTGCCAAACTGCTTTTTCCTCCGAGCGGCGAATGGTTGTTGGCCGGTTTGGACCCCCAGCAACGGGCTGCGGTCGAGTGCGTGCAGGGGCCGGTGTTAATCGTGGCCGGTCCCGGCACCGGCAAAACCCGCACCCTGACCCATCGGATTGCTTATCTGGTGGCCGAGCATGGCGTTCCACCGGAAGGTTGCCTGGCCATTACTTTCAGCCGACGGGCCGCCGCCGAAATGCGTAGCCGATTGGAACAGTTGACGCCGGCGGTTGCCGAGCGGATTCCGGTGATGACCTTTCATGCCTTCGGCTGGCAATTGGTGCGGGAATACGGCCGGCGGTTGTCGGCAGCCAGAGGACAAGCATCTGTTCCGCCAGAAGCGGAACCTTTTTCGGCAGAGCGGCCACCTTTTCCTGCTTTTCCTGGAGAGCCAAAAGCCTTTCGAGCAGGACCAAAAACTTTTCGGGCAGAACAGGACCCTTTTCCGAAAGAACCCAAAGCGTTTCCGGCACAACAGGGAGCTTCTCCGAGAGAACGAGAACATTTTCCGGTCCAACTGCTAGAACGGTTCGGCACAAACTGGGATCGGTTATGTGTGGCATCGGAGGTGCAGCGGCGGGAACTTTTGCAGCGCCTCTTGGGACTGTCAGCGGTTCAGGCCGATCGGCTTCTGAAAAAAATTTCCCTTGCCAAGCGATCTTCCCCTTCCGACGCCGCCTGTCCAAAATCCGACGCTGCCAGCCTGAAATCGGACGCCAACAGCCCGAAATCGAAGGCCATGACAGGCAGAGCGGAAAACCACTGGGGGGGCCTTTCCGCTTCAGCAGCCGAAGCCCCAAAATGCCAACAGCCAACAGGAAACCCCGGAAGCGGGCCGTCCGGGTACCGGGCATCCGCCGACGACCCAAAATTGCAGGAGGACCTTCGGGTGTATCAGGAGGAGATGGCCCGACGTGGTTGGCTAGATTTCGACGATCTGGTGCTGCTGCCGCTGGAGATTTTGCAGGCCGATCCGGTCTGGCGGGCCGAACTGCAACGGCGGTTTCGTTACATCTCGGTGGACGAGTTTCAGGATATCGATGGGGCGCAATACGGTCTGCTTCGGGCGTTGGTCTCATCGGGGGGGAATCTCTGTGTGATCGGCGATCCGGACCAGGCGATTTACGGATTCCGGGGGGCGGATGTGGGCTTTTTTGAGCGGTTTTTGGCCGATTATCCGACAGCCCGGCGTTTTGTGCTTACCCGAAATTATCGCTCCAGCCGGGTCATTGTCGAGGCGGCCGGGCAGATGATCGCCCCGGCCAGTTGGACGCCGAATCGACGCCTGGAAGCCGAGCCGGGCAGAATACCTCATGTAGAAATCCACACCTGTCCAACCGAACGGGCCGAAGCGGAACTGGTGGTTCATCGGATCGAACAACTGCTGGGCGGGCCGACGTTTTTCTCCCTGGATAGCCGCCGCTCCGAGGGCCAACCAGCGGCCAGCCTAAGCTTTTCCGATATTGCCGTGCTGTATCGGACTGAGGCGCAGGCGGGACCACTGGTCGAAGCCCTCGGTCGATCCGGAATGCCTTTTCAGGTGTGCAGCCATCGGCCGTTGGCAGAGTGGCCAGATGTCCAAAAATTGCTTCAGGAACTTTTGAACCAATCTGGCCCGCCGGGGCCGGTCGCAGAACGGGTCCGCCGACTCCTGGATGCATTCTGCCCGGCAGACGGCGGGCCTGGACCGCTGCAAGGCGACGAAGACCGGGCGGAACAAACCGCCGGAACCATTTCTCCTGTCGTTCGGGCCGCCCTGCTCCGACTGGCCGACAAGTGCGGGGACGATCTTGCTCAGTTTTTGGCCGAGACGGCGATGACCACCGAAGCAGACCTGTGGGACGGTCGGGCCGAACGGATTTCACTGCTTACCCTTCATGCGGCCAAGGGGCTGGAGTTCTCGGTGGTGTTTATCGTCGGCTGCGAGGACGGGGTGATTCCGCTTTGGTTTTCGGCCCAAGAGGAGCCGACCCGATTGGCCGAGGAACGCCGACTTTTATTCGTGGGCATGACCCGAGCAAAGGAACATTTGATCCTCACCCATGTGCGGCGTCGGCATTGGCAGGGCAAACTACGCCCGATGGAACCCTCGCCCTTTTTGGCCGATGTCCAGCGAGAACTGCTGGCTTTTCACGAACATCGGCCGACAGCCCGCCGAAGCCCAGAAGCCCAACTGGAACTGTTTTCCTAATGGGCCGTATCCACTGGGTCCCTCCGGCGCCTGGTGGGGGGGTCGAATGACTTTTAGCCCAATTCGTTGGCTCGACTTTTGCCAATTTCCGTAACTCTTTGTGTTATCGAAAGTTACAAATCATACCGCATTTGTTCATGCATTTTCCTAAATCCAAGATTCACAAAGAGTTAGGCCATTGCCCCGATGCCGGGTACCCCAAAATGGCAAAAGTCGAGCTAAGGGCAGGGGAGGTTAACACGGGCAAGGAAGCCGCTACCCTCGGCTGAGCTGATCCGAGTTTTGGAGGGTTGGGAGCGGATGGGAACCAGGGCATGGCATCCGGTGGAGGGTCGTTTGGCGGAGCTTTGGCCCCCTGAAGAGTGGCAGGAGAAGGGGGTCCTCATTGCCCTTTCTGGGGGGCCGGATAGTGTGGCCCTGTTCCGGGCGATGATGGCCCTCTGGCCGGAGAAAAACCCTTCACTCAGGGGGTTGATGGCAGCCCATTTTAACCATCGCCTCCGGGGGGCGGCTTCCGACGAAGATGCTCAATGGGTCCAAGCCATTTGCCACCAATGGGGGGTGCCATGCCATGTTGGGTCCCCCCGTTCGGTGGATGATCTCAGGACCCCAACCGGCCGAGCCTCCGAAGCCCTGGCCCGAAAAGCCCGCTATCAGTTCCTCTGCCAAGTGGCCGAAGAGCATGGTCTGCGATATGTGGCTACCGCTCATACCGCCGACGATCAGGTGGAAACCATCCTCCATCGCATCCTCCGGGGGACCGGCATTGCCGGTCTGGCCGGCATGAATCGGACCCGGTTGTTAAGCCCAGCGGTTACCCTCATCCGACCCTTTTTGACCTTCACCCGAGCAGAACTGCGCCAATATCTGGCCGATCTGGGCCAACCGTATCGGCTGGATGCCTCCAATGAGGACGTTCGGTTTACCCGGAATCGGATTCGACGCCAATTGTTACCTCTTCTTAGGGAACAGTTTAATCCCCATGTGGCGGAGGCCATCTTGCGTCTGGGCCGATTGGCCGGGGAGGTGGCCGAATGGATCCACCAAGAGGCCGTTCAGCTTTTAGATCAGATGGCCTTTCCGGAGGGCCGGGGTTGGGTGTTTCGGGCGGATCGGCTCGCCAAATTGCCCAACTTTCTTATTCGGGAAATCTTCCGTAGTTTGTGGCGTCAGCAGGGCTGGCCCCAGCAGGATATGGGACAGGCGGAATGGGATTTGTTGGTCCAGGCAGTTCGGCAGGCCCTTTCCGGACCGACGGCAAAAATCGCCCGATGGACCCTGCCGGGGGCGATCTTAGTAGAAGCGGGCCATGTGCAAATCCGAATATCCCCCCGATAAAAACCGTTCGTTCCCTCCACAAGACGGGGATTTTCTAATTTGCCTGTTTTCTCTATTTTTACGGCGAAAATTTCCCTGACCCGGATTTTGCGGCAAAATTTCCATAAGTCGGATACCTTTTCTTAAGAAACACTTTAGCCGAATGAAGGGGGCCGATGTGTGATTCCTGTGAAAGCAGGAATCCAGGCTTGTTCCTGCGAAACCAGCAGTCCAGATAACATGGCCGTAACATTTTAGTCGAATGGAAGACGGCGAGGTGTCATTCCTGCGGAAGCAGGAATTCAGGCTGCTTTGTGCCTGCTACGCTGTCCCTGCTTGGTAAGCGGGAACTCTGGATTCCCGCTTGTGCGGGAATGCCACCCCTCAACCGGCTTCGGCTTCGCCTCAGCCGGCCTCTGGACGGCCAGGGGTGAGGCAAGCATCGGACCTGACAAGCAGGTCCCTCCAAGGGCATCTTCATTCGGTTAAAATGTTACAAAAGGAGTGCGGATCTACGAATCCTTGGAAACTTTTTCCTTCCTCCCGGCGTCCAACTATTTAGAAAGTAGCTCTTTTCGGAACGATATTCCGGCGGATGGTCGGCTGGTCGGTTGCCGCCGGGGTGTAGGGCACTTTTTTTGTAAGGAGGTTGGCCATGGGACGACGCATTGCAGGTCTCTTGCTGGGGATGGGTGGTTTAGGGCTGTTGTTGGTTTTGTTGTTGCCTTTGGCGGCCCAGGCCCAAGGGGTTTTGGTGGTGGAGGATCCTGGGCAGTCGGTTCGGCTACCCCGGCCGGGGATTATTTGGCCTCCGCCTTATCCGCCGCCGCATCCGCCTCGGCCGGTGCCGGAGCCGCCTCCGCCGCCTCCGGCCACCTATAAGATCAAAGAACTGAGCGTCAATGCCAAGATTATCGATCAGGTGGCTTCGGTGCAGGTTACCCAATCGTTCGTCAATACGGGCAGCCGACAATTGGAAGTTTCGTTCATCTTTCCGTTGCCGTATGATGGGGCGGTCGATCAATTGACACTGATGGTCGATGGGAAGGAATACCCGGCCAAACTGCTCAAGGCGGAGGAGGCCCGCCGACTCTACGAAGACATTGTCCGCAAAAACAAGGACCCGGCCCTCTTGGAGTGGATCGGCACGGGGCTGTTTAAGACCAGCGTGTTTCCGGTGCCGCCGGGCGCTGAACGGAAGGTCATCCTTCGGTACAACCAGCTTTGCCGAAAGTACGAAGGGCTGACCGACTTTCTGTTCCCCTTGAGCACGGCCAAATACACTTCCGATCCGGTCGAAGAGATTAGTTTCCGGATCAGCATTGAAAGCCAGGACGAGATTAAAAACGTGTATAGCCCCACGCATCCGGTCGATATCAAACGGCCGGACGACAAACACGCTGTCGTAACCTGGAAGGTGGAAAAACAGATACCCAGCAGCGACTTTCGGCTCTTTTACGATGTGGGCCGAGGCGTGGTGAGCACTCGGGTCCTCAGCTATCGGCCCAACGACAAGGAAGACGGCTATTTCCTGCTGTTGGCCAGTCCGAAGATTGAGCAGGTGGGCGACCGGCCTAAAAAGACCGTGGTCTTTGTGGTGGATCGTTCGGGCAGCATGAGCGGCAAGAAGATCGAGCAGGCCCGCAACGCCGCCAAATTCATCCTGAACAACCTCCGCGAAGGCGATACGTTCAACATCATTGCCTACGACAGCACGGTGGAGGCCTTCCGGCCGGAGCTGCAGCGCTACAACGAGGAAACCCGTCGGGCCGCTCTGGGCTTTATTGAAGGTCTGTATGCCGGCGGCAGCACCAACATCGACGGAGCGTTGAAGGCTGCCTTGGCCCAACTGACCGATGCGAGCCGTCCCAGTTATATTGTCTTTTTAACCGACGGGTTGCCCACGGCTGGCGAGACCAACGAGATGAAGATCGTGGCCAACGCCAAGGAGAATAACAAGGTGCGGGCCAGGATTTTTGCTTTCGGCGTCGGCTATGATGTGAACGCTCGGCTGTTGGATCGGCTGGTGTCGGACAACTTCGGCCAGAGCGAATACGTCCGGCCCGAACAGGATATTGAAGAGTCGGTCTCCCGGTTCTACCGCCGGATCGAATCGCCGGTGATGACGGATGTGAAGATCGAGATCACCGTGGATACGGCCAAGCCGGAGGAAGGGCCGGTGGTCAACCGCATGTATCCGAAGGCGGAGTTCGATCTGTTTGCCGGTCAGCAATTGGTGGCAGTGGGCCGATATAAAAAGCCCGGCGCCGCCAAAGTGGTGGTCCAAGGCAAAGTGGGCGATCAGGTGCAGAAGCTGGACTTCCCGGCCAATCTGGTGGAAAAAAGCCCGGACGAAAGCCTCGGCTTTGTGGAAAAGCTTTGGGCCATCCGCCGGATCGGCGAGATCCTGGATGAAATCGATCTGAAGGGCAAAAACGAGGAATTGGTCAAGGAATTGGTGGAACTGGCCACCCGACACGGCGTGGTAACGCCTTACACCTCCTTCTTGGCCGACGAGAATGCGCCAATCGGCGCCGTAGCGGCCAATGTGGATCGGGCGGCCCGGCGGTTGGAGGCCTTAGCCCAAACCCAAGGTTTCGGCGGCGTGGTCCAGCGGGATTTCCGCGGACTATTCCATCGGACGCAGCAGGCAGCACCGCCTGCGGCTGCACCCGGCGCCGATGGTATGAAGTCGTTGGCCGAAGCCGCTCAGGCTTTCCGCGAAGCCGGCAGAGCCCTCGGCGCACCGGCTATGGCCATGGATGCCGATAAAGCGGTCGAAGAGGTTCAACTGGCGGCCCAAAACATCCGCAACATCGCCAACCGCACCTTCTACCGTCGGCAAAACCAGTGGATCGACTCCACCTTGACCGAAGAGCAACAGAAAAACGTCCAACGCATTAAGCAGTTCAGCCGGGAGTACTTCGAGTTGGCCAACCGCTACGGTCGCACCATGGCCCAATATCTGGTCTTTGACGAGCCGGTCATGGTGAACCTGGGCGGCCAAGCCTACCTGATCGAACCGTAGGCTGCCTGCCCTCAGATCTGTTCTGATTGTACCTTCGGCTTTTCGGAAGGATTTCGCCCAGAGCAGAAGGGGTGGGCCAGGACCGCTTCACGGGTTGAGACGCCAAGCAAAAGACTACCCCAGACAAAATCGGTAGGTTTGCTCGGAGGAAATCGCTGAGCCAGAAACTTCGCGGGTCCATCCTTGTGCCCTTAGGAGGGGATACCCTCCTAAGGGTTTTTTGTTTTGGGGTAACACGAACTCCGACTATTGAACTTCGCACATCTTAGTGTTAGTGATAGACAGATCCCTGGTTTTCAGCCACGTGGTGTGTCTCTTGGTTTTGCGAAGATTAATAACTCAAACTGTAAACGGAAACGTCGGTTTTTGGCTATAACTTATTGCAAAATAAGGAGTTCATTGGGTTCTACCGGCGGATCGATTCCTTCGGTTCCAGAGGGGCAAATTGGTCGTTTTTCTCCTGGTTTTACCGGGGTTAGGCGGTTTCATTTACAGTTTGAGTTAATAAGCGGATTCCTCCCCTCCGTGTCGTCGGACGCTTCAGAATGAGGCAGAAAGTTCAGAGATGGAATCTGCTTTTTCGTAACACTTTAGCCGAATAAAGCAACTCGCTTCTCCCCTGGGGGGCTAAACCCAGCGTGTCATTCCCCGCGCAAGCGGGAATCCAAAAAGTATCCCAGAGTTCCCGATGGCCCAGCAGAAACACCGTAGCAAGGACAAAGCAGCCTGGATTCCAGCTTACGCAGGAATGCCAGATCGTCGTGTTCATTCGGCTAAAGTGTTATTTTTTCCCATTATCCGGCCGGGCTAGCGCCAGAGCGGACTTTCGACGCATTAGGGAAAAACAAGGTATTTCATTCTGCGAACGTATTATATTGACTGTGTCTGCCGGGCGCAATTACCACAGGAATCTCTGAAAAATCCTGAAAATATAGTGAACTAGGTGGCCTTTTGATTATGCTGTCGGCCTCTGAGGTTGCCCAAGGTACCCCCAGTAGATTGTATGCTAGCATTGACAGCAGCTCAATATATGGGGTTTTCTGAAAAATCTCCTGAAATACTTCTCTTTTGTTCATGTTGAATTATTCAGAGGTTCCCACAATTTGTGGTGTTCGCGATGATCCTAGCCCTACATCCGGTAGGAGCCGGTTCCAGTAGATACAGTAAAAAAATTTGTTCCAGATTTGGAGGATATGTATTGGGTTGGGCCTAAACCACCCCCCCATCTGGGCCCAAAAGGGATTTTCGGGACCACGGCTGGAGGCCCACACCGGGAGTCTTTGACCCTGCTGGGGTATTGAAACCCTGGGATCGGTGAGATACATTGGAGGTTTATAAGTTTACTATTGTCTGAAGGTTCCCCTCTTTTGGGACATGTTAGAGGCTGTCCCGAAATTTCGTTTGTCCCCTATCCGCGCGGTTCCAGCCTGGGGCAGAGGATATCGGAAACCCCCTGTTTTTGTAATGTTGTAGTAACTGAATGGGGAACCTATTGATCTTCGCAAAACTAATGGACACTCAAGCTCCCTGAAAACAAGGGATTTGGGCTGTCAGTACGATTTGCGAAGATCAATAGGTTGGTTGCCAACACCCAGATTGGGCAATTTCGGGACAGCCTCTTAGCAACAACACTGCTCATCTGTTTGGCAGAAGGGGAGTGCCGATGAGAGCCGAAACACTTTGGATTCCTTTGGCGGTGGTGTTTGGGTTGGTGTTGGCCCTGGCGATTCTGTTCCTTTTTCGGAGCTGCCAGCAGTCGGAACCCCCGGACCAAAATGCTCAGGGAGAAAAAGAACCGACGAAGCCTCCTGGGACAGAGCAAGAAGGCCGGCCAACTGGGCATTCGGAACGAAATGCTTCGGAAGGTTCCAAGGGCTCCGGCTCAGGAGGTGATCGGGCAACTCCCGGTGAGCCTTCCGGAGGAGAAACCTCAGGGGAAGGCGCAAATGCCGGTTCTGGCGGAGGCCCAGCGGGTGCTAGTGGTGGAAACTTGGAGGGATCTGCCGGAGATTCGGGCGGAATGGACCAGCCCGATTCCGGGAAAAAGGATTCCTCGGCCGGATCGGGAGTGTTCCTTGGACCTTCGGGTTCTGCCCACTCGCCCACGAAAGAAGATGTGCAAGGCGCCCTTCGCCAGGCTCGGCGACATTTCCAACGGGCCCAACAACACGCCCGTGAAGGTCAGTATGGCCAAGCCTATGCCGAGGCGCTGAGGGCTTGGCAACTCCTCGGCCCGTTGAGCAAGATGGATCCGGAATGCAGGCAACTATATGATCAGGTGAACGCCCTTTTGCCTGTGTATGGTGAAAGAACCGGTCCGCCCTCTAGCCGATGGGAGGACAAGCCTCTCGCTATAGAAAACAAGTGAGCGACATTTTTCAGAGGAGGGCAAAAAGTCTTGCTCCGGACGAGGCGATCTGGATGGTCGGCGGCTTTCACTCCATCCGGACCGAGGGGGATAAGGAGGCGGTTCGGAAGAGAAATCCATAGGATTCCCAGAGAGTTTAAGAGTCAATGGTAACATTTTAGCCGAGTGGTAACATTTTAGCCGAATGCAAGAGCGTGCTTGGCAGGCCCGTCCAGGGGGGATTCAAGGCGGATACCTCCGAAGGTATCAGGCCTGACAAGCAGGTCCCTCCCGTCGTGTTTCATTCCGCTAAAGTGTTACGCCGAATGAAGGGGTCCCAGGTATCACTGCTGGTAAGCAGCAGTCCAGGCTCCTTCGTGCCGGCTACGGTGTTCCTATGGAGCACCGGGGTACCAAGGCAACCTGGAGTCCTCCTAAATAAGTCCCCAAATTTGGACTATTAGCAACCCCGAAAGCGAAGGCATTTCGCCCACTTGGACCATTTTCGCAATGATGTGGGTCTATTTAGGTTCTGGATTCCCGCTTGCGCGGGAATGACACGCTGGGTTTAGTCCTCAGCGGAGAGACGCGTTGCATCATTCGGCTAAAATGTCAAAGTGAAAGTATTTTTGATGGGAAGGGGATGTGGATGAAAAACGATTCGGAATATACGCTTCGACTTCGACCCCGGGTGGTATGTCCGCACTGTTGGGAATCTTTTCCGCCGGAAGAGATTTTATGGGTTTCGCAGCATCCTGATTTAGTGGGAGACGAGCGGTTGGGGGCCGACGTGCAGAGTCGGTTTTTGCCGAGCCGCTTCGATGTCCAATGCCGCGCCTTGGACCTCAAAGGTATTGCGTGCCATGAGTTAGCATGTCCGCATTGTCACTTGGTGATTCCGCGATGTTTTTTGGAAAGCGAGGCTTTTTTCCTTTCGATTTTAGGATCGCCAACGTGTGGGAAGACGTATTTTTTAGCTTCGGCAACGTGGCGATTGCGAACCCTTTTGCCATCCCGATTTTCTCTGAGTTTTACGGATGCGGACGCCATTCTGAATGATCGTCTTCACCGCTATGAGTCGCAACAGTTTTTGAATCCGAATCCGGATGCCCTGGTACTTTTAGAAAAGACGGAAACGTCGGGGGACTTGTATCATTCGGTTCGCTATGGGGATATGACCACGTATTATTTAAAGCCGTTCCTGTTTCACCTCCAACCCACCGAAGGCCATGTCAATGCGCATAAGGTGCAAATCGCTTCTCGGATATTATGCATTTATGATAATGCAGGGGAAAGTTTTCTGCCGGGGGCAGACACGGCGATGACGCCCGTAACCCGGCATTTGGCGCGTTCAGGAGCAATTTTTTTCCTTTTCGATCCCACGCAGGATGTACGGTTCCGTCAGGCCTGTGCGGGGCGCACTGAAGATGCCCAAATGCTTCCACGGACCTGGCTATTGCCCCGGGAGTCGTTCATTCGTCAGGAAACCATCCTTACGGAGGCGACCCAGCGGATTCGTCGGTTTGCAGGGTTGCCGCAAACCAGCCGTCATGATAAACCTCTATTTATCATCGTCACCAAATACGACGCCTGGCGTGCCTTACTGCCCGAGCTGCCGAATCCTTGGGCGTCTATGCCGAATACATCTTCGTATGCCATTCGATGGGAGGCGGTGCATACGGTGTCCGGCCAGTTGCGGGCCTTACTGCAACGACTTTCGCCGGAAATTGTCGGGGTGGCGGAAAGTTTCGCCTCCCAAGTCATCTATTTACCCGTCAGCGCCACGGGCTGTTCACCCGAAGTGGATACGGAAAAACAAACTCAAGGGTTCCGTCCTCGAAATATCAAACCCATTTGGGTGGAGGTTCCGTTCCTTTACCTGATGAGTCGTTGGATGGCCGGGTTGGTGTATTATCATCGGCCCAAAGAGAATCGGGAAGTCGCAGCGAAAAATCCACCTGGTGCGGGTTCCTTCCTGAAAGAATCTCGCCTGTCCTCCTGAAGAAGCTAAGGAAACAAATTCTCCCAGGGGCGTCTTCTGAGGGTTCCTGTACGATTGTTGGAGGCACAGCGTGCATTCCGGCAAACATTGGGGAAAACGGAAAAACCACCTCAAACTGTAAATGAAACCATCCAGACGGCAAAACCAGCAGAAAAACGACCGATTCGGCCCTCTCGGACCGAAAGAATCGATCCGCCGGCAGAATGCATGAACTCTTTATTTTGCAATATGTTATGGGCAAAAAAACCGGTGTTCCCGTTTACAGTTTGAGAACCACGCAGTCCGAAGCCTCTCCCTAAATCCCAAACCAAAACTCCAAAATACACGAAGACCGAGGTATATCGTCGAGAAGTTTGGAAAGGATGGATCAGAAATTGCTGGTATGACATGCGCTCGATAGGGGGCTCAAGATGGCTATAGGAATTTCTACACCAAATCAGCAACAAAACGGTCTGTTCCACGTTGGTCTATCCTATCCGTTGCCCTTTGGCGGAACGTGAGAGCTGCTGGAGATAGGGGATGGCAAAGGAGGAGAAGCCGCCATGCCTCAAGAATTGATCTACACCTCGGCGCCTCGTGGGCTCAAACCCGGAACCCAGGGATTTTGTACGGTGGTATCCACCCAAGGGATGCCGGTCAACCTGGCGTTGCAACTGGAGACTTTAAGCGGTTATCGGCACCTCTTCCCGCCCGGCACGCAGCAGGAAGAGCAGAATCCGGTTCTGTATTCTCATCTGCGTCTTCGGGTCGGTGGGGGGGAATATCATGTGCTTTCGCGGATTTGCTCGGCCGGGGTGGATTATTCCCGCCGCAGCAACAAACTGGCCCATCATGTGGTGCTAAAGGAGGAGGAACTCCCGGACAGTGGGCCAGCTTGGTTGATGAGCCAGCCTGGCTTCTTGCAGAGCCGGTGGGACGGACAGGTTCGTCTTTTGCCTGTGGGCCGGCCTGTCCCGCTGGACCCCGAACCGATTAGCCCGCAAGTCTGCCACACCTGGCAACGTTTGGCCGGCGATGCGGGCTGGGCCGGCCTGCTGGCCGAAACTGCTCTGACCGGCCAACTGGCAGTTCTGGTATTTCCTGTGGGCGTTGAGCCGCTTCCGCTGTTGGCCGAAGCTCTAGCCCTGCTGCCGCCCGAACTCCGCTGGAAAGTGACCTTTACCACCTATTATCTGGGCGCGCTGCCTTCCGGCATCGAATGCCAATGGCGGTGCGTATTCCAGGGCACTCCGGAAGAACTGATGGCCCGAAGAACCCGAGGGGCCTTGGTGTTGGATTTGACCCGGCCGATGGGACCTGCGCCGGAATCTGATGTCGTGGCGGCGGCTAGACAAGGCAAATGGATTCGCCCGCCTACTCCGGAGCCAGTGGCTCGAGCCGGGCCAACCCCGTGGGCGAAAGAAACGGCCTGGCCAAAAGCTCCAGTTGACAGGGAGAAACAGCCCTATGCGACTTTGCCGGCCCAAACTCCCCCTACCCTCCCCCCATTACCTGCCCCGCCCGATCATACCCTCGTTCCAGAAGTGCCTCTGCCCAGAACGATCATTTACGGATTCCGGCGGAAACGGCGAGTTTGGCTTTGGGTCCTCCCGGCTGCCGCCGTCGCCCTGGCACTTTTGCTTGGCATAGGGCTTTCCCTTTGGCTCCGATGGCAGGCGACGACCACAGAAGTGGCCAAGAAAGACACCCAGCAAGGTCCCTCAGACGACTCCCCCTCCACTCAGGGGAAAAAAGCAGATTTCTCTCAGACAACCCCCAAGCAAACCAGCGACTCTAAAAAGACCAGCCAGACCAAAGGGACCTCCCAGTCCCAGCAACTACCTGGCGAGGAGTCCCAGACTTCGTCCGGCCCTACGGCTTCGGGCTCTGAGAAACCGAAGGAGGCCACAGCCGAACATCCGTCAGCGGGGCAAACCTCCTCCGCGTCTGGGAATACTCCTTCCGAAAAGCCGAACCAGACGGGCAAACCCGAAGAAAAATCCCAGGCGTCCGGTCCCTCCCCGAAGGAGGCTTCGCAGCCCCCAACGTCTGACTCTTCAGAAGACTCGGGGCCCAACGAACACCAAACGCCCAAGTCACCTGGCAAAACGGGTTCCCTAAAGCCGGAAAAACTTCCCCAAAAGCCTCCTCAGCAGCCCGAGCAAAAACCACCTTCTCCAGAACACCCCGCCGCCAAACCAAAACGATACTGGCTGCCCATCCCCGATTGGAAACACCCGATTCAACATACCGCAGAATCCCCAGTAAAGATTCCCTTGGAGCACCTTTCTTCCCAGGACCCCCAAACGCTTCGATTAGAATGGGTAAAGCCGGAGAAATTAGATGCCTTCCCAAAGCTCAAAAACGCTGACGCTTCTTGGGCGGATCAGAAACTCTCGATTCACGAAAAAGTAGCCCTAGCAGAAAAATTATTATGCAGCTTTACTCTATCGGCTCAAGAGCGGCCCCTAGCAGTGCACTTTGACTGGGCAAATCCTGTGCCCAAGGATTGGCAGACCTGGCGAGCGGAGTTGACTGATAGTTTACTTGTTCTGAAAGAAAGAGAAACTCCTTTAGCTTATATTCAATTAAGACAGGCGCCTAAGTTAGAGCCGCTTCGGCTAGAGCCTGGAACTGTTTCTATGGGAGTCAGAAAAATTTCGACAAAAATCCCTGTTCGAGAATTAACCTTCGAACTCCAACTGCGGAAACCTCCTGGAGAACAGTTACGAAAAGATTCGTCTAATCCAAATCTTTTGCCCACTTTTTCGATTCGGCATTCTTCTGATCCAAACGGTTCAGGAAAGTCAGTGGGTATAAAAATTTACATGAACGACCCTCCACACGCTCAAGAGATTTCTATCCACTGGAAATACGAAGTGACGGTCGAAGGCTTAAGCGTGTCAGAGCCCACGATTAACCATGTTATAAAGGAGCTCGACGAGAAGATAAAGCAGCTCGATAGACAAATGGAAGAGCAGAAAAAGGCTGGCCATAAACCAGAGGATAAACCGAGGGGGCATGGAAAAAATCCACCGACGCAGGAACAAAAGCCAGACATCCAAGTTTTGCAAAAGGAAAAATCGCAATATGAGAAACTCAAAAGTTGGTTAGAGAAATGGCAACATGGGGCAGAGATACACTATTATATCTATCATATAGTGAAAGATGACAAGGGAAGGGTGTATCCAGTTTATGTAGGATTTACGGACGAGGGGATGTTGCCGGCGCTGGATAAGATGCCGACCAAATAATCGGCCCGGCAGTCGGCCGGCGGATGCACGGATGCGATTGTCGTCCCCCGGACCTCCTAAAGAAATGCACAAAATGCCGGAAGTAGTTAGACTACTGGCATCTCGAAAACGAAGGTACTTTGCACCATGGGAGCACTTTCGCAATGATGGGAATTTGTTTAGGGCGGCTGCGACCATAGCGTCCTTCCAGGCTGGAACGGACCGGACAAGCAGTTCTTTCCAGGCGGCCCCTTGGGGGAGTTTCAGGTTTTGGAAGCCGTTTCGGGCAGGAGGATGATAGGAGCGGCATGGGCATATTCGGAGGGGACTGAACGATGCAGACGAAAGAGATCGTGGAAGCGGCGCGTCTGATGGTTTTTACGCCTTTGGAAGGCCCGACGGAAGTGCTTCGGAAAGCGGCTGCGGAATACAAGGCGCTGTGCGAGAGGATCAACGAACGACTCGTCCGCTGTGGAGAGTTGCTCCGTAAAGGCCAGCGGAGCGAAGCTCTCCGTTTGGCGGAGATGGAGCCGAACCTTTTGGACCTGGTTGCCCAGGCCAATTTTCCTGAACGGGATAGTTTTGTAGAACTATGCCAATACTTTGGCGTGGATATCCCGCCGCCATTGGATGAAGAGGTCGCTGCTGCGTTGAACGAGGCGTATGCAAGGGAGCAGCCATTGGAGGAGCTTTTACGGCAATACCGCCGGTATGCATTGGCGCGGGTTCCGTTAAGACGACGGGTTCATCTTTTGCGGCAGATTGCTGCTATGGATGGTCAGAATCTTCATTGGAAGAAGGACTTGGAGGTTTTTGAGCAGGAGCGGCTTCGGGAGATACAGAAGGAATTGGCTGCGGCCATCCAACAACGGGATTTAGCAACCCTTCAGGCCTTAGAGGCAGAGCTGACGAGTCCATACTGGCAATGCCTGCCGCCGGAGGGGCTGATTCGGATGCTGCAGGCACAACGGCAAGAGGTTTCTCGGCAAATTGCTCGGAAAGAAGTCGAGGAACTCACCCGGGAGTTACACGAGGCCTGGGAGAGATTTGATGTAGCCGAGGGACGCCGCGTTCGGGAGGCTTGGCAGCAGATGGCGCAATTGGCGCAATTGGCCCCGGACGATCCTTTGCATCAAGACGTAGCCCCTGCTTTCCGCTGGTTGCAAGAGGAGGACGAAAAAGAGGCAGAGGAACGGGCTAGTCGTCAAGCCTTGGCTAGTCTGGAACGCGCCTTGGATCGGGGCGAAAAACGCCTGCCCGTCTTGCAAAAATGGTATCGGGAGGCCACCCGCGGCGGACGAAACTTGCCGGAATATCTCCAACGTCAATATGAAATCCGCGTGAGCCAGTTGGAACAGGCCGCTAAAGTGCGGATGTGGCAAAAGTTCGCCATTACCTTCCTGCTGACGGTGCTTCTGGCTGTGTCGGCCGGTTGGGGAATCTATACCTATCGAGCGTATCTAGAGTACCGGCAGATCACCGAAAGCCTCCAAAGACTTCTTCAATCCTATGAACAAGCCCCGGACGCCGAAAAGGAGAAAATCCTTGCCGAAGCTAAAGCCCTGGTGGACCGACTCCAACAGCAAAAGTTTCCCCATCTCCAACGCGCACCCCTTCCGGAAATGCTGGCAAAAATAGAAGCGCTTTGGCAAAAATGGCAAGCCCGAAAACAACAATGGGAATTCCACATCGGCGAGGTCCAGAAAATTCTGCAAAAAGAGCTGCTCCAGCCCTCGGATTTTGCCTACGCAGAAAATAGCTTGCAAGAGGCAGAACAATTAGCCTATAGTGAACCACAGAAGGTACAGGTCCACCAGTTGCGAAGCCAAATGCTGGACAAAAAAGCCGCTTGGCAGGAAGTTAAGGATAATACACTTAGAAAAGAATTGGAGCCCTTCAGTAACCGACTGAGTTCTCTCGACAAACGGCAAACGGATAGCCTCGAAGAGATACAAAACTGTTTGGACGAGCTGGCGAAGATCGGTTCTCAGTTAAAACAATTGGAGAAGGAACATCCTCACATCTCTGACTCCATGAGAAAAGAACTTGCCCTTGTACGAGACAAAAGGGCCAACGTTGAAAAACATTGGCGCCAGAAGTTTCAAGAAAAGCAACATCAAAATCGCTTGCGCCAGCTCGTGGGAAATCACGAGGAATTCGTCCGAGAGCTGAAACGATACATGGAACAATATCTCGAGCCAGATTCTCCCACCCGCGACTTGTACCAACGCCTCTTAGAAGAACAAAGTTATTGGAGGCAACTCGATCGGTGGAATGAATATGCCCAGCGGTGGAATTCCGGCGGCCAAAGCAGGTGGGATTTAGTGCATGACTCAAAATGGTCGGCGATATTCTCTGCTTGGGAAGGTTTTCCTGGTACACAAGCCCTGGCGGAAGTGAAACCCTATTTGGTCGCTATCCGAAATCAAAACCAGGCTGGGCAAGACCGATTGCAACGCATCTTGGAAAATCCTCCCTTCCGAGATGTTTGGGTGATGAAATATATCGAGACTGAGGGCGCAGAAAAGGATACACAAAAGTTCTTTTATTTTCTGCAGCCTCCGAAAATCACCCCTGCGCCCTTCCTGACGCTCGAATATTTGGCCGACTACAACCTAAACACCAAACGCCGCCGTTTTTCATTTACCGAAAATCCAGGGATTCAACTCGCTCCCCACGTAGCGCTGTGTAAAGATATCCTTTATCTCCTCAAAAATACTCGCAGCGAAAACTGGGAGAAAAACTTTTACACGATGCTCCAAAAAATTCTTACCTCCCCCGAAAATCCCATCCCTGTAGATCCGATTCTTCGCCTATGGTTGCTGCAAGAAATCTTGCAGATCGGATGCCAAGGAAGTCATCCTTTCAAAGAAGCTTTTGCGGAGTGGAGAAAACGGATGTATATCGCACCAATCGATTTTACTGCCAATTGGTTGGACCCCGACGCCCCGGGCTATTCCGAACGCCGCAAGTTGGCCGCCGAGTTTCTCCAGAAGTTCACCATAACCGAGTTCCAACAGAATGTTCAGAAAGCGGCCGAACTGTGGAAACAGTTCCTAGCCCATCGTCTGCCGCAGGTCCGGTGGATCGGCCTGTTGGAATATGATTCGGCAGCAGATCGTTGGCAATGTTCTGTGCAAGATCCCGCCCAACTTGCCGAAATCCAAGAAAATGTTTATGTGTTAGTCCCCCAAGGACTAGATATTTGTAGGGTCGTCCCGGTTGGCGAAATTCAATCGGGCCAAATCCAAATCCGCCGGATACTACCCCAAGAAGCCCTACTGACCAATCGGCCAGTCTTTGGTATGTTTCGTCCTTCTGGCTCTCCGGAAGGGGGTTTGAAGAAATAGCCTGTCGTGAGAAAGGGCCTCTATGGACGCCCAATGGTATATTCGGATACGTGGACAAATATTGGGGCCTTTTTCTGTGGAGAAACTCCAAGAACTGGCCCGCCGAGGGGAATTCACCCGAATCCACGAAGTCTCTCCAGATGGCCTGAGTTGGGAACGAGCCTCCCGTCATCCCGAGTTTTTCCCCATGCCCATGATCCCCAAAAAGCCCGTGGGGAAACTATCTGAGAAAGTGCCCCCCATGGATGCAACGGGTGCCAGTCCGCCCCCCACTGCGGAACCCCAACCTGCGCCCCCTCCACAATCGCCTCCGCCCCTTCCAGAACAGAAGACAGGCGGTCCTTCGGTCGGCATATCCACGTCCACGGCGGATGAATGGTATTATCTCCGAAACGGCGCTCCGGTCGGCCCGGTCTCCGAAACCGACCTGCGCCTGATGTTGGATGCCGGACATCTTCCGCCGAATGTGATCGTCTGGAACAAAAGTTTGCCCGCCTGGTGTCCAGCCGATCAGGTTCTGCCTCAGCGTCCTCAACAGCCCTCTTTTTTCGGTTCCCAGGCAGACCGAGCGCCTGCGGACGAAAGTTTGCCAGAAAGCCTCTGTCATGCGGCTTTGCGCATCCGCCCCTGGACACTGTTCCTGACGGTCATGTATTGGATTACCGCATTCCTGTTTCTTGTCTCGGGAGTCATCCTGATTGCGATAGGCGCGCACCGACGGGTGGAGTATTCCGCTGTGATGATTTTTTGGGGAATAGGAGAGTTAATTTCTGCGATCGTTTGGGGATTGTACGCGTTGACCATGTATAATTATACCGCTTCGTTAAAAAATCTCCTATATAATCGATCCCCTATCATATTCCAAAAATCTCTTTATGAGCTTTATTATTACTTTTTAGTGAAGGGGATTGTATATATTGTGGGGTTGATTGTGCTTGGCCTTTTTGCTCTTGTCGTGCTGATTCTCCTTGCTTCCGGAGTTGCTGTTTATTCGTAGCAGGATTGCTTCCATGAGTTTTGAGAAGAGATCGGCTGCTTCCTTAGCTCAGGTACCGTTGGCCTGGCATCGGAAGGATATAGAACAAAGGCTAGGTTTTTCGGGCGGCCGCTTTACCCATCCGAACAGTTGGCTGGCCTTCCTGCTGGCGCTATTGGCGACGGCCGCCTTTTATGCAGCCCTGATCCCGCTGACGGGAACCTGGTGGGCCCAGCTTTTTACAGAACGTGGCCCCACGCAATATGCCACCGTCCTTTTTACTTTCTGGTGCTTATCGATTCTTCTGCTCAAATGGCGTAAATTGGCTTTCCAGCGTAAAGCGCTGGATTACATCGTTGTGCCCGAATCACATGATTTTGTCCTTGCACCGGCTACAACAGAACAGGTGTTCCAAAAAATCTATGCCACCGTCGATGATCCCAAACAATTTCTCCTTTTTAACCGGATTCTCATTGCTCTCTCGAATTTGCAAAATCTTGGGCGGGTCGGCGATGTGGACGATATTCTTCGTTCTCAGGCCGCTCAGGATGAATCGGCCATGGAAACCAGCTATGCTTTGGTCTATGGATTCGTCTGGGCCATTCCTGTTTTAGGCTTCATTGGAACCGTCCTGGGACTTTCCCAAGCCATCGGCTCCTTTTCCGAAATCCTCAAACAAGCCCAAGATTTTAACGCCGTCTCGGAAGGTTTACGGGCCGTTACCGGTGGATTGTCCACCGCATTCGATACCACGTTGGTCGCTCTGGTGGCGGCCTTGGGGATTTATCTCCTGCTCACCATGGTGAAAAAGTCCGAAGAGGAATTCCTGGATCGCTGCACCGAATACTGTATCCATCATATCGTCGATCGGCTCCGCATGTTACCCTTCGAACCCGACCAAAAAACTGATTGAAACACATTCCCTTCCCGAAACTCTATTTTCCCAACAGGGCCTTCAGGAACAACCGGCCGACAAAAAACATGATCCCTCTGGGACGACATTCGGCCTTCTGGTGGACCAACTGGAACGCTGAGGCAAAAAAGTACCCTTGGCCTGTGGCATATCTTGGTAGGATCTTTGCTAGCCCATATTTTCTGCCTCTCGATTGATCTCCTCAAAGGGAGACCGGGGAATGCGAAAGAGAAGCGAAAGCCCGTTATCGCTTTTTTCTTTACAAGATATTTTAACCTCCCTGATGGGAGTGGTATTTTTGATCGTTCTTTTGTTAAGTCTGGAATTGGTGCATCGGGCGCCCAATGTTTCGGATCTGACCCGTCAGGACGCCGAACGTCTGAAAGAAGAGACCACCCGGCTAGAACAACAGTGCCAGATACTCCAAGTCCAACTGGATTCCCTTTATGAAAATATGAAGATCGCCGTAGGGTCTCTCGAACAACTGAAGCAAAAACATCTTCTGCTGCAGCAACAATGCAAGCACTTACGAAGCGAATGCGACGCATTGCAAACATCGCTTCAACAGGCCAATCAGCAAGCCGTCATAGCAGAAGACCAATTGGCTGGGGATCCCGCAGAAAAACGGATCGCCCAACTCCGACAAAAGATCGCACAACTTCAAGCCAAGTTAGATCAACTGGAAAAAGAGGACTTCTTTATTTTTAATCCTGTTCCGGGCGGCTTGATGCCTTGGCTTGTCGATTTGGCCGGGCCGGCCTGGACGGTCGTATCCGCAGAGACCTTCCAGATCGAAACGACATTTCCGCAGCATCCCATGCAAAAAAGAATCTCTGCATTTATCCAGTGGGCCAGGTCCCGAGACCCCCGTCGAGAATATTTTGTCCTTTTCGTCCGACCCAGCGGGCTTCCCGCTTACGATGAACTTCGCAAGAAACTAGAAACTCTAGGCTTTCAACTCGGAGTGGACGTTTTGGGTGACAGTCAAAAAATCCTCCTAGGAAAAGGAGCGCCAAGTTGATGACACTACGCCGTCGCTCATCAGCCAATAGCTTAGAACTCCTATTGGACCCGATATGCAATACCTTCGGGTGCGTCATTTTCATCACCATGTTGGCCTCTCTTTTAGTGCAAAATTCTTCGCAAAGGTTACAAGAACTGGCCAAAAACTTTGTTTCCCCTTTAGAAGCAAGCCAACTCCGCACTAAGTGGAAAGAAGCTCATCTTCGCTATGAACAACTGCAGAAAGATCGGGATAGGTTGGAGCAATTGGTTTCTCCCGAAGCCGTCGAATGGGCCAAGCAAGTCCAACAACTGGAACTCTATCGCCAAAATCTCCAAAATCAAAAGGAACACCTCCAGCAACAACTTTCCCAAACCCAGCAAAAAATACAAAATATCCACCGACAAAAAGAACAACGCCAAAACCAGTTCCAAAAAAGTCAACAAGAATTGACCCGTCTCGAAAAAGAACTCGAAGAAAAAATCCATGAACGGACCCAAACCCTCCGATTGCCTCGGGAACGTCTATCTGGTAAAAATTCCGTGGCCCTCGATTTGCGCTTCGGAAGACTGTATGTCTGGCATCGATACGATAGCCTAGGCAGACGCCTTGGATTAAATACCGAGGAATATGTGGTAATCGAAGAGACCGCCCAGCATATCTTGACGGCGCCGAAGCCTTATGCGGGGATTTCTCTGGACGATCCTTCCGCCGAACAGCAAATCGCTGTCCGACTACGTCCTTTTCCCCCAGAAAGATGGTTTTTAGATTTTTCGATATTTGACGACTCGTTTGAGCATTTTCAAAAACTGAAAAAAATTGTTGTAAAACTCGGCTATGAATATCGTCTGATTTTAGTAGCGAAAGGTCAAATCATTTACGATCGAGGTGGCAGTCCCATCGTTCAATAGGTTGAGCGTATCGGCATGGATAAAATTCCATCTCCTGGCAATTGAGACCCTCTTGGCCAGCGACTCGTCTTGAGGCTGTCCCAAAATCCCATTCTTAGCCGGATATACCACCAACCGGCAGAACCCGACTGCCAAAACACCATAAAACGGGCGTGTTGGTAAACCGGAAGGGTTTGGAAACGGTTGGGACCGCCGCCAGTTTGCCAATTGTACAACAGCATTTTCGTGATCTTCGCAAATCGTAGGAGACAGCCCTAATCCCTGTTTTCAGCCCCTTTGTATGTCGCTGGGTTTTGTGAAGATCAATAGTTGTAAGACGTTAGCCGAATGAAGGGGGCGATGTGTCATTCCTGCGCAAACAGGAATCCAGGCTGCTGGGTGCCTGGTACGGTATTCCTGTTAGGCAAGGGGGAAATCTGGAAATGAAATACTTTCTGGATTCCCGCTTGCGCGGGAATGACACCAAAACTTTCTTTACTGCATGGCAAAAGTGAGGAGCTTCATTCGGCTAAAGTGTTACCCATAGTTCATTCGGCTGAGGTGTTACGAATGCCAAAGAGTTAGCGACCAATGGAAAAGTCGAACGGCGGGCTTATTTAAGGATCTATACGCAAACTGTTTTCCATCCAAGGGGGGCGGCAGCACGGGAATGCAAAAAATTCGTCCACCAGGCGGAGGAGTTCTTCTGGGCTGTTTGATTGGCACACCTGAAAGCGAAAGAGCCGGGCATACGGCAGGCCGTCCACAAACAGGGGGGCGTAGCGGCGCATTTGTAGGGTAGCTTTTTCCGGGCCGTGTTGTTGCCGGAGCAGATCGTAGTACTCCAGAAGCCATTGGCGGCGCTGGGCCGGAGTGGGTTCTGGGGGGATGGGTTGGTCCTGCAGAGCGGCAGCCGCCTGGCGGAAAAGCCAGGGGCGTCGCAGGGCGGCCCGGCCGATCATCACCCCATCGACCGGCCATTGGCGGAAGGCGGCGGCTGCTTCGGCCGCTGTACGAATGTCGCCGTTTCCGATCAGCGGAATCCGTTTCAGATGGCTTTTCAGCCGGGCAATGGCCTCCCAATCGGCCCGTCCGCCAAATCGCTGTTGGGTGGTCCGGCCATGCACGGTGACCGCCGCTATGCCGGCCTGTTCGATCGCCTGGACCACGTCCGGGGCGGTGATCTGCTGCCGGGTTGGGCCAAGACGGATTTTGGCGGTTACTGGTGTGGGTCGGCAGGCGGCAACCACCCGCTCGACCAAAGCTCCGATCCGTTCCGGAAACTGCAATAGATACGCCCCACTTTGGGCCTTCTGGGTCACCTGCCGGGCCGGACAACCAAAATTCAGATCGATCACGCTGACTTGAAATTCTTCCACCACCCAGGCGGCCGCCTCGGCCAATCGACCAGGATCATTTTCCCACAGTTGCACCGCTAGGGGCCGATCTTCTTGCTTAATCCCCCAGAGTTGTTCGGGCAAGTCCTTCTTATACCGCCGTCGATGGAGCAGCCCCCGGGCCGAGATCATCTCTGTACAGAGTAGTCCCACCCCGCCCAACTGGCGCAGCAGGCGCCGAAACGGATAATTTGTAAAGCCGGCCATCGGCGCCATCAGCAGCGGCGGCTCGACTCGCACCGGTCCGATGTAAAATGAATCTCCGTTCACCGAATGGCTCTACCGTAGAGGGAGAAAGCAGCATTGGAACAGGGTAATATTAACATTTTAGCCGAAAAAAGCACCTCGCTTCTCCCCTTGTGGGAGGGGCCGGCGGATCGAGGCGAAGGCGGAGAAAAAAAGGTAACACTTTAGCCGAATGAAGAAGGCCAATGTGTCATTCCTGCGCAAGCAGGAATCCAGGTCCCTTGTGCCACCGAAACCCCCCTCACTCGGCTTCGCTTCGCTGGAGCCGGCCTCTCCCGCTAGGGGAGAGGCAAACACCGGACCTGACAAGCAGGTCCCTCCAAGGGCATCTCCATTCGGCTAACGTGTTACCCCGAAGCACCCCTCGGAATTGCTTCTAAAAACTCCGTAACATTTTAGCCGAATGCAGGGGGCCAATGTGACACTGCTGCGTAAGCAGGAATCCAGGCTTCTTATGCCACCGAAATCCCCCTCACCCGGCGGTACCGAAGGTACCGCCGGCCTCTCCCGCCGGGGGAAAGGGGATTTGCTTCATTCCGCTAACTTGACTGTATCTACCGGGAACTATGACCACAACCTGTGGTGTTCGACCCGATTTTTAACCCCTACATCTGGTAGGGGCCTCCCTGGTAGATACAGTCAAACTAAAATGTTACAAAAAAGGAGGGTGGCACTTTTCCGCCTCTCAGTCCAACTCTCTGCCGCCAGAGGAAAGAATGGAATCCTGGATTCCTGCTTGCGGAGGAATGACACCTAGCCCCGCTCATGCGGATAACAGAGTACCCGGCGTTAACTTCGGGTTGGCGGTTCCTCGGAAGAGGCATCCAAGCCATATTGCTTGATTTTTTTATAGAGGGTATTTCTGTTGAGTCCCAAGCGGCCGGCTGCTTTTACTTGGACGCCGCCGCAATCGGCCAACACCTGGCGGATCAGTTCCCGTTCCACCCGCTGGAGCACCTGTTCGTAGAGCGGCTCAGAGGAAAAACTGCGTTGGGCTTCGGCCAGGGAGCGGCGAACGAATTCTTCCAGCAGAGTCTCCAGGTCCATCTGGGCGGCAGGCTGGCGGCGCTGCGATCCCCGGCCCAGCACTGGATCGGCCAGTAGATCCACGGTGAGCACCTCGCCCGGGGCCAGGAGCACCGCGCGTTCGATATAGTTTTGCAGTTCTCGGACGTTGCCCGGCCAATCGTAATCTTGCAGGGCCTCCATGGCTGCTGGTTCCACATGGCGGATGAGCCGTCCGTTCCGCTGGCCGTACACCTGCAGGAAATGATACACCAGTTCCGGGATGTCTTCCCGGCGCTGGCGAAGGGGGGGCAGGGTGATGGTGATGACGTTCAAACGGTAGTAGAGGTCTTCCCGGAATCGGCCTGCTTGCACCTCTTCCAGCAGGTCCCGATTGCTGGCTGCTATGACCCGTACATCCACCTGAATCGTCTGGGTGTCGCCGACCCGCTCGAATTCCTGCTCTTGCAGCACCCGGAGGAGTTTGACCTGCAGATGCAGACTAGTGGAATTAATTTCATCTAGGAAGATGCTGCCGGTGTGGGCGGCTTCGAATCGGCCGGTACGGTTTTCAATGGCCCCGGTAAATGCGCCCCGGACATGGCCGAACAGCTCGCTTTCCAACAAGGTCTCGGCCAAGGCGCCGCAATTGACGCGGATAAATGGGCCACCGGCTCGGGGACTGAGGCGATGGATCGCCCGGGCCACCAACTCCTTGCCGGTCCCCGTTTCGCCCAGCAAAAGCACCGAGGCATTCGAGCCGGCCACCTGCCGGGTGAGCCGATAGACTTCTTGCATCTTTCGGCTGGAGCCGATCAAGCCCGGCAGCGGTTCGACCACACCGGCCGACGGTTCAGCAGCCGAAAATACTCTGTCCGATTTCATACCATGCAAACGGTTTGCGAGAAACACAATAAGGGGAATCCGGACTCTGCTTGCTGATTCAATCAACTGGCCGGAAGGAGCGTAAAACCTTTCCTCTTTCGATCTGGGAAGTGCGGGCCTTCGGCCTGCAGACGATGGCGGACATCTGCTGGGAGGGCGAACGTCTCGTTCGCCTATTGGCGGGCCAAAGGCCCACACTCCCGGTAAAGCCCCCTCACCCGGCCAGCCTGAACGCCTGGACGGCCTCTCCCGCCAAGGGAGAAGCGGAAAGGATGCAGACGGGACGTCTGCGGTACCTGGCGGCCCCCCTCACCCGGCTTCGGGTTTGCCTCCGCCGGCCTGTCATCCGGCCAGCCTGAACGGCTGGACGGCCTCTCCGGCCAAGGGAGAAGCGGAAAGGATGCAGACGGGACGTCTGCGGTACCTGGCGGCCATAGCCGGAAGTATTCCTACGATTGTTTCGGCTTTTTCGGTGGCTGGTGCTCCAGAGGTTGATCGGACGGATTTGGTCCGGCGGCAGCGGCTCCTTCGATCACATCCAGGATCTGGCCGAGAATCTTTTGCGTTTCCACGGGCAAATGCCGACTGGCATTGTATAGGTCGTATTGGCGTTCGATTTGGGTAGTGGTTAAAAGAATGCCAAACTTTCGAACACTTTTTGCGAAGGCTTCGACCGCAGCCTGCCGGAGTTCCAAGGGCTGAGTTCCTCGGCTTGCCAGATCCACCAGGGCTTGTTGGCTGGCGGGGGTGCCGAAGTTGGCCAATGTTTTGGCTGCCGGACTGGCCAAACCGGAAATCTGCAACGCCCCCCGCAACGTCGGTTCCAGGACGTGCAGGTCGTAAAGCTTTGGAGTTTGCTGGGCCAGTTCAGCAATCCACTGGACGGCCTGAAGGGCCTGCTGTTGCCGTTCCTCAAAACCGACCCATTCCGGGCCTGCCAGGGCCAGCGTGCGGGCAACGTCCTGCTTGGCCAACTCCGCTTGATAAGGCCGCACAAACACCAACATCCGCTCGTCCTCTTCCGCCAGCCGACGCATCCGTTCATACTCATCTTGCTGGCAAAATATTCCCAACAGCAGATCGGCTGTCCGGGCGTCTCGGCGAAGCTGTTGCATCAGCACCGTCGGATCCGGGTTGCGCAGGGCCGCATCCAGCCAAACCAATTCATAATCCGGGCAGCCCAGCAGCAAGCGGATCGCTTCTCGGCCGGTTGGGGCGGTATCGACCCGGTAGCCTGCCTCGGCCAGATACCCGGCCAATGCACTACATGCCTCCTGGTGGGCCGATATGACCAGGGCACGTCGCTGCCCCTGCGAAGCCGCAAAAAACTCCAATGCCTCAACCACATAACTGGCGCCCGGATACGGCGCTGTAGGCCGAAGCTGCATGATCATACCCAAGGCGGCCATACGGAGCCGGCGGTCGCCGTACCGAAGCGCCTGGACGATCGGCGATGGTCCGCTAGTGCGCCGCAGGATGTCCTCGGAGGGGTTCAATCGGCTCATCACCTCCAGGATGGCCGTGGCGGCCACTGGATGGCGAGTGTCCAGGGCAAACCGGAGAGCGGCTTCCAACGTGTCAAGGCCGAACGAGCCGGCCCGATCCGCTGCCGAATCCTTCCCCCCAGGCAACGGTTTGTTCAGCCCATGAGCGTATTTGGCCTCTTCCAGCATGGTAGCCAGATACAAAAGCCGAATTTGTTGGTTCTCCGGGAGAAGCTCGTGGGCTTGCCGGGCCCACCGCGCAGCACGCCGAAGACGCACTTCTCGGACCGGCAGTCGTTGGCGCACCGGTTTAGCTTGTGCCTGGTCCCAGAGCCAAAGTTCGACTTGGCCTTCCAGGTCGGCGGGAATGACCCGCTGGCCGGTGTAATAGTCTTGGGCAAGCCGATGGAGCAATTCGGCCACTTCCCGTGGGGCCCCGGGGGTCTGGGCGCCCAGGCGTCGAAGGGCTTCCGCGGCAGCCGCTCGAACTGGGGCCGACGAATCGGCTGCCACGGCCAGCACCCGGAGCGGCAAAACGGCCTGCTGCACCTCCATGCGGGCCAGAAGCATGGCTGCCTCGGCTTTCAGGCGGTCGTCCGGTGCCTCCAGACAGGCCAACAGCGGGCCAGCGGCATCGGCGGCCATCTGCAACAGCACCCCTCGTACCGCCGCGTGTTCGGCCTGCCGGGCCGGATCCGCCAACACCCCAATCAAGGCCACGGCCCCGGCCTGATGGGCCTCCCGCAGCCCGGCCACGGCCCGCTGCCGCTGCTCAAAAGAAGCATCCTGCAACTGCTGGATGAGCGTCTGAAGCCGTTTGGGGTCCTCCAGGCGGGCTTTCATCGCTCCAAAGACGGCATCCCGCACCTGCTGGGCTTCGGGGGCCAGTTCTTGCCGGGTGGCCAATCGCATGAAAAACACCGAACCCAGTTCCACGCCCAGATCCGCCCATTGGTCGTCGGCCGGTTTGGCGTCCAGAATTTCTTTCAGGAAGCCTTTGGCCAGGTCGGCACGGCCCAATCGGGCCAACAGTTCAGCAGCCCGAAGCTTCTCCAACGGGCTGGTCGGTTGGGTGGCCAAAATGGCAGCCACCACCGGGTCTTCCGGCTTGGCCACCGGCGGTTCCTCCGAAGGCTTGGCGGCCGGGTTGGCTTCCGGCGGATTGGCTGCCGCCAACATGGCCAGGGAATTGGCCAACACCAGGAGTTCCGCCGGATTGGACGCCTTTTGTAATTCCCCCGGACTGGACGCCCCTTGGAATTCCGCCGGATTGGGGGCCTCTTTGGTGTCCGTCGGATTGGGGGCCTCTTTGGATGCCGCCGAATTGGACGCCCCCAAGGCTTCCAGCGGCGGCAGAGCGAGCTGTTCGGCCCCGGCCCACCATCTCCCAGCCGCCATCATCAGTCCAAAGACCCACCCTACCAGGGCCGGTGTCCGATGCCTTGGGAAACCAGCCATCCTGCGGTTCAAGACTTTTGCCCCCATGGGCCACAGGCCACCTGGGACCCGGCGGCTTATATGCATGTACTGATGTTCGTTCATCGTCTGTTCGTTCATCGTCTCTGGCCGCTCCACAAAGTTTGTTTCCCCGAAGAGCGTTTCCCCGAAGGCAAGCCGTCTGGTGCCGTAGGTGTTTGCCAGGTTACGGATTGGTTTGCGGTGGTTGACTCTGCTTTTCTGCCGCCAAACGGCGGCGCCAGGTTTCGATCTGCCGTTGGACCTCTGCCGGGGCGGTGGAACCGTAGCTTTGCATGGCCCCGACGGCCCGCTGGGCGCCTAGGACCTGGAAGACCCCCTCGTCCACTTCAGGGCAGATTGGTTGCATTTGTTCCAGCGGCAAATCGGCTAGCGGAAGCCCCAACTCCATGGCCCGCCGAACCAATCGGCCCACCCGCTCATGGGCGGTTCGCTGCGGCAGGCCCCGTCGAATCAAATATTCCATCAAACTGGTGGCGTCCAAATAGCCCTGGTCCAACCGCTCGGCAATGGCCCCAGGAACCAATTCGGCCTGCTCGATCAGCGCTGTGGCCATTTCCAGACACGCCCGGACCGTATCCACGGCGTCGAAAACCGGCGGCTTGTCCTCCTGCAAATCCCGATTATACGCTAAAGGTAACCCCTTGATCAAAACCAAAAGCGTCTGTAAATCGCCGATCACCCGGGCCGTCTTGCCCCGAATCAGTTCCAGCACATCCGGATTCTGCTTTTGCGGCATGATGGACGAGCCGGTGCAGAAGGCCTCCGGCAATTTTAGGAAGCCAAACTCCTGGCTGGACCAAAGAATCCACTCTTCCGCCCAGGTGCTCAGATGTTCAGAAATCAAGGCCAGATCGAAAACAAACTCCAGCAGAAAATCCCGATCACTGACGGCGTCCAGGCTGTTGGCCGACAGTTGCTCCTGGCCGGTTGTCGGATCGACAAATCCTAGGCAGCGGGCCACCTCGTGCCGATCGATCGGCAGGCTGGTGCCGGCCAAAGCCGCCGAGCCTAACGGCAGGACATTCACCCGGCGTCGGCAGTCGGCCAGCCGATCCCGATCCCGCTGGAATTTTTCACAGTAGCAGAGCCAATAATGGGCGGCCAACACAGGCTGCGCCCGGCGCAGATGGGTATAACCGGGCAGGATTACCAGGCTGTCCCGTTCGCATCGGCCTACAAACGCTTCCTGCACCTGCCGAAGCAGGGTGTCGATCTGGTCGATGGCCTCCCGGACCCACAGACGCATGGCGGTGGCGACCTGATCGTTTCGGCTTCGGGCGGTATGGAGTTTTCGGCCCACATCACCCAGCCGATCTATCAACGCCCGCTCGATATGCATGTGGATGTCTTCCAGTTCGGGCCGAAAGACAAACTGGCCCGACCGGATTTCCGCCTCGATTTCGTGCAGGGCCTGCTCAATTTGTTGGCATTCCTCCGAGCTTAACAGACCCACCTTGGCCAACATCTGGGCATGGGCAATCGACCCCCGAATATCCTGCCGGTAAAGCCGACGGTCGAAGCTCACACTTTCGGTGAACTCCTCCACCCGGGGATCAGTGGCCTGAGTAAAAACGCCCGCCCACGGTTTCCAACTCACCGCAGCACTTTCAAAATAGGCAATCTAGATAAACCAAAACCGACTTTTCTAGTCTTCTCTAGTGTAAGTGGCCGCCCCAAAAATTGTCAACAGAGTGCCAACCCAGCAGGCACCCTACAGCGGCAGAGCCTCTCTAGACCGGGGGAAAGCCTTCGGGAACTATTTAACTATCTTGTTAACTATCTTGACTGTATCCACCGGGACCAATTACCACAATCTGTGGTGTTCGAGCCGATTATTACCCCTTCAGGTTGTAGGGGCCTGGCCGGGCGGATACCGTCAAGTTAGGTTTTTGGGGGCTTGGGGGCTGCCGGTTGGTCGTGCATCCGGCTAAAATGTTTACGGAAAATTTTACGGAGCTGGTAACTATTTAGCCGAATGTAGCAAATCTGCCATCACCCGTTATAAATACCCTTATAAATAAACAACTCAAACTGTAAACGGAAACGCTAGGTTTTGGCCATAACTTATTGCAAAATAAGGATTTCGTTGCTTTCCGTCCACGGATCGATCCGTTCGGTTCGAGAGGGCGGAATCGGTCGTGTTTCTGCTG
>Ga0197142_1000770_pt1 | contig 29936 bp, 27 predicted proteins | sample GBS60_MetaG_FD_148614 | JGI IMG/M metagenome (GOLD analysis project Ga0197142, IMG submission 148614) | Sediment microbial communities from Great Boiling Springs, Gerlach, Nevada, United States - GBS 60_MetaG | ecosystem: Environmental > Aquatic > Thermal springs > Hot (42-90C) > Sediment... | reverse complement strand
GCCTCCTTCAGGCCCTGCTAAGGGTCATTTTTTCATGTTCGTCATTTATATTCAAAGGCCTTCTTTGTAAAGGCAGGGATAGGGGCAAGTCAAGTTGCATAACTCCCCCTGACCCCCTCTTCAGAGAAGAGGGAGAACTTACCACCTATTTAGCCAATACTATGAGCTCCTCCCCTTTGGTAAAGGGGAGGATGGGTGGGGTTGGGTGTTAAGGCATTCAAAAAGGCTCACCTAAGCCATGTTAGTAAAGTTCTCCTTGAGGACGATCAAGATCAGTGACAAAATATAGATCAACTAAGCCATTGAGGAGGATGAGATGATGCTGCTTGAGAGAGGAGAACTGAGAAACTTAATGGAATTTAGAGCAAAGGAAGGGAATAAGATCTTAACCCTTTACCTCAACATTGACCCCTTAAATCCCAGTAATGCCAAAGGCGGTTTCAAGGTGGTGCTTCAAGAGCTATTAAATAAGGTTGGAAAGCAGGTAAAGACCACCAATGAAGAAGAACATTTTGCCCGAGAGAGGTCCTTGGTGGAAAGGTACGTGGAGCATCTCATCCCAAAACAGAAAACCTTAGTTGCTCTTTTGAACACAGAGGATGGTTTGGAGGTAATTGAACAGTTACCTGTGGAGATTCCAAGCCAGGTATACTACAGGGATTATCCTGTGGTAAGGCCTATCCTCGAACTCCTCGACAGATCTGAAACATATCTTTTGTGTAGCTTGGATAGGGAAAAGGCTCGATTCTCAAAAATCTTTTTGGGAACCGTTACAGAATTAAAGGAAATAACCTCTGAACCACCTGTAAAGCATAGGCAAACCTCTGGAACAGACCATATGAGGAGCCAGATGGTTTTACAGAGAAGGGCAGCTGCTTGGAGCAACCGTTTCCTAAAGTTGGCAGCAGAAGAGGCCTGGGATCTCTATCAAAAATACGCCATAGATCAGCTTATATTGTCTGGAACTGAGGAGGCCCTCTCTGAGTTCCGTAGGATATTGCCCCGGAACCTGAGCGAAAAGATAATAGGAGTTGTAAAACTTCCCACAAATGCCAAATCCCAAGACATTTTGGAGGCATGTTTGCCACTTATAAGGGAAAGGGAAAAGGCCGCGGAGGAAGCCTTGGTAACGGATTTGGTTACCTCTGCCCAGAAAGGAGACAAAGCAGTACTGGGAGTAAATGCCACTATCAATGCAATAAACGAAGGAAGGGTCTATCTGCTCATTTATCCAATGGGATATTCAATAGAAGGTTTTAGATGCAATCTTTGTGAGGTCATATTGGATCACATACCACAAGACGGGAAGTGCCCATATTGCCAAGAAAATTGTCATAATATTGAGAATCTCATATTTGAGGCCTCGGAAAAGGTCTTTGAGATAGGTGGGAAGGTGATTGCCATAAAAGAACCTGAAAATATCCAAAAACTTATAAACTCAGGCATCTTGGGAGCCTTTTTGCGATAACAAAAGCCCAATTATAAGGTTCAATCCTATGGATCTAAAAATAATACATAAAAACGCCTTAGAAATTTTAAGGGAAGTCCCAAAGGGAGTTACAGTTGTCTTGGCTGCTAAATCCAGGTCAGCGGAAGAGGTAAAGGCTGCAGTTGGTGCGGGAATAAAAATTGTGGGACATAATTATGTCAAAGAGGCAGAGTTACAAAAAACCCTTTTGCCTCACATTGAATTCCATCTTATAGGCCATCTACAAACAAACAAGGTCAAAAAGGCGATAGACATCTTTAGTATGATACAGACCCTCGATTCTAAAAAACTCGCTATGGAACTTCAGAAACAATGCACCTTGAGAAACACAACTACAGATGTTTTGATAGAAATAAACAGTGGAAGAGAACATCAAAAAGCTGGTGTGCTTCCAGAAGATCTAAAAAAATTTTTGGATGAAATAAGGGACTTTGACAGGATTCATGTTAGAGGACTCATGACCATGGGACCATATTTTGAAGATCCAGAGAAAATAAGACCATATTTTAGACTCACCAAAGAACTTTTTTTGGATCTAAGCAGCAACAAATTCCCAAATGTAGACATGGAAATTCTATCTATGGGAATGTCTGATACATATCGAATTGCGATCCAAGAAGGTGCAACAATGGTAAGAATTGGCACTAAAGTATTTGGCCCTCGCAACTAAACATGGCATATATTGAAGAGTTTGTAAGAAGATATGTTGGGAAAGCCATAAATAATTTTAATATGATTGCTCCCAATGAAGAAATACTCGTTGGGATTTCAGGTAAAGATAGCATTGTAATGTATTTTGCCTTGAAAGAAAGGCTTTCACACATACCAATAAGCTATAAACTACATCCAGTTCACGTTGATCTTGGTTTTGATCAAGCTTATACCCATAAATTTCTAAACCTAACAGAACAATATGGTATTCATTGTGATGTAATAAAAACACAAATAGGTGTTATAGCTCACAGTAACACCAATAGAGAAAATCCCTGTTTTTTATGCGCCTGGAACAGAAGAAAGGTGTTGTTTGAGGAAGCAGAGAAACGAGGGATTAAAAAAATTGCCTTGGGACACAATAGGGATGATGCCATTAGCACCTTTTTGATAAACCTATTTTATTCAGGATCACCATCTCCTCTCTATCCCAAGCAAGAATTTTTTGGAGGAAAGATAACTATAATTCGCCCGGTTTATATGATACCAGAAGACCACATTATAAGGTTTATAAAAGCAAGAGGGCTAATAGTGCCTGAATCCCCCTGCCCTACTTCACATAGGAGCAAGAGAAAATATATTAAAGAATTACTAAAGATATTAGCGATAAGTAACAAAAAATTAAATGGAAATATTTTTGCTGCGATACTAAAACTTTTGGGCCCAAATAGTTTTTGATTATTTTTTGAAGATTTTTCTTGAAAAGGAATTTTTATTTGATATAGAGCATCTTCAAAGGCTTGGGATATGGTTGGATTTTAAAGACCTTTCACCATCAATAAAACAAGGAGGATGGAATGAACAAGGGTGATCTTGTAAACGAGGTGGCAAAGGAGATTGGGAACAAAAAGACCGCCCAAAAGGCAGTGGACGCAGTCTTTGATGCAATCGTTAAGGCCCTAAATCGGAATGATAAGGTATCTCTTGTGGGCTTTGGAACCTTTAAGGTGGACGAAAGAAAGGCGAGGAAAGGTCGTAACCCCAAGACAAAAGAAGAAATTAATATACCTGCAAAAAAGGTCCCAAAATTCATTCCTGGGAAGATATTGAAGGATGCGGTAACTTAATAACTAACCATATCCTAATATATTGAGATCGCGTAAAAACCCTTATTGGGAGTCGTGCCTAATAAGGGTTTTTTACTGGGGGTTTTGTGGAGATAATTGGCAAAGTGGAAAAAGTTACATACACTAGCCCTGACCAAAGGTTTGTGGTTATCAAGGTTAGGGATAATATAAGCACAGAACTAATAACAGCTATAGGAGATCTTGCAGGTGTACCAGTTGGTGAGTTTATAAAACTTGTTGGGAATTGGGATAAGCACCCCAAGTATGGTTTGAGATTTAAGGTGGAAGAATATTCCATACAATACCCCAACCTAACCCACGAAATCGAAAAATATCTTAGTTCAGGCATCATCAAAGGAGTAGGACCTGCCACTGCAAAGAAGATAGTGGAAAAATTTGGTGAAAATACCCTCGAAGTAATAGAAGAAAAACCAGATGAACTACTTAAAGTAAGTGGGATTACTCCAAGAAAACTTGAAAAGATTAAAGAATCCTACCAAATCCAAAGAGGCCTAAAGCATCTAATATTTTTTCTAAATGCCCATAATCTGCCCTCAGGCCTTGGCTTTAAACTTTACAAACAATACGGCAATGCTGCTTTAAGTGTTTTAAAAGAAGACCCTTATAGATTAGCCTTAGAAGTACCAGGAATAGGATTTTTAAAAGCAGATAGCATTGCAAAGGCCCTTGGGTATTCTAAGGATTCGGCATCAAGGCTCAAGGCAGGTATTATATACACCCTTTCAACAAAAATAGACGAAGGCCATAGCTTTTATCCCCGTGAAATGCTTTTAAGGGAAGCAAGCCAGTTGTTGGAAGCTGATGTCCCAATGATAGAAAACGCCTTGATGGGACTCATAGAAGAAACCAGCATAATAGAAAAAGAAATAAGTGATATAGGAAGGGTGATCTATCTTAAAAACCTCTACTTTTCAGAATCATATGTGGGCAAGAGAATCGGCTTGATGCTGGAGATGGACAAGATAAAGCCCATACCATTACCTAATTATTTTAATTCTTTTGAAACCTTTCACTTAAATGAAGAACAACTTGAGGCAGTTAAGCTCGCTCTCTTTAAAAGGATTTTTCTCATCACAGGAGGACCAGGTACGGGGAAGACCACAGTGTTAAATACCATAGTCAAGTTATTAAATTCCATTGGGAAAAAAGTAACCCTTACTGCTCCAACCGGCAGGGCAGCTAAAAGAATGGGCGAAGTCTCTGGGGTGGAAGCAAAGACTATTCATAGGCTATTGGGTTGGAATCCAGAGACCTCATCCTTTATCCACAATGAAATGAATCCTATAAAATCTGACGTGATAATAATAGATGAGGCCTCAATGATGGACATCACCCTTTTTGCCCATCTTTTGAGGGCATTGCCTACCTCTACCCGCCTAATCTTGGTGGGAGACAAAGATCAACTTCCACCCATAGGTCCCGGGAGTCCTTTTATGGAGCTAATAGAGAACCAAAGACTACCAGCAATTAGGCTTACTAAAGTATATAGACAGGACGAGGAAGGGCTATTGCTCTTAAACACTCATCGAATCAATCAAGGCCTCTTCCCTATAATTAAGCAAAAACAGAAAGGAGATTTTCTTTTTTTTCATGAAGAAGACCCTCAAAAGGCATATCATTGGATACTTGAGCTTGCCACTAAAAGAATACCCAATGAATATGGATTAGATCCTGTTGATTCATTACAGGTGTTAAGTCCCATGAAAAAGGGAATTTTAGGAACAGAAAACTTAACCATTGGGTTACAGAATTTACTAAATCCTAACACCGAAAATAAAGACAAACCTAAGTTAGATATTAGGATCGGCGATAAGGTTATGCAAATAAGGAATAATTATGAAAAGGACGTATATAATGGGGATATAGGTAAGGTCACTGGAATAAATTTGGATGAAGGTACTGTTTTGATATCATTTTATGGGAGAGATGTAATTTATAATTTTACTGAACTAGATGAACTTTCTCTTGCATACTGTATCTCAGTTCACAAATCACAAGGAAGTGAATATCCAGCGGTAATTCTTACCTTAAGTACGCAACATTATCCACTGTTACAAAGAAATTTAGTGTATACTGCAATTACAAGGGCAAAAAAACTTGCAATAATTATTGGTACAAAGAAGGCTTTAGCAATGGCTATCAAAAATGATAAACCCATAAGAAGATATTCTGGGTTAAATAATTGGCTCAACATAACACAATAAAAAATTATAATTTCATGAAGAAAACCTACAGGAAATGGATTGACGTAGATGACTTAAAAAAATTTGAAGTAAAGATACGGCAGACAGATCTTTTCATCCTCGCAAACAGTTTGTTGGAAAAAGAAGCCATCCACTACACCTTGGAGGTAAGGAGGCAAATTGAAGAATATATTGAACAAAAACCCGAATTTCTCACATCCTTATTCCCTCTGCCATTGGATCATTTTGCTCCGCCCATTGTAAAAGAAATGCTTGAAGCTGCAAAATCCTTTGGCGTGGGACCAATGGCAGCTGTAGCAGGTGCCATAGCCCATTACGTAGGAGAGGCTCTACTCAGACACACAGATGAAGTAATCGTGGAAAACGGCGGAGACATATATGCCTTTTTAAAAAGGCCCCTTAGGGTTTCTCTTCTACCTTGGATTCAGAGGGAAAAAGACTTCATTAAACTTGAATTATCCCAAGACATAATGCCTATTAGCGTTTGTAGTTCTTCTTCAAAGATCGGGCATTCCCTTTCCTTTGGTGAGGCTGATCTGGCATGCCTTATCTCACCTTCAGGTGCAATGGCAGATGCAGCCGCCACTATGGCAGGTAATCTTCTCAAAAAAGGTATGAATCCCAAAGGGCTTGTTAAGGACCTAAGTAAAAATCCCTTAATTTTAGGTGGTGTGTTGATATTCAACGGCCAGCTTACCCTTTGGGGAAAAATTAAATTGCTCTATTAGCACCACTTCATACTCTTCGTATGATTATAATTTCCCCCAAATTTTTAGCAACCCCTAAAGTTTGGTTTGGCTCTAATTTAGGATGACATACAATAGAATAGAGGGAGGAGGAAAAATGGATAAAGTTAATAGAGGAAAGCTCATGTGATTTTTATTTAATTGACTTTCCAGAAGGGATTACTTTAAAATTTTATTTATGGAAGCGTTACTAAACCAAAGTTTACCCCAAGAAGAGATTGAACGGATAGCTACCTATATTATAGAAACCCGTCTTGCACCTGCCATAGAAGAATTTGTCCGCAAGAACGAAACAAGGATAAGGGAACTTTCTATAATCGAGCGAGTAATAAGGGTTGAAGAAGAACTCAAAGCCTTAAGGGAAATAGAAGCAGCTCGCTTTGATGCAACGGAAAAGCGCCTTGAAGCCTTACAAAGGGAGATGAATGCCCGCTTTGAGGCCACTGAAAAGCGCTTTGAAGCTATGGATAAACGCTTTGAGGCCATGGACAAACGCTTTGAGGCCATGGACAAACGCTTTGAGGTCATAGAAAAACGCTTCGAAGCCATGGACAAGCGCTTTGAATCATTACAAAGGGAGATGGACAGACGTTTTGAGGCTCTACAGCGAGAAATGGCATCTCGTTTTGAGGCAGTGGACAAAAAGTTTTCTGTTTTACAATGGTCTATTGGAATTGGCTTCAGTGTATTAACCATACTTCTCACATTGTTCAGATTCATTCCAAAGTAGCCCACATTTTATCTATTTCACCTTGCCATTGCTCTCACCCTTTCCACTTCCTATTTCCCTTACGTTTAGATCATGACCTTTTTTAAGCTCGTGAAACTCTTTGGATCCTGGTTTTATTCCAAGCCTCTGTGCCAAAACTCCCCAGCCCTTTCCCTTGTTAGCCTTGTATTGTTCAAATACGTATTCCGGAGTCTTCTGTGACATTTCGGCAAACCGCAATATAAAGTATACATCAGCTGGTTCTTTCACTTTCTCCAGCAATGAATTCACACGGTATATACCTATTTGAAAACGGTTGGAAAGTCTGGAGGCATATCCGTACCTGTCTCTCTCCGCCTCCCTGTTTAGATCATTCGCCCAATAAAATTCAGCTGCCACAAGAGGCGAAGAAAGAAAAAATAAAATGCTTAGCGTAAGAAAAATTTTCCCAAGCTTCATAGTTCACTCCCCATCGGATTTTTTATAAGCATAACATGTTTTAGCTTTTATAGCAAGTAATGTTTGGAAAGACTATATATAGTATCCCTTTTATCGTGAAGCTCTGGGTCATAATTCTTTCCTTCTAAATTTCTTTAACTCTCTAATGTTGCGTGCTATTGACTTTTGAGTAAGGCCTTTTACAACAAGATACAATAATCTTTCTTTTTAATCTTAGTCACAAATACAAATCTGTCAATCAGATTCCGTAGCCTTAAATAAATATATGATATACTCTGATGTGAGTAAATTGCTCCACAGACATAGTCCAAGGTTAGAAAGTGAGTAAGCTTCTTATGGAGTTAGTACAAAAATCACTCCAAAACAACTCAAAAAGGGGGAGCATATGGGCACTAAAACTTTATGCATTAGAAGAATTGGCAAGTTCTAAGGATGCAGCCCTGTGTATGGCTATACAGGCAAGCCTTAAGAGGGCTATCAAAAAGTCCACTTCATCCTGATAGGGCACCTTTGGATCACTAAAGTATACCCTCATGACACAATAGGTATTTTCATCTACAGTGGAAGGAATACCTATTACAGACCTGATCCCCTCTTTCTGAGCAGCCAGTTTGTTTTGGACCCTTGGGTCTTTTTCCACATCTTTAATAAACAAAATGTCTCCCTCTTGGATCTCCAAGATACTCTTTCCATAGTCCACAGCACCTGCTTCCAAATATGACTTGCTCAATCCATGGCTTGCAACCAGTCTTAAATCAAAATCCTTTCCCAGAACCCTTAAGGTACTTCCCATACCCCCTGTAAGTTCAGCTGCTAAGTTTACAATAAAATATAGTACATCGCTTAAATCTTCATCGTAGTAAATCGCTTCAATTACTCTGCTTAGTGAAAAGAAATATAAGTCTCCGATAGTATCCTTCAAATCCTCATTTGCCATAGAGCTACCTCCTCGTCTTGATCCTGCCATCACCTTCTCTTGAATAGTTTATTTGTCCCAAACTAATCACATATTCCTTTAAGGCATCTACCACATATACACCCTTTAATTCCTCCATTGCATCTATATTAAGCCCGTGCAATAACTCAGATATATTCTTAGGTTTTGCCATATAAGAGTTTATGGCAACACTGTATAACTTTTCTCTCTCTATCGCTTTTCCATTTATCTCGGCCTTTATCAGCCTTTTACCAAAGGGTCTACTGAGATCCACTTCATATCTTATACCAGAAACCTGATTCTTAAAATTCTCTGCCTCTTTTTCCAAAAAACTCAAGATATCCTTTCCCTTCACAAAACCTATTACGATCCTATTTTGAAAAGGCATAAAGCCTTTCAAATCACCTTCCCGTAAAGGAAGTGGCCCATAGGTGATGCGGAATTCCTGTCTGATAGAGTCGTTATTTAGAATTGCTATGTCCGTCTTTGCCTTCCACCTTAAGGCATCTGTTATAAGATTTCCCAAGCTACTATCTTGTGGAAGACTGTCCCTTGGCCTCAGGAGACTATCGCTTACCATTGTTAGAGTTTTTCCGTTTCTTTCATCAATCAGTTCCTTCATTTTAAAGAGTTCAAAGTCAAACCTGTTTAAGCTCAAAGGTAACAATTCATTTTTGATGAGTTTTGTATGTTTTTTCTCCACATCCAGAACTATCTTTCCCAGGTTCTTATTCATTGAGCCTGCCTGGACTATATACCTTCCGTTTACAATAATAGGATCCTTTGTTTCAATGTGGGTGTGTCCTGTTACGAATAACTTTATACAACTTTTTTCCGATATAGAGCTTGCAATCTCTTTAATCCTAGAGATGTTTTCATGTATCACAATAACTCCCATATCCGCCTGGCAAATTTGATCTTCGTTTTTCTTTATAGTTTCAAGGGGATCCAAGACCTCAAACCCATTGTTTTGAAGAATTTGATTTACGTTTTCATAGGAATTAAGCAAAATACCTAAAAAACCAATTGAAACATTTCTTGCCTTACTGACTTTGTATGGTTTGAATACAGGATTCCCTGCTTTATCAACTATGTTTGCAACTACAGGATCAAGTTCTTTTAATCTGGGATTATATCCATAGTCGAACTCGTGGTTTCCAAGGGATAAAATATGCCTCTCCTTATAACCTATATTCTCAAGTTCATCTTGAAAATGTTTCCACAGTTCTAATTCAATCTGCCCCTTCTTGTCTGGTGGAATGTCTGGTCCTGTGAATATGTCTCCTGCTACTACATAAAATGGAATGGAAGGGCCTTTAAGCTCGTCCTTCAAAATTTCTTTTACCTTATAGAGTCCACCTGTCTGTGTGGAAGGGAAAAACCATCCGTGTAAGTCGTTTTGATAAAATATGGTAATTTGCTCAGCCAAACATATCTTTGAACTGGAAAGCAAAAACAAAATGAAGGCATATACCCAAATACTAACCCAGATTGGATTTGTCTTTTCCATTCTATCTATACCTTTATGCACCTTACCCTCCTATTTTCACCTATTACCTTTAGTTCTATAGGTCCAGAGACACATTCATCGGATCTTTTATTGCACCTATGATAGTATGCACAACAATTTATGTCTTGCTCCCATATATGTTTTTCTTCACTTTTAAGCTCTTCCATTGGATCAGACTCTAAGAGCCCTTTCCCATCCCCAATCTTTGGCACTGAGGCCAAAAGTAATTGGGTATAAGGATGAAGTGGGTTTTTGTATAACTCAAGGGAAGGACCTTCTTCCAATATCTCTCCCCTAAACATAACTCCAATAATATCGCTAAGATATGCCACAATCTTAAGGTCATGGCTTATGAATATGTAAGTTATTTGAAGCCTTTGTTTTATCTCCAAGAATAGGTCGAGTATCTGGGCCTGGATCAACACATCCAGGGAAGATACTGGTTCATCCATTATTAACACAACTGGAGAGACGCACAAGGCCCTTGCTATCACCACCCTTTGCCTTTGGCCTCCGCTCAGCTGATGGGGGTAGGATTTCATACAACTTGGGTCAAGCCCTACACTTATTAAGATTGATTGAGCCCTTTCTTCCAGTTCTTCTTTGGGGACATTGCCTTGCCTTAAGGCCTCCTTTATTACATAGCCTACTGTAAGCCTTGGATTTAGTGAACTATAGGGATCCTGAAACACAAGCTGAATCTTTTTTCTCCTCTCTTTAAACTCCCGATAACCCAATGCATACAGGTCTTCTCCGTAGAATATCACTTTTCCCCTATCAGGGGGGAGTAGCCCTGCCATTATATGGGAGAGTGTGGTCTTTCCACAGCCACTTTCGCCAACCAATCCGTAAGTAATGCCCTTAGGGAAAGATAAACTCACATCCTTTACTGCAGTGACCATCTGTTTCTTAGAGGAAAGGTATCCTCCCTTCAGGTGAAAGTATTTGCAAACTCCCTCCAAGGCTAAGATAGTTTCTTTATATCCATCATTAAACGGCATAGAGCCAGCACCTGACCCTTCTTCCCTTTAGATCCAAAAGATCCAAAAGCTCGGGTTCCGATTCCCAGCACTTGCTTTGCACGGATAAACATCTTTCTGCATATCCACAACCACAACCCTTTTTTTCAAAGGTGTGGTTCAGGGTATTTAGGTTTAGTCTTGGGGACTCTTTAAAAAAGGCTAATCTTTGGGCCTTGGGAGATTCGGGATCCACTATGGCAGAAAGTAAGGCCTTGGTATAGGGATGAAAGGGGTTTAATACCACATCCTTTGAAGGGCCCTCTTCCATAATCCTACCTTTATACATAACATAAATCCTATCTCCCACATGGGGCACAAGACTTAGGTCATGGGTTATAAAAAGGAGTGAACACTCTTTGGCCTTCTGTAGTCTTTTTAAGAGCCTAAGGATCTGCAATTGCACTGTCACGTCCAAGGCCGTTGTGGGTTCATCTGCTATTATGAGCTTTGGGCTTAGGGCCATTGCCATTGCAATCATCACCCTTTGCCTCTGCCCTCCACTTAACATGTGGGGATAGGCCTTAAGCTGCTCTTTAGGATGGGGTAGACCCACATCCTTTAAAAGTTCCACACACCTATCCTCTATCTCTCTTTTGCCAAAGGTATCTTCTCCATCTCTGTGTGCCAAAAACACCTCTTTCAGTTGTTGTCCAATGGTTAGAACCGGATTTAAAGAGCTCATAGGTTCTTGAAAGATCATTGAGATCTCACTACCCCTTATTCTTCTCAGTTCCTTTTCCCCTAAGCTTAAGAGGTCAGTTTCCTCAAAAAATATCTGTCCATTTAAAATAGTAAGGCCCTTTGGCAATAACCCCATGATGCTAATTGCAGTAACACTCTTTCCACATCCCGATTCTCCTACAAGGCACACAGATTCGGCCTTTGAGATCTTCAAATTCAGATCTCTCACCACAAAGGGTCTCTCTCTAACCCTTTCGGAGGCCAACCCTATACTAAGACTTTTGATATCAAGGAGCCCTTTCATCTGCCTTCAAGCATTAAGCTTGGGATTTACCACATCCCTCAAAGTCTCACCAAAGAGGTTAAAGCTTAAGACTACCAACATAATGGAAAAGCCTGGGATAAATGTGAGCCAAGGGGCATCAAATAGATAGTTCTTTCCATCTGCAAGGATGTTACCCCATGTGGCATGGGGAGGAGGAACCCCAAGCCCCAAAAAGCTCAACCCTGCCTCCACCAATATGGCAGAGGCAACTCCAAGGGTGGCAGAAACTAACACAGGACCAATTGCATTGGGTAGCATGTGCACAAAGATTATTTTCATGTCACTCAGACCCAATAGCTTTGCGGCCTTAACAAAGTCCAATTCCCTCAATGCCAGAAATTCTGCCCTCACAAACCTTGCTGTGCCCATCCAACTTGTTAGACCAATTACGATCATAATGTTGTATATACTTGGAGGTACAATTGCAACAACTGTTAATATCAAAAAGAAACTTGGAAAGCATAACATAATATCAACTATTCTCATGATAAAACTATCAACATCAATAAATCCTATTTCAATTTGACTCAATCTTTTAGTTTTCCTGAAAATCAAAAATAATGCTGCAACTAAAAATAAAAAAAGACCTAAGGTAATTTGGGAAGTTGAAATCAAAATAAAACCAACTGCCAGGAGTAAAATGGCAATCAAATTAATCAGCCCAATGTTTCTATCTCCATAGTAGCCTGAAATGCCTCCGATAATTATTCCAATCAATACAGAAATTCCAACAGATACAAACCCAACTGACATGCTCACATAGGCACCTTGTAACATCCTTGCAAACACATCTCTCCCCAAATCGTCAGTCCCCAAAATAAATCTTCCAAAAGGTAGGTGTTCCTTTGCCAGTGTCTCAGAACTTGCCTTGGCCATGGGAGGTTTTAGTTTTTCATGAAGTCTCACCTTCCTGGGATCTAATGTGGGATTAGGACCACCAGTAAGAAAGATCCCCAATATGGAAACACCCAAAAAACACAAAAATAGACACAAACCCAAAAAACCAACCCAATCACCCCTGATAAGCCTAAGGCCTTCACTTATTTTCACAGTCTGATCCTCGGATCTGCAAATAGGTAAAGGATATCCGACAAAAAAGTACCCAATAATACAAGGCAGGCAGAAATAAAATTTAAGGTCAAAACAACCGGGTAATCCCTTGCCATGATTGCCTCATAGGCAAGTCTTCCCAAACCCGGCCAGGAAAATATGGACTCTATAATGACAGATCCTCCAACAAGACCTGGGATGATCATTCCAAACATGGTAATAAAAGGAAGAAGGGCATTTCTCAAGGCATGTCTGTAATATACTTCATCTGGAGCTAAACCCTTTGCCCAAGCAGTTCTGATATATTCATTTTGCAAAACTTCCAACATCTGGGATCTAACATACCTTGAAAGTATTGCAATCCCTCCTGTAGCACCCAAAAAAGAAGGTATAACTAAATGCCAGACTCTATCCATGAATCTTGTAAACGCGTTTGTCTCTTCTAAACCAAAAGTATTCATTCCAATTACAGGAACCTCAAAGACCTTTACTACAAACACAATCAGAATATATGCAAAGAAAAATCCTGGGATAGATATGAAAAAATAGGACAAGAAAGAAACCGTCTTATCAACAAAACCTCCTCTTTTTATGGCAGAATAAATACCAATTGGGAATGATATTGTCCACGTAATTAAAGTACCAAGAATAAACAATGGTAGGCTATTTAAGAACCTATCTTTTATCTTTTTCATTACACTTTGATTATCTTTCCAAGATCTCAACTTTCCTGAAAAAAGATCCTTATAAAACACCAAATATTGGATATAAATTGGTTTATCAAGGTTGAATTCTTTTCTCATCCTCTCAACAAGTTCTGGAGTAAATTTTGGATTCAATGGATCAACTTGAGTTGGCTTACCAGGAGCAAGGTAGATCACGAGAAATGATACGATTGAAACAAAAAATAATGTAATTGTTCTATGATACAAATTCTTTGAAATGAATTTAAACATTTTAGCCCTTATCCAATAATAGAATCTTTTCCCTCAATTTGATCCACTTATTGAAATCATACATGTAATTGCCGGTCTTTGAGGGAGTAATTTTCCTGTATTCTATTTTTCCATCTTCTGATGTTTCCATTATCACAATCCTACTATCTAAGAGGGCTGTCCATTTGGGGCAATACAAGAATATGTACGGTTGCTGTTCAGCAATAACTTCATGTAATTTATGGCAATATTCTACCCTTTTGGCTTCATTATACTCCTTTCTGATCTTCAAAATGAGTTCATCTGCCAATGGATTCTTAAAACCCACGAAGTTCAACTGAAAAGGGCCTGTCTGACTGGAATGCCATATCTGATATAGGTCTGGTTCCACACCCATCATCCAGCCTAAGATCAATGCATCAAAGTCCCTTTTGCCCACCCTTTCTTGTACAAACACAGACCATTCCACCAAGTCTGTCCTCACATCCACTCCTATGGTCCTCCAAGAATCTTGCACAATGGCCAGGATAGCCTTTCTGATGTCGTTACCGCTGTTTGTGATAAGGGTAAAGGCAAGTTTTTTATCTCCTTTTTTGAAAAATCCATCAGGTTGCCTTTCATAACCTGCCTCCTGAAGCAGTTCAATTGCTCTTTTAGGATCATAGGGTACAGGTTTTACTTTATGATTATAGTATGGCGTTTGTATGGGAAAAGGGCCTGTGATCCTTTCTCCTTGGCCATAGACAACGTAATTTATTATCTTTTCCACATCTATTGCCATGGCCAAGGCCTTTCTCACCCTTATATCATTAAAGGGCTCCCTTTGAAGATTATAGCCCACATAGGTATACCCAAAGGAAAGACCAGAAAAATTTTGGAAATTTGGATCATTCTTTAGCCTTACCACCTGATGGGGTAATACACTATAAGAATCAATGGTACCGCTATAGAATTCCATCTCCTGTGTCAAAGGATCAGGGATCACTCTAAAAACATATTCCTGGTAATTGGGAGGCCCTTCCCAATAATTCTCAAAGCGTCTGAGCTTGATATATTGATCTGCCTTCCACTCCACAAACTTAAAGGGACCAGAACCTATGGGTCTTCTGTTGAAATTGCTCTCCCTTATACTGATGGATTCTTTGCCCTTTCTTTTGGCTTCTTCCTCAAGGGCCTTTCTGTCTAAGAGGTGTTTTGGAAGGATACCAATACCCCAAGTTCCTATGGCAGGAGAATAAAGCCTTTTATAAGTTATTCTTACTGTGTGAGGATCTATTACCTCCACTGTTTTTACAGGCTCAAAGTCTGCTGCACGGGGAGAAAGGTTTTTAGGATCCATAATTGCTTCATAGGTAAACTTTACATCCTCTGCTGTTAAGGGATGCCCATCGTGAAAATACACCCCTTTTCTGAGATAAAAGGTGATCACTGGATTTTCTTCTATGGTGGATAAAAACTCCTCCTTCAATCTTTGGAGGATCTCTGATCTGAGCTCCTGGTCCACTGACACAATTCCATCTAAGTCAAAGTCTTTGTAGTATTCTTCTCCCAAAAGCTCTTTTATCTCCCTGCTAAGGTCAGGTTCAACCTTTGGAAGGGAAATCATAATCCTATTGGGGTAATTGATAACACAATTGTTTGGTCTTCTACCATCTCTTGTGGATACAGGAGGGCAATTAACACTCTCAGGAGGAAGAAGCCTTATTTCCTTTATAGAGCCAAAGGAAGAATCCCGTGCCTTCTTTGCTTTCTCCAGAATGTATAAGATATCCTCTGGTTTTTTCTTTGAATTGGGGTTTAGTAGCACATATATCTTTTCCTCTATCTCCCAAGACTCTGCCACCCTTGGTCTTAGATTTAGGTCTTTATCTCTGTCCAAGAGGCCTTCAAAGACTAAGTTTTCTATCTCTGCACTTGCGCTGTCCGAGGAAAGTATTGGATTTAGTATTGCAGCATCACCAATGGAACCGGTTATGTATTGGGTAAGTCTGGATGGGTTTCCTTTTGTCTGCTCTTCATAGGTAGGAATCCAAAGATAGGACTGTGCCAAAAATAGTATTAAAACCAAAGGCACCAAGATCAGTAGTCGTTTGACCAGCATGCCTCTTTAGTCAAAGGGGGCATAGGCCCCCTGTTCTATGTGCCCTGCTCCCAGGAACTCAGGTATCTTTCCTGTTCTGGAGTCAAGGAGTCAATCTTTATTCCCATTGTTTGGAGCTTTAACCTTGCAATCTCCTTGTCTATCACATCGGGTACTGGATAGACTATTTTTTCAAGTTTATCCCAGTTCTTTACAATGTATTCTGCAGAAAGTGCCTGATTTGCAAAACTCATGTCCATCACGCTGGATGGATGACCCTCTGCAGCAGCCAAGTTCACAAGCCTACCCTCACCCAACACATAAAGCCTCTTTCCATCATTGACTACATACTCATCCACAAAAGGCCTTATCTGCCTCTTGGATTTGGAGATCTTCCCAAGTGCATTTAAGTCTATTTCCACATCAAAATGGCCTGAATTACAAAGAATGGCTCCGTCTTTCATCCTTAGCATATGCTCTTCTCTAATGACCTTTGTATCTCCTGTGACCGTACAAAAGATATCTCCGATGGATGATGCCTCGGACAAGGGCATTACCTGATAGCCATCCATCACTGCCTCAAGGGCCCTCAAAGGATCCACTTCGCATATGATCACATGGGCTCCCATGCCCTTAGCCCTCATTGCAACTCCCCTTCCGCACCAGCCATAGCCACATACCACAAAGACCGATCCTGCCAGAAGCCTGTTTGTGGCCCTCAAAATCCCATCTATGGTGCTCTGGCCTGTGCCGTATCTATTGTCAAAAAGGTGCTTTGTGTTGGCATCATTAACCGCAATCACAGGAAACTTTAAAACTCCATCCTTTTCCATGCTCCTAAGTCTAATAACACCTGTGGTCGTCTCCTCTGTCCCCCCTTTTACACTGCTCACAAGATCCTTTCTTTGGGCATCATTTAAGGAAAGTGCCCATTCCTTTATGTTGGCAGTAAGGTCTTCAAACCTCCCGAGAGCAATAAAGTGTAGAGAGCTCACCAGATCTGCGCCGTCATCCATTGTTATGTTTGGTCTATGTTTTAAGGCAGAAAGGATATGGTTGTAATAAGTCTCATGATCCTCTCCCTTTATTGCAAACACAGGTATCTTTAAATGCTTAACCAAAGATGCAGCCACATCATCTTGGGTGCTTAAAGGATTAGAGGCACACAAAACCACCTCTGCCCCCCCTGCCTTTAATACCTCTGCCAAATTTGCAGTCTCTGTTGTGATATGAAGGCACGCAGAAATCCTAATCCCCTTTAAAGGCCTTTCTCTTTCAAACCTCTCCCTTATAAGTTTCAACACAGGCATGCCCTTGCCTGCCCACTCGATCCTTAACCTACCTTCCTCTGCAAGGCCCATATCCTTTATGTGATAGTCCATATCTCCTCCTAACTTATGGCCCTCTTTAGGTCATCCACCAGATCTAACTTTTCCCATGTGAACTCAGGTAGTTCCCTTCCAAAGTGCCCGTAATTGCATGTCTTTCTATATATGGGCCTTAAAAGATCAAGCCTTTCGATTATGGCAGCTGGTCTAAAGTCCACCAACTTTTTTACTATTTCTGTGAGCTCTGCACTGCTGACTACCCCTGTGGAATAGGCACCTACAGCTAAGGAAATGGGTTGGGCCCTACCGATTGTATATGCAACCTGGATTTCACATTTCTCTGCCAAGCCTGCTGCCACGATATTTTTGGCCACGTATCTGCACATGTAGGAGGCGGACCTATCCACCTTTGTGGGATCCTTTCCTGAGAATGCACCTCCACCGTGGTAACCAAAGCCACCATAGGTATCCATGATGATCTTCCTGCCCGTCAATCCGCAGTCTCCCAAGGGGCCTCCCACTACAAATCTTCCAGTTGTGTTCACAAAATATTCCGTGTCTTGATCCAACAACTCCCCTGGAATGGCCTCCTGGATCACGTGTTCGATGATGGATTCCCTTATTGTCTCATAGTCTATGTCAGGCTCATGCTGGGCTGCTATAACAACTGCCTTTACCTTATAGGGCTTACCATCCACATATTGAACAGTCACCTGGCTCTTTCCATCTGGCCTAAGCCAAGGCAAAATCCCTGCCTTTCTCACATAGGCAAGCCTCCTTGTAAGCCTGTGTGCAAGGTATATGGGCATTGGCATATATACCGAGGTATCTTTGCATGCATAACCAAACATAAGGCCTTGATCACCAGCTCCCTGCTCCTTAAAAAGCCCCCTTCCGTTTACACCCATTGCAATGTCAGGGGATTGTTTATCTATGCTGGTGAGTACTGCACAGGTCTGCCAATCAAAACCCATTGCAGAGTTGTTGTATCCTATATCCTTAATGGTCTCCCTTACAATCTCTGGCATGTCCACCCAGGCTGTGGTGGTGATCTCTCCTGCTATAATGGCCATACCTGTTGTAACCAGAGTCTCACAAGCAACCCTTGCGTATTTGTCTTGCTCTAAGATCTTATCCAGGATGTGATCGGAGATCTGATCTGCAATCTTATCCGGATGTCCCTCTGTTACTGATTCAGAGGTAAAGAGAAAGTTGGATCTTCCCATGCTCATATTCATACCCTCCCAAGTGAAATAAAAGTCAATATTCTACCCATCTTAATCTATTTTCAAGATTGAATTGTCTATCAACCTTGTGGAACCCACGTAAACTGCCATGGCAAGGAGGCTGTCTCCCTTAATTTCACTAAGCTCTTCTAAGTCGTCTGGATCCACAATTTTTACATAATCTATCCTTGTGTGCCTGTGACTCAAAATAAAGCCTTCAAGCTCTTTTATAATGTATGACACATCCCTTTCCCCTTTTTCCACCATCCTTTGGGCCATTAAAATTGCACCATACAGAGATCTTGCCGATTCTCTCTCCTCTGGATGAAGGTAACTATTTCTAGAGCTCATGGCCAAACCATCTGACTCCCGCACAGTTGGGACTCCAACAATCTCCACGTCCATATTTAGATCCCTTACCATCCTGGATATGACTGTGAGCTGTTGATAATCTTTTTGGCCAAATACTGCAATATGGGGTTTTACAATGTTAAAGAGCTTACAAACGACAGTGGCCACTCCATCAAAGTGTCCTGGTCTGGATGCTCCACAAAGGCCTTTTGTAAGCTCTTTTACTGAGATTACTGTCTGAAAGCCCTCTGGATACATATCATCTGCCTCGGGCATAAACACAATATCCACATCTTTTTCTTTTAACTTTATTATGTCTCCTTCAGGATCCCGTGGATATCGGTTAAAATCTTCCTTTGGGCCAAACTGGGTGGGATTTACAAAGATACTCACCACAACCTTTGAACAATTTTCCTTTGCCACCTCCACAAGCCTCAGGTGGCCTTGGTGAAGATAACCCATGGTTGGAACAAAACCTATGGTATGCCCCATCTGCCTTAAAGAAGCTGCAGTCTCCTGCATTGTTTCAACGGATTTGATAATTTGAGGCTCCATATTCCCTCCATGAATGAGCAAGTGAGTCCTTATAAGTGATCTATTAGTGTTTAAAGGCCCTCTGTCCTGTAAATACCATTGTAACACCTGCTTCGTTACAGGCCTCTATCACTTCATGATCCCTTAGGGATCCTCCCGGCTGAACAACTCCTGTGATACCCTCTCTTATTGCCACATCCACACCGTCCCTAAAGGGAAAGAATGCATCGGAAACCATAACAGCACCAATAAGCCCACCCTTTGCCTCCTTTGTTTGGGCTTCCAACTCCTCCAGAATGTCTTTTTTCTTTTCTCCCTTTAAGACCTTCAATTCCATCTCTTTAAAAGAAAGCCCATACCTTCTAAAACACAAGGCGTCTTTATATTTTGTGTAAGCCTTAAATATTGCAATCTCTGCAACCCCTACCCTATCCTGCTCTCCTGTACCAATGCCCACGGTTACCCCGTCTTTCACATAGATCACCGAATTGGATGTGACCCCTTGCTCCACCTGCCACCCAAAGAGCATGTCCTCAAGTTCTTTATTTGTGGGAGCTCTTTTGATCTCGTACACCTTTCCCTGATATGTTGCCTTTGCCGGCATAAAGTCAGAGGCCTTCTTGATCCTGTTTAAAGGAGATTGCTGAAGGATTATGCCTCCGTCTATAAGGCTTTTAAAATCCACAAACCTAAACTCCGCATATTCCCTTATCCTGTCCATCCTGGGGACCCTTATGACCCTCAAGTTTTCCCTCTTTTTTAAGATCTCCAAGACTCCCTCCTCGTACTCAGGTGCAGCTACCACTTCCAAATAATTTTCAGATACAGCCTCTGCAGTGGCCTTATCCATTGGAAGGCCAAAGACAGCACAACCTCCAAAGGCAGCGATCCTATCAGCCATATTTGCCCTCTCGTAGGCATCTGCCAATGTTTCTCCATATGCTACCCCGCAAGGATTATTGTGCTTAATAATGATGCAACATGGCCTATCATCCAGGTACCTAAGTATATTCAAACCACTATCCACATCGGTTAAGTTTATCTTACCCGGGTGCTTGCCTAAATTTAGCATGTCTTCATCCCCTATGGCAGACACAAGCCCCTTGCCTGGTGTTATAAAATGGCATTCACCCAACACTAAGTTTCCGTTTATCAGTTCATATAAAGCTGCCTCTTGCCCAGGATTTTCTCCGTATCTTAGACCCTTTTCCACCACCACACCTTGGTCTATGAGCTTCCAGGTCTTCTTTCTATATAGAAGTTCCTGATCTCCAAAGCGGATCCTTATCTCTTCTGGAAAGTGATCATCCATAATCCTTTTGTACATCTCCTTTAGATCCTTGCTCATATCCTCCTCCATTTTTAGGATTTTACCTTTTCCACATAGGCATAGGCATTATGGTTGTGAATGGATTCAAAGTTTTCTGCCTCAACTGCAAACCAGGTAATATTTGGATCATTTTCAAGCCTTACGGCAACCTCCCTTACAATATCTTCAACAAACATGGGGTTATTGTAGGCTTTTTCCGTTACATATTTTTCATCTTCTCTTTTCAGTACGGAGTAAACATCACATGATGCACAACTTTCCACCAATTTTATCAAATCTTCGATCCAAACAAACTTTTTAAACCTAACTTGTAACCTAACCACTCCCCTCTGATTGTGAGCGCCAAAATTACTTATCTCTTTAGAACAGGGACACAACGTACATACAGGGACGTCTATACATATCACAAGATCAGTTTTTCCATCAAGTGTTCCTTTGAAAGTGCATTTATATTCCATAAGGCCTTCGACTCCAGTTATAGGTGCTTTTTTATTTATGAAATAAGGAAAAGACACCTCTATATGTGCACTCTTTGCATTTAACCTTGTTTTCATCTCTTCCAGGATACTTGGAATGTGCTGAAGGGATATGTAGCGACTATGCTCATTCAATATTTCAACAAATCTGCTCATATGTGTGCCTTTATAGTGCCGTGGAAGATTTACATACATGTTAATACTTGCAACAGTTTGCTGTTTTCCCATATCTTTATCCAGTACAGTTATGGGATAAGAAATACCTTTAACACCTACTCTATCAATGTCCACATTCCTATAATCCAAACTCATCTGGACATCTATCATAAAAAGTTCCTCCTCAAAAATCTTCAAGGTAGTCCTTTAATTTTTCTTTCAAAGTATCAGGCCATTCTTCATCAAACAAGAAGGCGTGAATCTCGTCCTTTGTCATATTCTTTAGAATATCTTCTGGCAGAAGTCTTAATGCTTCTACCCTTTCCCTATCAGGATTTTTATCCATATCTTCCTCCTTTTTCAATCAAACGTTCTATGTTTTTAATAATTGTAACTACTTAAGCATAAGTGAATTGCAGATTAAGGCAAATTCACTCTCTTTTTTTTCCAATTCCCCTTCTTTGCGTTCCGTAACCTTAGCCACAATGGAATCACCAGATTGTATAAGTTCCACTTCCAATCTAACGGGTATATTTAAATCTTCTGCGTTCATTGAAACAGAAGAAGCCCATAGTTCATAGGTTGATCCTTTTAAAAAATCAATAAAATCTCTAAACTTTGTGGACATAATATCAAGGTCATCCATTAATAAACAACATGGGTCTATTGAAATGGCTCTTAAATTGGATACGGTTCGGATCAAATCTTTTGCTGAAAGATCATGGTCTGTAAAGCATATGATAGTGCGTTTTTGTATTATCATTTCTTTGTATGCCTCCACATCTTTAGGAGAAAGCTCTTTTAATACCTCAGAAAGAACAGAGTTATAATAATTGTGAACTTTGTCGGGAGTGGACTTGGATATGTGCAAAATGTGGTAACCTGCCAACACGCGATAAATTCCCAAGTGAACCAGCATTGTGGTCTTTCCAATCCCAGGTGGGCCTGAGATTATATTTAGTGTCCCTTTTTTCAGGGATTCTCCAAATACCTCAAATATTCTATAAAAAGGATTTTTAGATCTCATATCCATATTTATTACCCCTTTTTTATCTTTTGCTTTCGTCTTTCTTCAACCAACTTGGACATCAACCCCTCTGGCAACAATGCATATCTTTGAAAGTTCATTTGAAACTGTGCCTTTCCCTGGGTTAGTGACCTCAACAAATTGGCATAACCAAACATCTCACTAAGGGGCACCTCTGCCTCAATCACTGTATGGGTTCCGCTTTCCATGGAGCTCAAGATAACCCCCCGCCTCTGACTCAAAGAACCCATCACCTGGCCTTGGAATTCTGAGGGAGATTCAAGGGTCACCTTCATAATAGGCTCAAGGAGAACAGGCCCTGCCTTTTGGTATGCCTGCCTAAATGCACCCTGGGCCGCTTGCACAAATGCCAACTCAGAGCTGTCCACAGAATGTGCCTGCCCGTCTTGCAGTACAACCTTAACTCCCATTACTGGAAATCCTAAGAGAGGGCCCTTTTCCAAGCATAGTCTAAAACCTTTTTCAACTGCTGGAATGAACTCCGAAGGAATATTTCCCCCTTTAACTTGGTTTTCAAATTCAAACTCTCCTGAATCAGAAGGTTCAATGATGCCAATCACCCTACCATACTGGCCTGCTCCACCAGTTTGTTTCTTGTGGGTATAGTCAAATTGGGCCTTCTTGCTTATAGTTTCCCTATATGCCACCTGGGGATATCCTGTGGTGACGTCCACACTGTATTCCCTTTTGATCCTCTCTATATAGATTTCAAGGTGGAGCTCACCCATGCCTGATATTATGGTCTCTCTGGTCTCTTGATCCACATAGCTTTTGAATGTTGGATCTTCCTTTGTAAAACGATTTAAGGCCTTGGAGAGTGCCATCTGCCCTTTCTGATCCTTTGCCTGAATTGAAAGGGACACAACAGGTTCAGGCACATGTATTGACCCCAACTGTAAAGACAAATCGGGATGTGTAAGTGTATCCCCTGAGTGGCAATCAACCCCAAACAAAGCTACTATATCCCCAGGGCCACAACCCTCCACATCTTCCATTTCATCTGCATGGAGCTTCACTATCCTCCCAACCCTTATTTCCTTCTTAGACCTTTGGATCAAAAGTTCATCGCCTTTCTTGAGAACTCCTTGGTATGTACGGAGATAGGTAAGCTGACCATAAGGGGTTATCTGCAACTTAAAGGCATATCCAACAAAGGGTAAAGAAGGATCAGGCCTTAGCTCCACCTCTTTCCCTGTTTTGAGATCATTAGCCACATTTAAAACATCAGGAGGAGAAGGAAGAAGTTTTGTTATTCCGTCCAACAAAAGTTGTACTCCCACATTCCTATATGCAGAACCTAAGAAGGTGGGTAAGGCCTCCTTTCTAATTGTTCCAATTCTCAAGGCCTTATAAATAAAACCCGGTTCAACCTTGTCCTCAAATATGGCCTCCATAAGCTCGTCTGAAAACATGGAGGCCTGATCCAACAGTTCTTCCCTTTTTTTATGGGCAAATTCAAGTAGTTCTTCAGGGATAGGGGCTTCCTCCACCATCTCCCCTGCCCTTCCTCTAAAATAATTTGCCTTCATGGTAACCAAATCCACCATGCCCTCTAATTCTGGGCCTATGCCTATGGGAATCTGCATCAGAACAGGGTTTCTTCCAAGCCTTGTCCTTAACTCTGAAAGCACCCTTAGATAGTCAGCCCCTACCCTATCACACTTGTTTATGAAGGCTATGCAAGGAATCTCATACCTCCTCATCTGCCTATCTATTGTGATTGTTTGGGATTGAACTCCTCCCACAGCACACAGTACCAACACAATTCCATCCAAGACCCGCAAAGCCCTTTCCACCTCTATGGTAAAATCCACATGGCCTGGAGTATCTATTAAGTTGATGGTATGCCCCTTCCATTCACAGTGGGTTGCGGCAGAAGATATGGTTATTCCACGTTCTTTTTCCAGTTCCATAGAATCCATCTTTGCACCCACTCCATCCTTTCCCTTTACTTCGTGGATGGCATGGATCCTCTTGGTATAAAAAAGAATTCTCTCGCTCAAGGTTGTCTTGCCCGCATCAATATGGGCACTTATTCCAATGTTTCTGATCTTTTCTAACACCTTTTACTCCTTTCTTCTAAGAGCAAAAATAGACCTTATTTTTCTTTATTGCAAGAAGCCATTTACCATAAATTATCCCAACCAAAATTTTTCCTTATACGCTACTATGCATCCATTAGCAACACAACAATTGCGTACAAGGAATTTATAAAAATAACCTATATCCAAACAAATCAATGATTTCATCACCTTATTTGTGGCAAAAATGAGCCAAAAAATTTATAGGATGTTCATTGGGATGAAGTTCGATATACAAAACTACAAAATAAGAAACCATAAACGGAGTCATTATTTTATCTCCTTATTATTGGATAAAAAATAACAAAGTATCCAAGTGCATTCTTTCTATATAAAGCTAAATTTGGTTTACCAGCAACAAATCAAAGTTTAACAAAATTTTATTTAAATTAGAAATCAAGGTGTACGGGCTTAGTCTAACAAAAGACTTAATAAATCACTAAATAATAAGACTAACAAAAAAATTGATAAGATTGCTTGATTGTAACTGTGTACAAAATCAAGCAGAAGCATGTCTAAGAAAACCTAATAAATTTCAACACGTGAGATGAACGATTCCCATCTAATTTATTTCATTGTGAAAGGGAAGTGGAGGTAGTGAAATAGCATCTTTTAAAGCATGTGGTGTTTCTTCAGGAAACAATACTGTTATACTAATTCTTCTGTTTCTTGGGTCATTCGGATTTTCTTCAATAAGAGGCCTTGTTGCAGCATAACCTGCTACCCTGGCTATGCTATCGGGATTCAGACCATTTTTTTCCAATTCTCTCCTGGCTGCAGATGCCCTGTCTGTGGATAGTTCCCAATTAGTATATTTTTGTGTAGCATAACTTAATGCATCTGTGTGCCCATCTATAGTGATCTTATTTTCAAGATCTTTTATGGCCTCGGAAATTACCTTCAATATGTTCTTAGCCTCCTGACTCGGTTCAGCACTACCCAAAGGAAAAATAGGTCTTCCTTCTTTGTCCACAATCTGGATCTGCACACCTTCTTCTTTAACACTAACCATCACTTGATCTCTCACATCCGATAGTTTTTCTTCTATCAATTCCCTTAGCTTTTCTGCCAGATCTGCCTTAGTAATTTTGGATACAGTTTCCACCAAATGTTTTGGAATCTCTATCCTTGGGGTTTCATCTCCGAACTCCTTTAACATATCAATCCCACCATCTATTATAGAAGTGCCTGACTTTTCAAAAAGACTGAAATATTTAAAATAAGCAGCAACCCTTGCCCTTTTCTCTGGAGCTACCATGGTGATAAGCCAAAGCAGAAGAAAAAAAGCCATCATTGCCGTTACAAAATCTGCATAGGCCACCTTCCAGCTCCCACCATGATGACCTTCATGGGAAACTTTCTTGACTTTTTTTATTATAACAGGACCTGTTCCTTGCATTGGAACACCCCTTATTTCTCTCCCTTGGGAATAGCCTCTTTAAGTCGCTTTTGTAATTCCTCAAAACCAGGTCTAAGGGCAAAAGGTATTGCCCTTCTGCCCAATTCAACTGCTATTTGGGGAGCAGAGCCATCAATATAGGCAACGTATGAAAGCCTTATCACGTGAAGGTAGGCCTCTTCATCACGGGCAATATGTTCCAATTTTGATGCAATAGGCCCAACAAAACCGTAGCAAGCTAACACCCCAAGGAATGTGCCCACCAGTGCAGCTCCAATACTATGGCCCAATACAGAAGGAGGTTGATCTATCTTGCCCATGGTAAGCACCACCCCCAACACAGCAGCCACAATACCTAAGCCAGGGAGTGAATCTGCTACCCTTCCCACACTTTGAGATGGCACCAAACTCTCTCTGAATAGCACTTCTATCTCAGATTCCATAATAGTGTCTAATTCATGGGCAGGTGTATTGCTTGTGAGTGTCATTTTTATGGTATCACATATGAATTGAACTGCCTTTTTGTTCTTTAACACTTTTGGAGAAGAGGCAAAAAGTGGGCTTTTTTCGGGTTCATTAACCTCTGCCTCTATTGCAATCAACCCTTCTTTTCTCATTTTTTGGAATATCTTATATAATAAAACGAGAAGTTCCATATAATCTGCTTTGTCAAGTCCTTTACTAAAGAAAACTATTGGAAGATTTTTAATGATAGCAGATAAAATTCTTGGAGGAGAAGCAATTAGTAGAGAACCAGTTGCTGCTCCAAATATGATCATGTATTCAGCAGGTTGAAAAAGAACATGTAAGTTTCCCTTTTCCAGCAAAAAGCCTCCGATTACAGAACCAAGTACGACTAACACTCCAATAATAGAAAACATCACATTCTCTCTGCTAATAACTGCCTTTGTTTGTTAAGAACATATCGCACAATTGCTGTCCTTACATCTTCTGTCATATTAATGAATTTAATTGCTACAGCTTGTTTGTCTGTTTCAAAATCATCCTTCCTAATAACTTCTCCATAACATATAAGATATGTAGGAGGTATAGTCGGAAGTATGAGCTTAATTTCTACTTTTTCTCCTATCTCATAAACTTCCTTCATCTTAATGTTAATGCCACCAGCACTAAGATTTACACTATAATAATTCATATCTACAAATCCAGCCTTCTCAACGCAAATGTAATTCACTATTACATCCAGCTTTTGGATAATAGAAAGCAAGATCTTAGCTAATTCCTCATTCCCCACTTTCTCCAGGGTCCCATAATAGTCTGAGGCACAGTGTGGGTAACACACCTGCCAGGAAAGAGGTATGGGATCTGATTCGGGGATGCGTTTTATGGAAAGCTTGATAACGTCATGAACCCTGAAATATTCTCTTTTTTCCATAACATAGATCCTCTTCTTCATGTGGTTTTAGTAATTTTTCCACAACCCTAACATTTAACTAATACCCAATAAGAATTCAAAGCAAATTTTGCTTGTGTCTTCCAAATGTAATGGTTCGGCATGAAATGGAGTTCTCCAATTTAAAAATAAGCTACAAATGGTCGATTTCAAAACATTTCCCAAATTCTTATAGGATATATGAGGGCTATAATATAAAGGGGCTATTCTTTCAATTTAATTTTTTTTTACGTCCTTTTTGAAGCTTTCTGGGTTCCCGAAGGTTTCTATACCCTATAGAAAAGATCTCCTTTTTATAAAGAAATGCTTCCTTACAATGTAGGCTTTCTCTTCAAGACTATAATTCTTTATCCCTTTCTTTACTCATGGCGTTCTCCTCCTCTCTTCCAAGTTAACAAAACTTGAGGAAAACTCCAATTAGGTCTAAGTTAAAACAAACACCTTTCACTAACCCACACCCTTGGGTTGTGACTTTTATTATCTTGACTTTCCAAGAGGGACTGATTTAAAGTTTTATTTATGGAAGCGATGCCAAAACAAAGTTTACCCCAAGAAGAGATTGAAAGGATAGCCACCTATATTATAGAAACCCGTCTTGCGCCTGCCATAGAAGAATTTGTCCGCAAAAACGAAACAAGGATAAGGGAACTTTCTATAATCGAGCGGGTAATAAGGGTTGAAGAAGAACTCAAGGCCTTAAGGGAAATAGAATCAGCTCGCTTTGATGCAACGGAAAAGCGTCTTGAAGCCTTACAAAGGGAGATGAATGCCCGCTTTGAGGCCACTGAGAAGCGCTTTGAAGCCATGGATAAACGCTTCGAAGCCATGGACAAACGCTTTGAGGCCATGGACAAGCGCTTTGAGGCACTCCAGCGCGAAATGGCTGCACGCTTTGAGGCCACCGAGAAGCGCTTTGAAGCCATAGATAAACGCTTTGAGGCCATGGACAAGCGCTTTGAATCGTTACAAAGGGAGATGGACAGACGTTTTGAGGCATTACAGCGAGAAATAGCTGCTCGTTTTGAGGCAGTGGACAAAAAATTTTCTATTTTACAATGGTCTATTGGCATTGGTTTCAGTGTACTAACCATACTTCTCACCTTGTTTAGGTTCATTCCAAAGTAGCTCACATTTATGATCCTGCTATCAACTTTTCTTTGGAACATCAGCATGTTGAAAGAATTCCTTCAATTAACGGTTTAAAACCATAGTATAAAACAAGGGATTACACAGATCTGAAATCAGCATTTTCTAAAAGAGATGCTTTCTCAAAATACTTACTTCCTCCTTTCACATGTGGTTTTGCTTCTCTCTTATAAGTTTACAAAGGCTGAGGAAAACACAATTCTGTCTAACAAGAACTTGCCTCGACATTTAGCCAACTTTAGCGTATGATAATCAGAAATAAGAACAAGCCAAGGGGAAATAAAATTGCACAAAAAGCTACCTATTGGCATACAAAGCTTTGAAAAGATGAGGACGGATAATTTTTACTATGTGGATAAAACTCCATACATAGCAAAGCTGGTTTATGAGGGTAGTGGTTGGTATTTTTTATCTCGCCCCCGACGATTTGGGAAATCCTTATTTTTGGATACATTAAGGCAGGCTTTTTTGGGGAAGAGAGAGCTTTTTGAGGGATTGTATCTTGAGAAAAGGTGGGACTGGGGGAAAAGTTATCCTGTAATCCACATTGATTTTGCAGAAGGTGTTACGGATTCAAAGGAAATGTTACTTAAGAGCATTGAATCCGTGCTTCGAAGACATGCAAATCTCTTTGGGATAACTTACGAAGAAGAGCTTTTAAATCTTCGTTTTAGAGAACTGATACAAAAGGCATGTGAAAAATACGGACAAAAGGTTGTAGTTCTAATAGACGAATACGACAAACCCATATTGGACAGGATCGAGAACAAAGACCTTGCAATTGAACTAAGGGAAGTATTGAAAAACTTTTACGGAGTTTTAAAGCCTTTGGACGGATACATTAAGTTTGTTTTTATCACAGGAGTTTCCAAGTTTAGCAAGGTATCATTGTTTAGTGGATTAAATCAACTAAATGACATAAGCATTGATGAAAGATACTCAGGCATATGTGGCTATACCCAAAAGGAATTTGAAGAGACATTCAAAGACAGATTATATGAAGTTAATCTTGAAGAAGTGAGATGTTGGTATGATGGGTACAGTTGGTTAGGAGAACCTGTTTATAATCCCTTTGACATTCTACTTTACCTCGACAAAAAAGACTTCCGCCCCTATTGGTTTGAAACAGGCACACCCACATTTTTGATAAAGGTTATGGCAGAAAGGAAGTATTATTTACCAAAGCTATCCCAACTCAAGGTTGGCGAACAGCTTATAGGAAGTTTTGACATAGATGCCATAAATCCAGAAAATCTATTATTTCAGACAGGATATCTTACAATATTTGAAAAGATATCTGAAGAAGGTTACATCAAATACACGTTAAAATTTCCCAACAGAGAAGTTCAAATGAGTTTTAACAATTATTTTTTAACCTATCTTGTGGAGGACTATTACAAAAAGGAGGAAAATCAAGATCTGTTAAGAGACGCATTCAAAGAAAATGACTTTCAAAAGATCAAAAATATCTTTGAGGGATTTTTTCAAGTATTCCTTATGA
>Ga0197142_1000769_pt1 | contig 29964 bp, 25 predicted proteins | sample GBS60_MetaG_FD_148614 | JGI IMG/M metagenome (GOLD analysis project Ga0197142, IMG submission 148614) | Sediment microbial communities from Great Boiling Springs, Gerlach, Nevada, United States - GBS 60_MetaG | ecosystem: Environmental > Aquatic > Thermal springs > Hot (42-90C) > Sediment... | reverse complement strand
TTAGCGGGCGGTTTGCGGGAGTAGCTCAGCTGGTAGAGCGTCAGCTTCCCAAGCTGAAGGTCGCGGGTTCGAAACCCGTCTCCCGCTCAAGAGCGGCTCGCTATTATCATGGTTTGGCGCAAATGGGTATTTGGTACGCTGGTGGCGGTGGCGGCCGCCCAGCTGGAGCCGTTGGAGGTTACCTACAAGGTTGAGGTCAGTACGGCTGCTGGAAGCGGCCGGGTGGGATACAAAGGTGGGCCGGCCTTAGAAGCGGCGCTCAATCGTCCCAATGGCATTGTGGTGGGTAAAGATGGCACGATTTACTTTTCAGACGATAACAATCACTGTGTTCGGAAAGTAACCCCGGATGGGCGGGTGATACTGGTGGCGGGCTCACCCCGAGTAGCGGGCTTTGAGGATGGCGAAGGGGAGGAGGCTCTCTTCAACAGTCCCCATGGACTCACGCTGGACCCCCAGGGTAATCTTTATGTGTGCGACTACTTCAATCATGCCATCCGCCGCATCGGGCCCGGTGGTCAGGTTACAACGATGGCGGGTGGGAATGGTCCGGGCTTTGACGACGGTCCCGCCAGAGAAGCTACCTTCTTTTACCCTATTGCTATTGTACGGGACAGCCGGGGTAACCTGTACATCTTAGAAACGGGAAACCACGCGCTGCGAAGAATCACCCCGCAGGGGCGTGTCCTTACGGTGGCCGGTCAGGGTTCTCCCGGCTATAAGAATGGCACCGGCAAAGAGGCCGCTTTTAGTAGTCCCGTCGGTCTGGCCATAGATAAACATGACAATCTCTACGTGGTAGATGCGGGTAACCGATGCATTCGTAAGGTTACGCCGCAGGGAGAAGTGACGACATTTGCGGATCTTCGTTTTCGGGGATGGCAGATCCGGGGGAGCCTGGGAGGAGGGCTGTCTTTCTCTACGACGAATGGTCAGGGTGGGGGAGTCGCCGTGGATGCGGAGGGTAATCTCTACATTGCTGATGGGGGCATGCACTGTATCTACCAGATCAACCCTACCGAAAAGACCGTAGAAATCCTGGCCGGCACCGGAAAACCCGGCTGGATAGACGGCAATGGAAAATATGCCCGGTTTTCCGAGCCTGTGGAAATATGTCTCGGTGAAAAGCCCAATACGTTCTATGTATGCGATTACCGAAATGCAGCTATCCGAAAAATTGTCATAGAAAAGCTGGAAAAGTATCGCAGGCCTGCTCAAACCGATACTCCCAAGGTTTCGGTGGTGGAGGCGATACCCGTTCGGGTTATTGTACTGGATGCCACCACCCGCAAACCCCTTTCCGGAGCCAGAATTCACATCAAGGGTTCAAAAAATACCGTAGAACTCACCACAGGCGCCGATGGAGACGCCACCACCGCCCTGATGCCCGCTGACTATGCCCTGACCGCCTCCCACGAAGGCTATCAACCCCTCCAAAAAAACTTCTCCGTACCTAAAGAGAGTACTATAACCCTTATGCTTTCGCCGGTGCCCCCGAAGGAATCAGTAACTTTATCTCCCGTGTATGTGCGCGTGCTGGACGAAAAGTCCCGCCAGCCTATCCCAGAAGCTCGTGTTCGCTGGCTTAGAGCCGGTAAGACCGCGGGTGAGACCTACACCGATGCCCGGGGAGAAAGCGTAAAGGCCCTTACCAAAGATCGGTATCAGCTTCAAATCGACAAGAAGGGATATTTCCCTCATACCGATTCTTTCCTGGTTCAGCGTCCTGAGACGGTTACGATTTTTCTCAAGCCGGCGATGGTGGGCGAGATCCTGCGGGAAAACCGGATTCACTTCAAGCCGACCAGCGCCGAGCTTACACCGGACTCTTACGAGTTACTGGATCGAATAGCTGAATTCCTCAAAGCGAATCCAGAGATACAGCTGCGGATTCATGGGCATACGGATATTGGATCTTCGGACCCCCACTACAATCAGCGCCTTTCTGAGGCTCGAGCGAATGCCGTTCGCACCTACCTTATTCAAAAAGGCATTGATCCGCAGCGTATTCAGGCTGTAGGTCATGGCAATAAAAAACCTATTGCTGATAACTCCACTGCTGAGGGTCGTGCCCAGAATCGGCGTGTGGAGTTTGAAATTCTCTCTCCATAGTGCGTCCCACGACCTTAGCTGTTCTTAGAACACTCCTCAAAAAAGGTTCCAAGCGCTGGCGTCTGTCTCAAATTTCAAGCGATCTCAGCGGGCTTTTAGATGAAAGTCTGATAGAGTTAGAGCTTGAAGCTCTGGTAAGGGAGGGTTTGCTCCAGAAGGACGACAAGAATCGGTATCAGCTTAACCTTCTGGGGCGGACATTTGTGGGGACGGTTTTCACCCGATATGAAGAGGCGTATGTGGGGTTGGGTTCTTTTGGGTTATCGGTGCGTCTGGGGGATTTCCGCAAGCTAAAAGTGCTTCCTGGAGAGGTGGTGGAGGTAGAGGTTATGGGTATTTATCCTGAGGATCTGGTAGGTCGCTTGAAGCGGCGCATTGAGCCCTCCTCCAAGGTTTTTATCGGGTATGTGGAGGCGGGACGTAATCAACGGCTCTATGTGGTGCCTGTACAACCCCCGCTTTCCATAGACTTTCAGCTGCCCAAGGGCATGCCGGCTGACCTTATCGGGCAGAAAGTAGCCGTTCGTTTCGTTTCCTGGGGACTCAAATATCCCGTAGGCGAGATCGTCAAGGTGCTGGGTGAACCCCAGCAGCATCAGACGGAGATTCATGCCATCATGCTGGAATATGACCTCCCGGAAGCCTTTTCGCCCGAAACCCTGGCCGAGGCAGAGGCGCTACCGCGAGATATTCCCCCCGCTGAGGTTGAGAGGCGCCACGACTTTCGGGATATTCTCACCTTCACTATTGATCCCGAGGATGCCAAGGACTTTGATGATGCGATTTCGTTTCGGGTTTTGCCAGGCGGGCTGTATGAAGTCGGTATACATATCGCAGATGTAAGTTATTATGTAAAGCCCGGCACCGCTCTGGATGAAGAGGCGTACCGGCGAGGCACCAGTATCTATCTCGTGGATCGGACGATTCCCATGCTTCCTGAACGGCTCAGTGCCGATCTGTGTTCGCTTAAGCCCCACGAGGATCGTCTGACCTTTTCGGTGGTGTGTCAGATGGATGCTCAGGCTCGCGTAAAAAGCCTCTGGATGGGTAAGACTATCATCCATAGCCAGCAACGACTGACTTATGAGGAGGCCCAACACGAAATAGAAAAGGGCAAAGGCTCCCTTGCTAAGGCCCTGAAAATCCTCAATGACCTTGCGAAAAAGCTCCACGAAAGGCGTATGCGAGATGGGGGTATTCGCTTTGAGACAGAAGAAGTCCGCTTTCGCCTGGATGACACTATGACTCCAGTTGCTCTTTTCGTCAAAGAGCGTAAGGATGCCCATAAGCTGATTGAAGAATTCATGCTTTTAGCCAATCGCCAGGTGGCCTCCTTTCTCTCTCAAAAGAAAGTACCCACCCTTTATCGGGTTCACGATGTGCCGGATATGACAAAACTCAAGGCGCTCAAGGTCTTTCTGGAAGCTTTTGGATATGACATAGAGATCCATAACCCACGGGTGCTTACGCGTTCGCTTAATGCGCTTATTGAAGCGATTGAGGGAAAGTCCGAAGCCCATATTATTCAGACGGTGGCTATACGTACCATGCCGAAGGCGCTTTACACCCCTGCCAATATCGGACATTATGGGCTCGGTTTTACGCATTATACCCACTTTACAAGTCCGATTCGGAGGTATCCAGATCTGGTGGTACATCGGATTCTGGGCGCGGTGCTTGGTGGGGAGCCATCCCCTTATCCTGAAGCAGGGGTTCTGGAGCCTATTGCCCGTCATACTTCAGAACGCGAAAAGGTCGCCGAGCAGGCCGAGCGCGCCTCCATACGCTACAAGCAGCTGGAATATCTCAGCCACAGAAGAGGAGAAACCTTTGAGGGGCTGGTCGTAGGCATCGAAAGCTGGGGACTGTATGTAGAGCTTTTAGAGTCCCGGGCAGAGGGTTTGGTTCTGATTCGGAGCCTGCCACAGGATGTATATGAGCGGGATCCCTACGGGCATATCCTGAAAGGACGCTACACTCGCACACGCTTCCGATTAGGCGATAAAGTCTGGGTCCGTATTACTCGAATAGACTTTAATCGACGGCAGATAGACCTGGAATTGGTCTCACCTCCAATAGAAAAGAATCATCCCCAATCAGAGAGAAAGCGCCAGGATGAATGGTCTTGACATCCAGAAGTGGATGAAGTTCCTATCCAGATGCTCCCTTTTGCCGTGGTTATGGTAAAAGAATGCTATGTGAATATCAGTATGATTTGAAAAGCACCAGAATGCGTACGGCCTATAGGCGCGCCGCCTGCCTGCGGCAGGCGGCGCGCACCCCTTCCAGGGTCACTTGGGTCATAACCATGTCCCCTGATGGAAAGAGTTTTTGCCTCAAACTGGTGTAGAGACTGATGGGCCACATACGTATTATCCCTGCCTGAGCCAAAAAATCTTTGGTGAAAGTACGCAAATGAAGTTCAGTCCCTTCGATCCCAACAGCTACTCCGAAAAGAAGGTATATGCCTCGAAAAAACTGTATCAACTCCGAAGTCCTGCCCTTACAAGCGTACCGCTACCTCCCACCAGTCCACAGCATCCGGTAGACGCTCAGTGTCACGGCAGCCAAAATGTAAATAACGCCCGCCCCATTGTATAGTACAATACTTTTTCGGTCAGGCAAGCAGTGCCGGGATTTTCTTCGGGAAGGCCCTCGAGGGTATGTGGCGACTCGGGTCGTCGTACATCCGGCATGTAAATCCATCCTTTTGAAGTTCGCCAGAGGATATTGCCCCGTCCCAGGGTCCAGAATTGAGCCTCCGCAGGGAGTCGCCAGCTGCTAAGTAACGTACCCCAGGGGTCGAAAACCTTGATCTGTTGGCCGTCATCCAGAACGGTAATAAGGTCGTTACCGGCCTGGAGGGCCTGAATGCGTACCAGAGCGGCGGGACCCGCGACCTTTCCCCCAAACCGCACCAGAAGCCGCCCAAAAGCATCTATACGAACGATCTCCTGTGTTTCCCGCATCACGAAGAATAAGTCCCCACCCGGCATGGCCGTTAGCCGATTCGGGAAGCCCTGCCAGAGCTCGGGGGCCATCTCCTCAAACCGCACTTTCTGTAGGATTTGCAGGTTGGTGCCGAGTAATAATAGCGCCTGCTGCCCTACATCCAGCACATAAAGCTGTTGATTACCAATGGGCACGAGGCTGACAATTTCAAAGAAGCCTTCCCTTGCGCCCGGGCCCCCTCCGACCCGGGTTATGGAGTCATAGCGGGGCGCCCATACCTTGAGAAGGGACTTTTCTTCGCCGCACCAGGCATATACATGTCCCAATTCGTCTGCAACTAAAAGGCCCGGCGTACAGGGCAGGAGCGCCACCTGTGCCCACAAAAAATACCCACTACACAGCCACCATCGCATCTGAGAGCCGTCCGGAAAAGAGAACTTCCTTCTGATCGGTGCCCTTATGCTGGCAGAGCGACCAGATTTCCCCGGCTATCTCCAAGTAGGTGCAGCGGTCCAGCCATTCTCCTAAAACCACATATCGAGCGCTCCCGACCTGCCGCACCACAGGCAAATGCCGATGCGCAAAGATGTACCAGTCCTGGGCTATCCCCTCAGCGACGGCGTTGCGCACATACTGGTAGAGGTATTCGCGCTCGCCCAGATCCGTGTAGTCCAGAGGATGATGGGCCTTTCGGCTGCGAGCTGAGAGAAGGCACCCCAATCGCAGACCTATATCCGGATGAAAAAGAAAACGATACAGGTTTTGCAGGAAGGGGTTGCCCATGACCCAGTTGGCCAGTCTATCCAGCCAGGGAAGGGGCCCCAGGCGATGTCCATGCGAAATAAAAAACCGCTGCCCCTGATAGGTGGCTAAGTGGGGATCTGTAAGCAGAATAAGGCCTACCTCTTCCCGAAGATACCCGGTAAGCCACTGATCGTGATTACCGGGCATGAAGTAAATGGGCAGGCCCGCATCGCACAGTTCAGCCAGAAACCCCAGAAGCCGCACACTGCCCTTCGGGACGCAGTATCGGTATTCAAACCAGAAATCCCACACATCCCCCAGAAGGTATAAGGCGGCTGCCTCGGGGGTAACCCCCTCAAGCCATCGCAGGAAATGCCTTTCTCGGGCACGGCTCTCCACCGGTGAGGGAACACCCAGATGAAGATCGCTGACAAAGAATAGTTTCTTATTCGGCGGCTGTGAATCGGGGTAAAGCTCTGCGTAACCACTCATGAAGGGCTGGGGGCTGGCTCAGAGGTGGTCTTGTGGGGACGGGGACCTAAAATCGCCTCCACTTCTTCCTGATAAAGAACTTCTTTTTCCAGGAGTTTCTGAGCCAGAGCGTGAAGCAGAGGGAGTTTCTCCTGTAAAAGCTGTTTTACATGCTCATAAGAAGATTGCAAGATGTGCTGGACTTCGCTGTCGATAAGCCGGGCGGTCTCTTCGGAATAGGGTTTCTGGAAACTGAATTCTTCCATGTTGGGGCGGAAGGCAATGTGTCCGAGTCGGGACATACCATATTGAGTAACCATGGAGAAGGCAAGCTGGGTGGCTCGTTCCAGGTCATTCTGAGCGCCTGTGGAAATATCCCCGAAGATAATCTCCTCGGCGGCCCGGCCAGCGAGGGTCATGCTCAAAACATCCAGAAGCTGAGATTTGGTGTAGAGGTACTGCTCCTTTGGCAGGTACTGGGCATATCCCAGGGCTGCGATCCCCCTCGGAATGATGGAGACCTTTACCAGAGGGTCTGCGTGGGGCAGAAACCACCCCGCAATAGCATGACCGGACTCATGGTAGGCGACGATCTTTCGCTCTTCGGGCGAGATAACCTTACTGCGCCGCTCAAGGCCACCTATCACCTTGTCAATCGCCTCCTGAAAGTCCGCCATCGTAATCGCCGAGCGCTCCCGACGCGCCGCTATCAGCGCCGCTTCATTACAGACATTGGCTATGTCTGCCCCCACAAAACCCGGCGTCTGTAAAGCTAACTTATGAACATCTACATCCGGAGCTATCAAAAGATTCTTGATATGAACCCGGAAGATAGCTTCTCGCTCCTTAACATCAGGCCGGTCAATCATGATCATTCGATCAAACCTTCCGGGCCGAAGGAGGGCCGGATCCAGAATATCCGGGCGATTCGTAGCGGCCATGATGATAATGCCCGCATCGGTGTTGAAGCCGTCCATCTCAACGAGCAGTTGATTGAGGGTATTTTCCCGCTCGTCATTAGAAATGGGCATAGAAGTACGGCTCCGCATACGCCCCACCGCATCTATCTCGTCAATAAAAATAATGCAGGGGGCTTTCTCCTTCGCCTGCCGAAAAAGGTCCCGTACGCGAGCCGCCCCCACGCCTACAAACATTTCCACAAAGTCCGACCCACTAATGCTGAAAAAGGGTACGCCCGCCTCCCCGGCGACCGCTTTCGCCAGAAGTGTTTTTCCCGTACCCGGCGGCCCTACCAGCAGCACGCCTTTGGGTATTTTCCCCCCAAGCCGGGTAAACTTTTGCGGACTGCGTAGAAACTCCACAATCTCCTGCACCTCCTGCTTCGCTTCCTCGAGGCCCGCCACATCGGCAAATGTGATATTTACCTTATTACTGCCCTCAAATACGGCGGCCCGACTCCGCCCGATAGAAAAGATTCCCCCTGGCCCTCCGCCACTTGCCCCCCGCCCCCCTATCCGCTGAATAAAAAATACCCACAGCGCTATCAGTATGACAATCGGCAAAACATACTGAAGAATGATCAAAAGATAATCCGTTCGCTCGACGACATAGTATGGTAAGCGCTTCTGCTGGAGATATTCTTCTAATTTTTCAGCCGATACTACCCTAAAGGTAAAAGGAGCCACACCCCACATAGTTCTCCGCTCGCGCCGCTGAATCTCGGAGAGCTCTCGGGCTTCGGGGGTCAAATACACTTCGGCCAGCTCCTTATTGACGATGACGATCTTTTCTATGAGGCGGCGCTCTACCCACTCCTGAAACTCCAGGTAACTGATCGGCACGGTCGTCTGCCGATCCGGAACGACAAAAAAAGACACTATAATGAACCCGAACAAAATCACATAGAGCCAGTACAGGTTGATGCCGGGCCCTCGCGATGGACGCTTTTGATTTTCCATAGGAACTTTCCTTAGAACAAAGATAGGGCGTTTTGGGTGTATTGTAGAGGCGCCTTCTGGAGAGAGGGTTGAGAGCCTTACCCGGGTGTCGGCATCGCATCAGGGAACCCAGGTCTCCTCGCAAACTTTACCTTCGTCGTTGATGTAGGTCCAAACAAGGAGATTTTCAGAAAGCTGGATGATTTCGCGAGTTTCTACGGAGCTGGTGAGCGAAAGGGAGAGAAAGCGGTTATTATTGGTAAAGCGGAAGGTACCGGTGTCGGAGGGTGTGGGTTCGCTGCTGAGACAGGGAGTGGGATTTTGAAAGAGCAGGGATTGATTGGAGCGGAACGTCCATCGGTCGTCGGTGCGGCAGGGTGGGAGAGGCTGTGTGGTGCCTGCGATGGCGAGGGCCTGAAGGCGCCAGGTGCGGCTACTGCCCCCCGTGAGCAGCTGAAGGGAGTTCGTAGAGGAATTGGGTTCGGGCTTATCGGGCTGGCAGCCCCAGAAAAGTAAGAGAACTATCACCAGCGAAGGGCGCATGGCACAAATTTAGGGCTGGATGGGCCACCGGGGACGGGAGTTGGGGAGGCGCCACTGGAAGGAGGGCAGAAAGAGTGGGTTTTCAAGAAGGTCCTTGATGGGAATAAAGCGCCCTTGCGGGCGGCTTTCCAGGCGAAGGTAAGTAGGCTGGCGATTCGGACCAAGGCTGACAAAGAGCGATTGGGCCTGCAAAATCTCATGGGCTCCCTGATAGTGTGGCCCATCAGACTGGTAGTAAATGGCGCGCAGGTTGTGACGATACCAGACCGGACTGAAGGCCTCCAGTGTGGAGTCCCACCGGGCCATCAGGCTATCACTGCGCACCTGCTGGTAAAAGCGAAGAAAAGGAGCGGCCTCGCTAATGGTGTGAACGTTGCCCGCCGCCAATAGAGAGTCGGGTGTATCGTCGCGCAGCACAAGGTGCACGGCTCGTGCAAAAAGCTGATAAGGATAGCTGTAAAGCCAGGCCTGTCCAAGGAGGAACAGACTGTGAGCGAGGGTATCATAGAGAATCGTATCGGCAGCGGCGGAGAGCGGTGGACGCAGGAAAGTAGCTTCGCCTATCAGGTATAGCCGCGGGGATATCAGAAAAGCTGTGCGGCTCTGGACAAAGGCCGTATCTCGTTCTGTGAAAAGAAAAGCGGCGATATTTTCCTTAAGGGTGAGGGTATCCGGATGCCAGAAGGCGCTGTCAGCAATCCCCCACCCCCGGCCCTGCCGGCTCTGGTAAATGACATCACAGGCCGCAAAGCCCGTATCCGCCTGCTGATCATAAAATGCGTAATCAGCTTTGAGAAAAATCTCCGGTGTACGCCACTGTACATGGGGATAGAGGGTGAGGCGACCGGCCTGACGCTCCCACTGGCCCCCATGAGCCAGCAGGGTTTCCGGCTCCGAGGTATTGTAAAGTGTAAAGGGCCGCGGGAAAATAGCCAGCGTCCTGTCGGTATGATAGACCAGGCTGTCAGTGAAAGCTTTATACGGCGGGTGGTCCACTCGGACATTACCGGTAAAGGTAGCGATCTCGGTGGGGATAAAGTAGGTAGCGTGGAGGCTGTGGATGGTGCCATTGGTGTCGGTGAGCAAGCCGCCCTCGGTGTAAGAAGCGGTTTCGCTCTGGCGGTCATAGGTGAGGCGCTGGGTACGGAGGATAGTGGTGCCAAAGGTCGCTGTAACCTGCCCTTCATAGGTGAGGCGGCGGGTAGCCGGGTCATATGAGAGGCGCTCAGCGGTAATGGTGCCACTCTGGCCGATAACCGTACGAACGCCCCCTCGGGCATGAAAAGTATTATCCTGGTAGAGGTCGGCCTCGCCGCACAGGAGCTGAATCGTATCCTGCCGCAGGATGACATTCCCCCTGAGGTGGCGTACCTCGTCGGTGCCGCTTAGCTCCTCGGCATTTTCAATGAGGACGGTCTGGGCGGCGGTGAAGGTCAGTAGTGCAAGGTAGCTGCGTAGCATAAGATATTCACGCCCATTTGAAAGGCGAGTTCGCGCACCTGGGGCGGGTCTTTGTGGATTTCCGGGTTTTCCCAGCCATCGCCCAGATCGGCTTCATGAGTAAGGAGGGCCACCAGCCTGTCCCCGTAAAAGAAGCCATAGAGCTGGGGCGGTTTATTATCATGTTCGTGGATCTTAGGCAGTCCGTAGGGGAAGTTATAGTAGCAGGAGAAAATGGGGTGATTGGCGGGGAGGGGTTTGAGCTGGCCCTCAGGGAAGATCTGCTGGACCGCTTCCCGGGCATAAGGGAAAAAACCGTAGTCATCATCCAGCAGGAGGAGGCCGCCGTTTAGTAGGTAGGCGCGGAGGTTCCGGGCTTCGGAGGGGCTGAAGGTGATGTAGCCATGACCGGCGGCATAGAGCAGGGTGAAGCGAGAGAGGCTCGGGTCGGTGGGCTGGATAATTTCCTCTTCAAGGGCAAGGGGCATAGGGGCATGCTGCGCCGCATACTGTAAAAGATTTCTGAGAGCGGTGCGGTTACCGTACCAGTCCCCACCTGTGTACTGAAGTTTGCCAATGCGGATAAGGGGACGATTCTGGGAATAAAGAAGGGTGAGCAGGAGAAGCACCGGGAAACGCATGACCTCACAAATATAGCCCGGTTGTCCGGTTGGCGATTAGGATCATCCCATGGCTCCACCAGGAGGGCCCGGTATCATGGAGGATGCCACTAATCCGCAATTCTTCCACATAACTACGAAATCTACGGTGAGGGTGAAGGGGGGGACTTGACAATATGAAAGATGTCGTACCTTTGGGGCGGTATGCGGTACGTTGCGCTTATACTTGGAACGAGCCTGTGGCTCAGCAGTTTGAATGCAAAAACAGAGAGTGCATTTCAGCGAAGCATTGACGGAATTGCCAGTGTCACTCATGCTCCAGAGACCAAGCCTCAAAAGCGTAAGGTTTCCTTCCTTCAGAGAGTGAAAACCTTCTTTTGGGCTTTGAAGTCAAGGTTTTTTCCTGCAGCGGATCCGGCGTATTATGTCGTCACGATACTCATCGCACTATTTATTACTCCTCTGGCGGTATTAATAGCTGGGCTCTGGATGAAAGATGATAGGTGGATTCTGCATTTTCTGATAAATCTTCTCATCATCATAATTGCGTGGGCTCTTTACTTCTTTACTTGTGGACTCGGAGTTTTCATAACATTGCTTCTGTTATTGGGTGCTTTTGCACATGCTCTCTGGTATATTATCTACATAGCCAGGTAGATTTAGTGGAGAGCCGTGATTTCATCTCTAATAAGGTAAAGTTTTACACTCTGTTACTCTGGCAGGTAGGGTTATCAGCAGTAATATTGGTGCTGCTGAACCTGCCTGCCAGCTATTTTGATGATGGAGAGACGATTTGCGTGTGGAAGAGGACGCTAGGTGTAGAATGTCCCGGCTGCGGTCTGACCCGGGCCACTCAGCATTTTTTGCATGGCGAATGGGAGGTGGCCCTGGACTACAATCCCCTTGTCGTGGTGGTGGTCCCGCTTCTGGGGCTCGTATGGACGGCTCAGCTCATAGCGCTCATCCGGTACGGGCGGGCCTATTACCGGCATGTGAAGGGCACCATGACTGCACCGATGACAGAAGCCAGACCCAAAAGGCAGCCTTAAATCCGGGAAAACAGGTAGGATTGAATGAATGAAAGCCACACCGAGCGCTACGGTGCTGGCTGTTTCTGAAGAAACTCCTGAAGGATCTCCTCGGGAGACTTACCCAGAAGCTTTATGGCCTGTCGGGCCTGCTCGGCGAGGGTATCGTCGGGATAATACGAGAGGAAGCGTTCGTAGATCTCTCGGGCTCGGGCGGTATCGTTGAGTTGATTCTCATAAATGAAGGCCTGGAAGAGGAGTGCCTCAGGGGCGACGGACGACTGGCGACGAAACCGCTGATCTATGATTTCTAAGAGAGCAATGGCTTTTCGGGGGTCTCCGAGGTAGTTGGCATAGAGCTGGGCCGCTTCGAAGAGAAACGCCGGCGTCTGGGGATGATTGGGGTATTTACGGGCAAAATTCTCTTCTGCCCGGGCCAGCTGAAAAACCGCCTCCAGAAAGTTGGTGCCTGTAGGCCCCTCAGTCTTCTGGAGGCGAGCCACCGCCTGCTGCTTTTTCTCGATATCTTTTAGTTCGGGAAGGCGCGGCTGGCAATCAGACACGAGCAGCCCACTCAGCCAGCTCAGCCAGAGCCACAGAAACCTGCGTGCCATAGGATAGGTTTTTGATAGTTACGGTATGGTGCTCCTCTTCCGTTTGTCCGACGATAGCCGCAAAGGGAAGTCCCCGACGCTGGGCGTATTCCAGCTGCTGGGAGAGGCGTCGGGGCGCAGGATAGGCAAAGGCACTCTTCCCCGCCGCATGAAGAGAGGCTACCACCCGCATGATGTACGGGGGCGTGGCATCTGTCCAGGCTACCAGCCAGGGTTTTGACACCGAGACCGGCAAATCCGTAAGAAGCGCATAAATCCGCTCCACCCCAAAGGAAAACCCCATAGCGGGCAAATCCGGCCCTCCAAAGTCATGTAAAAGGCTCGCATACGCCCCTCCCGCCGCAATCGTCCCCACCCCGCTCCCCGGCTTTTTCACCTCATAGATAAAGCCCGTGTAATAATCCAGTCCCCGGGCCAGCGTCCGGTCCCACCGCAGGGCCAGTACGGGGTCATTTTCGTACATCTGGATAATCTCTAATGCCCCCAGGATTTCCGTGCGGGCTTCGTTCGGGAGAGGCAGGCTTTCTACTTCGTCGGTTGAGAGGGGGCGCTCCGGGTCCAGGAGCGACACCTCATGCACGCCCTTCTCTCTCAGGAGCGAGACCACTTCTTCCCATCCGACCTTGTCAGCCTTATCCAGAAGGCGGCAAAAATCTACGAAGCTATCGGACCATCCCGTTTTTTGAGCAAAAGCTTCTAAAAGCATGCGGTGGTTGAGGTGAAAGATGCACCCCCTCAGGTTGATTTTCTCAAAAACCTCCCGAGCAATGTGATAGATTTCCAGCAGGGGCATAAGGCCTCTGGCGCCAATGGTGTCGATGTCACACTGATAGAATTCGCGATAGCGGCCTTTCTGGGGGCGGTCGGCCCGCCACACCGGCTGAATCTGATACCGCCGGAAGGGAAAGACCAGCTTGCTGGCATTCTGGGCGGCCCAGCGAGCCATAGGAACTGTCAGGTCATACCGCAGTGCCTTTTCGGTGATGTACGGTAAAAGCGTGGCACTGGAGGCGCGAGCCTCCATAGGGGCTCCCTCCAGAAAGTCTCCGGAGTTCAGGATACGAAAAAGGAGCTTTTCGCCTTCATCGCCATACTTTCCTGTCAGGACGGAGAGAAGCTCGACAGCGGGGGTCTCCAGAGGCTCATAGCCATACCGTTCAAAGACTTCCCGCAATATTGAGAAGAGGTGCTGGCGCTTTCTAACCTCTTCGGATCCCCAGTCTCGAAATCCGGAGGGAAGGGCCGGCTGGGTCTTAAGCCTGGGAGTCTTCTCGGGCAAGGACCTGCTGTTCGTGCCGCTGGGCATCCAGCCCCTCCTGTATCGCTGCCGTTATCGTCGCTGTAATGATCTCTATGGAGCGGGAGGAGTCGTCATTCGCAGGAATAGGGAAAGTAACGAGGGTGGGATCGGCATTGGTATCGACCATGGCGATCGTGGGGATATTGAGGCGACGGGCTTCTGCCACGGCGATGTCTTCCCTTACAAGATCTACTATAAATATCATGCCGGGGGGGAAATGGGGGAGCCGGGCGATTCCACCCAGGATACGATCCAGCTTTTCTCGTTCTCGCATTTTCTGGAGGCGCTCCCGCTTGGAGATTTTTTCAAAGGTGCCATCCCGCATCATTCGGTCTATGGTCTCCATTTTGACGATGGAGCGACGAATGGTCTTATAGTTAGTGAGCATGCCACCCAGCCATCGTTCATTGACATAGGGCATGCCGACGCTTTCAGCAGCCTCTCGAATAATTTCTTTGGCCTGCTTTTTGGTGCCCACAAAGAGTATAGCTCGTCCTTGCCGGGCCATTTCCCGGGCGGCGACAGCGGCTTCCTCTAAAAGCCGGCGCGTCTTGAGCACATCAATAAGGTGAATCCGGTCCCGCTCCCCATAAATGTAGGGCCGCATTTTGGGATTCCACTGGCTGCGCAGATGCCCCAGATGAACCCCCGCCTCTAAAAGCTGCTCTATCGTCGGAATCGTCATATTAGCGCTTGGAGAATTGGAAGCTGCGACGAGCTTTCTTGTGGCCGTAGTGCTTACGCTCTACCTGACGGCTATCCACGGTGAGTAAGCCAGCCTTTCGCAGGAAGGGTCGCTTCGACTCGTCCATCTCTGCAATCGCCCGGGCTATGGCCAGCCGCAGCGCTTCCGCCTGCCCCCGAAAACCACCCCCATCCGCATACGCTATGATGTCATACTTCTCCACATTGAGCCCCGCCACCTCAAAGGGCTTGAGTATCTCCAACTGCAGAATCTCCTGCGGAAAGTATTCTTTCCATGGCCGACGATTCACTACAAAAGTCCCCTGCCCCGGCCTTATATACAGGCGAATCGTAGATGTTTTACGACGGCCGATGGTATGCGTGTATCCCGCCAGAATCGGATTCATAGCGTTACAGGTTTAGGGGCTTGGGCCATATGCGGGTGCGAAGGACCCGCATAAACATGGAGATTTCTCAGCATGCGCGCCTGGAGCTTGTTTTTCGGGAGCATGCCCTTTACTGCATGACGAATGATCTCTTGTGGTTTCATGCGGGTGATGGGGATATGCCGCTGACCACCCGGATACCCCGTATGACGGACATACACTTTCTGAGTGGCCTTTTTGCCGGTGAGGACCACCTTATCGGCATTGATGACGACCACGGCGGCCCCGAGATTCCATTGGGGGGCGAAATCGGGCTTGTGCTTACCCCGCAGATAATAGGCGATTCGGCTGGCCAGACGACCCAGGTGCTGCCCTGCCGCATCCACGAGAAGCCATTCTCGCACACGACCCTGAGGCGGCACCATCGGCGTCCTGTAAAATGGTAACCTGTTCACAGCGGCGGCAAAGGTAAAGAATTTTTCTGGTACTTCTGGAAGAATGTCTTCTCCCTCAAGTGCCCCTTTCCTCCTGCCAAAGGTTATGTATTTTCTCACTGAGCTGTAGAAAATTGGTTTTTAGACGTGCTCCCTTGCTTCGCCCGGGGTCGGGCTGCTTCGGGGGTCAGGAGGATCTCCGCATGCCTCACGCAAAGCCCTTCTCTCAACCCGCTCCCCAGGCAGGTATGGGATTTCAGACCCCCCGCAGCCACTGCCCCGCTCCTCTCTATGAACGAAGCCAGGACCGTCTGGCATTACGAGACTTTGAGGAGTGCGCATAAGCTACAGGCAAAAGCCACAGATTGAAAAATGCGCCAGTGATGAGGCCACCGATCACTACGGTCGCTAAGGGCCGCTGAACCTCTGCGCCCGCCTGCATGGAAAATGCCATAGGCACAAATCCCACTACCGCTAAAAGCATGGTGAGGAGAATCGGGCGCACGCGCTCTCTCAGGGCGTTACCTAAGTGCCGATGCAGGGTTAGAGGGGTTAAATGAGAGGTCTGAAGGTAGTTTAGCAGGACGGTCCCATTGAGGGTGGCGAGGCCCAGCACACTGAGGAGGCCGATAGCCGCCGACAGGCTAAAAGGCATGCCCCGCAGAGAAAGCGCTATCATGCCGCCAGCCGGTGCCGATAGAGACACTATCAGGACCAGCCCCACTGCCCGCCATCGCCGAAGCGTAAAATACATGAGCATCGTTACCATAAGCACTGTCAGCGGCCCGATCCACAAAAGCCTTAATCGAGCTTCCTGATAGTTCTCCCACTGCCCTCCATACCGGATGAAGTACCCCGCTGGCAATGACAGGCCCCGAAGCCGCTCCTGAATCTCTTCTACCACCTGCAGAGTTCCCCGCCCCCTTACATTGATGCCCAGGATATACGCCCTTTCGCCTTCGGCATGGGGGATTTCATTGAAGCTCGGTACCAGCCGCACCTCAGCAATGCTGGATAAAGGGACATAAGTTCCCTGCCGGGTAGGGATGGGCAGGGCCTCCAGTTGTGCGAGCGACGGCGGCCGGTCTAACTTCAGAGCGGCTGGCGTGCGGCGCTCCCCTTCAAACACTTCGCGCAGGGGTAGCCCTATCCGGAAAGCCTGCACCCGCCGCTGCGCCTCCCCTAAATCCACTCCATAACTCACCAGGAGTCCGGGGCGCCATCGCACTTCTACCGCCGTGGCTCCAAAAAAGAGCGGCCGGGACAGGTCTGAAACTCCCCTAACGCCTTCACAGATCCGGGCCAGGCGCTCCCCGTACGCAATCAGAGTATCCAGGTCCGGCCCCAGCAGCTTAATCACAATGTCGGTACGAGCCCCGGCGAGAAGTTCATTAAAACGCATCTGAATGGGCTGCTGTACGCCAATAAATATTCCCGGATAGTGGGCCGTAACGAGCGCTTTCAGCGAGTCGGCCAGCCTGGCTCGGTCCAGGGGGGCTTCGGGCCGAATATGTACAATCAGGTCCGCACTTTCTACAAACATGGGGTCCATCGGTATTTCTGAGGTACCTATTTTGGCTACCGCCTGCGAGAAAGCCCAGGGCATCTTTTCGAGTAGTAAGCGACTGATGCGCTGACAGTAGGCTATCGTCTCCGAAAGCGCACTTCCAAGCGGCAGGCGCGTCTCCACAGCAAAATCACCTTCATTGAGCTCGGGCAGAAATACCGCCTCCGAAACCTTGAGTAGATATCCGCCCAGCGCCACCCCAGAAACCCACCCCAGAAGAGGGAGATAGGGCCGCCGCACACTAAACTTATAACTCTGCCAGCTAATCCGGCGAAGTTTTTCAAAAAGCCTTTCGCTGAAAGAGGGGCGATGGTGGAGCTCGGCTCTGAGAAAATGGGCTGAGAGCCACGGAACCAGCGTGAGGGATAAAATCAGCGCTCCCAGAAGCGCATAGACCATCGTAAGGACCATAGGCAGGAACATTTTCCCTTCCACGCCCCGCAAAAACAGGAGCGGTACATACACCGACAAAACTACCAGTTCTCCAAAGAGGCTGGCCTTGCGAACCTGAATAGCCGCGGCCTCGGTGGCAGCCACACGGTCGCCGCTCCCCATCAACCGGGTAAGCACCGCCTCTACCATAATCACACTCCCATCTACAATCAGTCCGAAGTCAATCGCCCCCAGACTCATGAGGTTGGCCGACTGACCGGAGAAGTACAACCCGGCCAGCGCAAACAGCATCGAAAGGGGAATTACCAGTCCCACAATCAGGCCTGCCCGCCAGCTGCCTAAAAGAATCGTCAAAAGCAGAATTATGATGAGCCCTGCCTCTACAAGATTGGTAGCCGCTGTGGTCAGAAGCCGCCTTATGAGGTCTTCTCGATCCAGGAAGGAGACGATTCGGATGCCATAGGGGAGTTGAGGCTCCAGGCGTTTGAGTTCGGCTTTCAGGCGCCTCACGACCTGAGCGGTATTCTCACCTTTGCGAACCAGAACGATCCCACCCACGACTTCTCCCACGGTGTCTTTGACCAGGGCGCCGTAACGGGGCAAATGCCCTTCCTCTACCCGTCCCACATCTCCGAGAAGAAGAGGCCTCCCGCCATAGGTGCCTATGACGGTTTTCAAGATATCCTCAGGACTGCGCCATAAACCATCCATCCGCATGGCGATGGTCTGGGCCTGCTTCTCAATATAGCCGACCCCCACCAGCTGATTGGATCGAAGGAGGGCCTGTTCCAGGTCTATCAGGGTAAGACCATAACGGCTAAGGGCCGCTAACTCTATTACAATTTCCCACCGCCGCACATATCCTCCAAAACTGCTGATGTCCGCCACCCCTGGCACCTGAACGAGAAATCGCCGGATAATCCAGTCCTGGACCGCCCGAAGTTCGGTCAGAGAGACGGGCACCTGAGGGACGAGGTAATATTGATAGGCTTCGCTGAGACCGGTGCTGAGGGGCCCCAGTTCGGGCTGTACCCCGGGTGGCAGCTGTCCCGATACCGCTATGAGCCGCTCCAGAATGAGGCCGCGCACCCTGGTCAGGTCCACTCCTTCCTCAAAAACCAGCGTGATGAGCGAAAGCCCCGTTCGGGAAATAGAGCGCCATTCCGCGCGTTGGGGTAGGGTAGCCAATGCTTGCTCTAGCGGACGCGTCACCAGAAGCTCCACTTCACTCGCCGAATAGCCCGGCGCATACGCATACACCTGAACCTGATTATTCGTTATGTCGGGAACTGCATCCACCAGAAGATGGGCAGTACCATACAGGCTAAATCCCAGGAAAAGTACCATAATGGCCCCCGTAAATAGAGAGGACCGAATACTCGCACGCAAAAGCGCTTCCCACACAAAGTCAAATGTAGTGTCAAACTGCATCTGCCTGTGCCTGATAAATTCCGACGAGAGAAGCGGCAATCTTCTCGGCCTGAGAAGCATTGCAATATTTTTATATTTTTGTATAAAATACTGCAATTATTGATAGAAGAGACCTAAACCTAAGGTCTTCCTGTTAGAATATCGATCGAGCTTTGCAGATAGAGGTTCTGCCTTCTGAGCCTGAAGGATACGAGTGATCGATCTGAGTCAAAAACTTTCTGAATGCAAATCAGATCTATGTATTGTGAAGCTCAGGGCCTCCGGGGCCAATAGCCGTCCAGAAAAGGGAAAAACATGACTCGAAATGTATAAAAAGGGACCATCAGGAAGGGATAGCACATTGAGATAAAGGTCCCCTTGCCCAAATCCCATGACCTGAATCTGCAACCCTGCTTACCTGGAAGGAGGAGCGAAGGTCAGGAGGATCAGGTATATACCCGTAGGGCCGAGCTGTCCTCGGAACCACGAATAAGACCGTTTGGGAGGACTCGAATAGTTAGCGATGAGAAAAGTGTCTTCTCCGAGGCGCTGTATGGAGGGAAAAGCAGTATCCCCACTACCTGGCAGGTCCAGTATCCACTCTACCTGTTTTTTAGATTTATTTAGCCGGTAGAGGCTGGTTGTCATTGGGGATAAAGAGCCGTGGGTCCAGTTCAGCAGGCGCTGGATCCACAAAGGCCATTTACGGTTAGCCCATCCAAAGGGCCTAACGCTAAGCTGACGACGGGCAATAAGATATATTTGCTTTCGATGCCTGAATAGCTTGGGAGACATGTAGCAGTGCGGTTCAGGCGGTCCGAAGTGCCACCGATGCCACGAGGACCTGTAAGCCCACCCAACCTGAGAACCAAAACCTGTCGTATCCCCATCATCTAACCGCGTGATCACCCATAAAGTGCTGTCGGAATCAAACTCAAATGCACATTCAGAAGCACCCCCGGTGTAAACTACCAGGCTATCACCTGCCGATGAGAATTCATATCCATCCACGCTCGTACGAAAGCAGACCTGAACCTGACCGGGCCCCCATAGCCTGTAATGAGTGCCTCTATAAGAAGTTAGAAACACCCGACCCATTCGCCTCTTCATATCCCAGGGAACTTCACCCCGTGACAGGCAGAAACCGCGACTACGCCATGCCGTGTCTGCCCTGATGTAATGCCTGACCAGAGTAGGTTCAAATGCCCAGGGCCTCGTCCCTCCTACAAAGTAGTATAGGTGCAGCGTGTCCCTCAAAACTATCAAATGGGGTTCCCTAACATCTCTACCCTCCCGAATCACCATCTCATTACGCCAGCTAATCAAGTCCGATGAAGAAATAACACAAAGAGCCGCCTTTCGAGAGGCAAAATGATGCGGAGCCGTCCGAAAAGCCATATATAAACGCCCTTGATATACACAGATAGAAACATTGTTGTTAGATTTTTGAAGTTTCATTCCATCAGGCAGTCTCAAGGTCGGTATTACCCAGTAAGGTACCGATAAAGCGGGATGAGAAGGAGAGGTGTCAGGTGAATTGATTGAATCATAGATAAAGGGATCATCCGGAGCTTCATGAAGACCTGAGATTAGCTGCACGATCCTATGGCGAGTGCTATCAGTGCCGGGCGAAATTTGAAAAAACCGTTGACTACTACAGGCCAGGCAAATCAGGCTTATTATCCCATACATACCAGGCCTCATAGCTATCAACAAACACCGAAACCGATGGGGCTCTGGACTCATGAGAGCGATTGGGCTATGAAAAGGGGACTGGGAGTAGATAGCCCGCACAGAGCAAAAGTAAGACGTCGCTGAACCAGTGCTGTTCAAATTACTTATAGAGTCTAACGGTACGATTTGAGCGGTTTGGCATTATGCCAAAACATGCTGTAACCTTTGCTAACTTAGCGTCACCCCCAGACCTTTCCCCCCTATTGAAGGAGAAGGGGAAGAGGCTCTCTTCTGTGCCCAAAATCCATAAACAAGCCCTCAGAGAGTTTTTTGGTGCTATGTGACTAAACCCGATGCAATATCCTGTCCGCGTGCGCTGTGTCCAAGCCACCATTCTCCGGAGAGATATGCAAACTAATGCCGTTTCAGAATCTTGGTTTAGCGCTCTTTTATCGGACAAGTATTGATGCCCAGGACATAATACAGCCCACACCGCCCCACAAGGCCCGTGAGAATATTTTTGCTCCAAAGAAGACCCGTATGGCGAGACCCTTGAAGATAGCCTGGAAACACACGGAAGAAGAGTCGTACGACCTGTACAGACGAGAGAAAGATGCGGATTGGGCCCGGCGATGGCAGGCATTGTGGTTGCTAAGGCGAGGGGAGCGTTTGATTCGGTTGAAGGCGGTGCTGGGGGTGATATACGGGACGATTCAGTGGTGGGTTCGGTGGTATGAAGCGGGAGGGATAGCGGAAGCGGCCCGCCCCGAGCCGGGCAATCTTAAGACGCATCGTCAGGCCCGGACGGCAGAGCAGGAGGCTAAGTTGAAGGGGGCGGCATCGGAGGGGAGGTTTCGGAAGGTTGGGGAGGCGGTGCGATGGTGTGCCGAAGTACTTGGGATAGAGGTATCAGAGGGTAAGGTGTATTACTGGTTTCGCTGGTGGGGATATCGGAAGAAGGTGCTGCGTCCATGAGCGTAGAAGGGGGATATGGAAGCACAGGAGGTGTGGAAAAAAAGCTTATACCAATCAGAGCCAAAAATGCTCTGAATGCAGGCTAAGAGTCTGGATAAGGGGGTTAAGATAGTGCATAGCTTAGATGGGTATTATTGGAAGTGCTTTGTTGAGCGGGTTTGAGGGGGGGTGAGGGGGTGATATTTGTGGATGAGATGCGGGTGGGATTGTTGGGACAGAGTCGGCGGGTATGGGGGAAGCGTGGGGAGAAGGTAAGGCAGCGGGTGGAGCTATACGTGGGCGCATTGGGTTCTGGGAGTGGATCCGATAAAGAGGCGGCTGATGTGGGGGTGGTTGGAGCGGGTGCGGGGCGTGGATCTGGCGGAGGTTTTGCGGCGGTGGAAGGCGCAGGGGGTAGTGAGTTTGGTATGGGATGATGCGGCGTTTCATCGGTGGAAGGCGGTGGGGGAGGTGGATGTGTCCGCTCAAGCGGGCAGAGAGGAGGTTTTGGCGGTATGTGGAGGGGCGGATGTATGGGAATGTAGAGGCGAAGAAGGCGGCGGTGGAGGAGGTGCTCAGGCGGTTAGAGGCGAAGGGTCGGCTTTCCACCCCTGTGGGGTGGGCGTATATCCGGGAGGCCCTCCAAGCTTTACCCAGATGATTAAGATAGTTTTGGGAGCAGATTGGTATTAGCTCCTCGTAGTATCAGCCCTCTACTTCTTGAACACCTCATGATAAGTTTCCTGAAAACTACGATATGTATATCCGAGCCATAATGCATTATAAAGTCTGAATAATATACCGTCTGGAATATTTATATTTTCAAGTACATGTGTGATTCTGAAAATAGAGATTAGAACTATATGCCTGCTTAAGATAAACTTTTTTATCTTGAGCAGCATAACTGGTATTGGGTCCTTTCTGCTCAAGGGGGTGTTGGTGTACCAGGTTGGATGATTCATACCCTCAGGATGAAGTTTGCACATGATTACGGCGGTCTTGATACCGGTAGCTTGTCTCCTCAGCCAGCTGCTTAGGTCAAATCTATCCATCTCATTGTGATAGCATATATTTTTTTCATCAAAAATTAGCGTGTACCCTTTTTTTCTTGCCCTGTAAGCAAACTCGGCATCCTCACAGCCGGCATAAGGAAATGATTCATTGTATCCTCCCAAATCGAGGTAAGTACTTTTATGCATAATGCAGCTAAAACTAGCTACTGAGTCAATAGCATACAAGCCATCCTCTAATCCCTTAAGGTCAAGTCTCTTTTTCCAGTCATATTCATACTTTAACCTGTATCTTCCAAAAGGTTGGTGACTAACTTTTGCTATCAGTTCCTCAGGATAAAGACAGTTCGCCACGGATATAGAGTTTGGATATTTTTCACATACACTCATATGCCTCTGGAAATATCCCTCTGTAGGCAAGATGTCATCATCCTGAAATAGCAGCATCTCCCCTTGAGCATGGGAAGCACCAGTATTTCTGGCAGAGGCTGCGCCACGTCCTCTGTTTTTTATTACCCTGAGAGGGCAACCAGCGAATAGGTCAAGCAGAAAGGAAATATCTTGAGTGCCGTCATTGACAACGATGACCTCCATTTTTTCCCTATCAAAATCTATCTCTGGGGAAAAGATTTTATGTAGAGTCTGTAGCAAAATGGGAACTCTATTGAAAGTAGGTATAATAACACTCAAACGAACCCCGCTCATGCTCGCCAAATTTAGTACCTTTGTCCCGAATACACGGTGACAATGTTAGCATCAATTATAATTCCTACACACAACCGAAACACCATACTAATACCTACAGTTGAATCTGCTTTGGCGGCGATTGAAGGCATAGATGGGGAGATCATTATTGTTAATGATTCTAAGACTGAAGAAGTTGTTCTGCCCTGGGAGAGAGAAAACGTGATCATTGTAAGAAATCCTAAGTCTGGAGCTGCTTCGGCTCGGAATTATGGTGCTAAGAATGCCAGGGGTAAATACCTTTTTTTTCTGGATGACGACATGTTATTACTTCCATCCAGTATAAGTACTTTACTCCAGTTACACCAGAGTCATCCTCGTAGCTGCTTTAATTTGAACTGGATCCTGTATCCTCCAATCACGGAGCAAATAGCCGATAGTTACTTTGGTAAATACCTCATTCATTACGGTTTTACCACCTTGTATGGATGGTATGGTCTTTCTGAACAGTGGCCGCAAGACCAGGTCATAAGTGTTAGCTCGATTGCGAGTTGTACACTATTTATAGAAAAAAGCATATTTTATGATATAGGGGGTTATGAAGAAAGTATTCCCTATGCTGGCTTTGAGGATTATATTTTATCTAAGAAGTTGCGCGATGCAAATGTAAATATGTATGTGTATTCTACTATTTTGGCCTATCACGATGAGAGCCATCAACTCAATTTAGAATCCTGGCTATTGAGAAAAAGTCGTGGCGGAGCCACCCGTGCAGCCGCAGTTATGGCAGGATATGAGGAGCTAAGCATAAGGCATTCGTTTTTGAAAAGGCTATTCTACCTTCTTGCCTATTATCTGGATATAAAGCAATATTTACTGAGAATAGCCAGATGGTCCGAAAAAGCAAAGGTTCCACTATCGCTTTATTTTAGAATAGTCAATTTGTTACTGGGGCTTTATCATTTTGAGGGCTATTACGATTATCTTCAAAAACATGCAAATCAAAAAGAGAAAAAAGATATTGTTCATCATATCTGAAATCGACAAGTCATTGGAGTTTGAGTGGATGGCCTGTGGACTCAGAGATGACTTTGACCTTCACTTTGTTATTATAAACCGTTCAGCTAATGTCCCTTACATGAGTACTTATCTTCATGATCTTGGAATTCCATGTTACTTATTCACGTATACCTCCAAAATAGATATACCAAAAATCCTGTCGAACCTGTATAAACTTATCAGGAAAATAGAGCCGGAAATAGTTCATACGCACCTTCTCATAGCTAATCTTTTAGGTCTTACAGCTGCGAGATTAGCGGGGGTGAGACGCAGAATATATACGAGGCATCACTCGAGTTATAATCACATTTATCATCCTCACGGGGTTATTTATGATAGGTATTCTAACTACCTGGCTACGGATATTGTGGCTACAAGCCCTGTTGTGAAGCGAATTCTCATGGAGTGGGAAAAAGTCGCCGAAGATAAGATTCATTACATTCCTCATGGTTTGAACTTCGATTATTTTGAGCGCGTTTCAGATATTGAGATTTCGGAAGTGGCTCGCAAATATGTACCACCCGGCAAATGGCCTGTTATTGGAGTTATATCAAGATTTACCGAATGGAAAGGAGTACAATATGTGATTCCGGCTTTTGCCAGGTTTTTAGCACATTATCCTGATGCATATCTCATACTGGCCAATGCAGTTGGAGATTACACTGAGCATATACATAAGCTTCTTTTGGAGCTACCCGAGGGAAGTTTCAGAACTATCCGATTTGAGGCTCATACGGCTGCTCTATATAAACTCTTTAACATTTTTATTCATGTGCCCATAGATGAACACTCAGAAGCGTTTGGTCAGGTATACATAGAGGCTATGGCGGCTGGCGTGCCAATGGTATGTACCATATCTGGAATCGCACACGAAATTATCCAGCACGGCAGAAATGCTTATGTAGTTCCTTACAAAGACTCAGAAGCCATTCTCCAAGGCATGCTTACTCTAATTGGTAATCCCGATATGGCTACAAAAATAGTAAAACAGGCAAAGGAAGATGTAAAGATATTCTCCCTGGATAGAAAGATAAAGCTCTTGCAAAAGCTTTATTCCAGTTGAGAGCGAATGAGCCCCATAAGGACTTTATGTCTCAATGCTTTTGCCTTAGCAGAAGGCTCTCAAATATAGAATCTCAGAATCTGATTAGCCGAAGCTATTGGAGGGAATCCATCACGCTTTAGATGCAGGGGCCAATTACTGGTCTTTCACAGGACAGGTATTGATACCTAGGAGATAATACAGCCCACACCGCCCTAAGAGGCCTGTGAGAAACACAACCGCTCCAATTGCGGCCAGCCACCACCAGCCCATATAAACACCTGCTCCAATACCCAGCGCACCCAGCACCAGACGCAGTACCTTGTCAATTCCGCCTACATTTTTCGTCAGGTTCATAGCAGAATTTCGAACACTATTGGACCACCTTTTGTTTCCTTCGTCGCTCCAGCTCTTCGCCAATCCATCTGAGCTCGCGCCCACTCTGGTCAGAGAGGCTGGAGTTTTCCTCGGCTCGCCGCGATAGATAAGGGAAAGCCCGTCGCAAAGGCCCAAAAGGTAAGTATTTATATACCCGAAATCCAGCTTTTGCCAGTCCGAAGGAAATGGGGTCCGCCATTCCATACAGCTGCGAAAACGAGAGATGGGGATGCTGCCGATCCATGTTATTCATAATAATGTACTGAGCGGCCTTCATGCAGCTGGTGCGGTTATGGGTAGCCACACAGAGCCCTACCTCGTTCAGGGCCTCCAGGCACAGCATCAGAGCCTGATCATACGCCATGTCGGTAGAAACCTTATCCGGATGGATCGGGTCTGAGAGCCCTCGCTGAGCCGCATATCGCCGCTCCTTCTCTACATAAGCGCCCCGAACTAACTTTATGCCCGGCTTATAGCCCCGTGCCCGCCGCAGAAGCCCTTCTAAATACGCTAACCGGTCCCGCCGATACATCTGCACCGTTGTGTAAAGAATAGGCCGCTCCACATTAAACTCAGCCATCAGGGTCTCCACTAACTCATCAATGGCCGGTTGAAGCCAGCTCTCCTCGGCATCCACCATGAGAATAATTCCCTCCTGGGCCGCCAGCCGGGCCAGAATGCGGGTGCGTTCTACGCCCTTCTCATAAAGAGCCTGCAGGGCAGTGGAAAGCGGCCCTTCGCTTTTTCGCTGCCATACCAGAGGCGCCGCCAGAGCAGTCAGCTTCACCGCCACACTGGGGACAAGCTCCCGGTGACGCCCGGCAAATCGAATCATCTCCTGGTAAGCCTGAAAGGTCGCTTCCTGCTCTTCTGCCTTTTCAGACGCTTCCACCGCATAATCTAAAAGCACCTGCACCCCATACGAACCCAGCTTCTGCGCCACGGCCAGCGCCTCCTCCAGACGCTCCCCACCTAAAAATAACCGCCCCAGTGTACCCCTCAGAATCGGCTCCACAGGTAGCCCCCACTTTAGCATGTAAGAGCCCACCCCATTTAGCGTCCGCACCAGGGGCCCCCACCGAATCATCCGAAAAATTCCATAAGCCCATCGAAGGTCCGCCGTAGAACGATATGCATAGCCCCACTCCGTGTTATCCAGATCTATTCCCGTAGCCACATGTAAAATGCTCATACCTCTGACAGAAGTTGAAGCTGTTCCCGTAAAAGTCTTAAGCGCTCCTGCGTATCCTGGTGTTTCTTTCGTTCACGGGCAATCACCTCTGCCGAAGCCCGAGTCAGGAATTTCTCGTTTGCGAGGCGAGCTTCTATCTCTGATAGGAAGCGCTCTACATGCAGGAGCTCCTTTTCCAGCTTTTCTCGGAGCGCCTGCCACATTGCGGCGTCCCCCTGGGCATCTACCTCATACAGGTCCGGGCCGACAAGAAACCGAAATCCCTTTCCCTGGGCGGTTTCTGTCATGGTCCAGTCGGCCACCGGCAAAAAATGCCTCGCCCAGGTTTCAGCCTCCTCTACCCATGTTGAACGCTGCGTTACCACGCGCACCCTCAGCTCCTTTAGGCCGGCAAAACTCTGCATGAGTCCCCGCAGCCTGCGTACTACTTCCTGCGCATAGGCTACCCGCTCGAGATACTCTTTTTCTTCCGTCGTCAGGGGCTCTATCTCTTTCAGCCGCTCCCATGATAGACTCCGCTCCTCAGAAACTCTCGTCATCTCATGCCACAACTCCTCCGTAATGTACGGCATGAAAGGATGCAGTAAATGCAGAATATGCAGGGCCTGAGCTTCTACTTTTTCGAGCAGTTTGGCGGGGGGTCCTGGCTTGAGCGCCTCCAGGTAAGTGTTGCAAAACGCATCCCACACCCCCCGATAAAGGGTATGCATCGCCTCATAAAACCGATACCCTGCAATAAGCTCTGCTACCTCCTGATGTAGCGAGCGAAGGTAGCAGTCAAACCATTGATAGGCTCTCTCCTGAAAAGCCGTTGGCGCACCGTTTGTGGCTTTTTCCCGCCAGAGCCTTAGCAGCCGAAAGCTATTCCAGAGCTTGTTACAGAAGTTCTGTCCCTGTTCGCAGAGGCTTTCATCAAAAAGGAGGTCATTGCCGGCCGGGGCACTCATTACGATGCCCATACGTACCGCATCGGCTCCATACCGCTCTATCAGGTCCAGGGGGTCCGGGGAATTTCCTAATGATTTACTCATTTTTCGGCGCAGGCGGTCCCGTACAATGCCATGCAGATAGACGACCTCAAATGGCCGTTTACCCGCAAAATAATATCCTGCCATAATCATCCGGGCCACCCAGAAAAAAAGTATCTCCGGCGCCGTAACCAGCACCTTCGTGGGATAGTAGTAGCGAAAGTCTGCGTTATGGGGGTCCTCAAAGAACTCATACACCGTGAGCGGCCAGAGCCACGAGGAGAACCAGGTATCCAGTACATCTTCATCCTGCACCAGAGTGGTCGGGTCATATCCTGCCCTTTGCGCCTCCGCATGAGCTTCCTCTGCGGTCTCTGCTACGAAGATTCGGCCATCTGGCGCATACCATGCCGGGATCCGATGCCCCCACCACAGCTGCCGGGAAATACACCAGTCCTTCACATTTTCTAACCAGTGCCGGTAAGTCGCTAAAAACCTTTCCGGTATGAGCCGAATCTCCCCTCTTTCTACGGCTTTCAGGGCAAGCTCAGCTAAGGGCCGCATTTGGACAAACCACTGTTCGGATAATCTCGGCTCCACCACGGCATCTGTCCGTTCGGAATGCCCCACCTGATGTTCGTACGCCTCCTCCCGCTCCAGAAGGCCATTTGCCTTCAGGTCTTCTACTATCTTCAGCCGGGCCTCTTCCCGGGAAAGGCCTGCGTAAGGTCCAGCCAGTTCATTCAGGGATGCTGTCAGGGTAAATATGTCTATCACCTCCAGGCCGTGCCGAAGGCCAATTTCATAGTCTTTTGCGTCATGGGCGGGGGTGACTTTCAGGCAGCCCGTACCAAACTCCGGGTCTACGCCCTCATCAGCGATGACGGGGACCCAACGATTGGTGAGGGGCACGCGCACCCGCCGCCCGATCCAGTCCCGATACCGCTCATCCCGGGGATGCACGGCTACTGCGGTGTCTGCCAGGATCGTTTCGGGCCGCACGGTCGCCACCACCAGATAATCGCCCCCTTCTCCGTAGTAGCGCACATAGTATAGCTTCGCCTGATGAGGCTTATAGATGACCTCTTCGTCTGAGAGGGCTGTGAGAGCCACGGGGTCCCAGTGCGTCATCCGCTTACCCCGATAAATCAATCCATCCCGATACAGCCGCACGAAGCTTCGTATCACCGCCCGATAAAGGGGAGGGTCCAGAGTAAACCGATACCGGCTCCAGTCCGCACTCACGCCCAGATATTTTAGCTGCTGGATGATAATACCTCCATGTTTTTCTGTCCATGCCCAGGCTTCTTTGAGGAAACCTTCGCGGCCCAGGCTTCGCTTGTCTATCCCCCGGGCTTTGAGGGCCGCCACTACCCTGGCCTCCGTGGCAATGGAAGCATGGTCGGTCCCCGGCACCCAGCATACATTATACCCCTGCATCCGGTAATACCGGGCCAGAATGTCCTGAATGGTATTATTCAGCACATGACCCATGTGAAGGACGCCCGTTACGTTGGGCGGAGGCATGAGAATTGCGTAAGGGGGCCGCTCATCCGGCATACTCCGATACACCTCGTGTTTTTCCCACATTTCCCGCCAGCGGGCCTCTATGGCCTGAGGCTGGTATACTTTCTCCATATCGGGCAAAGTTACCCTGCCTGCAACATATACTTCATCGCCCAGCAGTAAGAGGCACCCACCTTATACCAGAATACGCTCCGGGGTTCGCCAATATTACCCCTAAACCCAGTTCTTTCCCCATCTAAGAAACAAGGCTTCGGGGAGAGGGATCTATCATACTCAGCCCGGTACAGAAATCCTGAGCCATCTTCTGGTATTACGGCCTATCTTGCCCCGGGCGTGCCGGCGCCTTCATACCCTCTTGATAATATCAAAAAACCCTAACTTTGCTCCGTGAATAGAATCCTTCCCATTCGCAAGTTCCCGCTGAACTGGAGTTTATGCCTTTTGGGGATGACGCTGGCAAGCTATGGATACGGGCGGGTAGAGAAAGTACCCTCTTTCAAGACCGACCCATATCTGTTTACAGAGAACCTCGGGCAGCTGGCGGATGCAGAGGGACGGCCCTTGCAGGAGGCTTATTTTAGTTTTGAGGCGCCCGGGGTGCGTGGGTATGTGACGAGGTGGGGGCTGACGCTATTTTTTTACAGGATTGAGCAGCATACTCTGGAGGAGGAAGAGGAAGAACTGGAGTCGACGGCGCAGATGAAGCGTGATTCCAGTGAGGTAAAATGGGAGCGGGTGGACGTAGAGCTGGTGGGGGCTTGTGTGGACAGGGAGCGGATTCGGAAGGGGCTGGCGAGTCCGTGGGGGCGGAACTACTATTTGGGCCATTATCCGCAGGGGGTGCTGGGGGTTCGTGGGTATGGGGAGGTGCGGATAGAGG
>Ga0197142_1000768_pt1 | contig 29966 bp, 28 predicted proteins | sample GBS60_MetaG_FD_148614 | JGI IMG/M metagenome (GOLD analysis project Ga0197142, IMG submission 148614) | Sediment microbial communities from Great Boiling Springs, Gerlach, Nevada, United States - GBS 60_MetaG | ecosystem: Environmental > Aquatic > Thermal springs > Hot (42-90C) > Sediment... | reverse complement strand
AAGACTTTTTCCGACTTAAGCGAGGTCTGAAGAAGTTGAAAAATCTTGATTTATATATTCATGGTTTTTGTGTAGTGAAGAATCTTTGGAAAACCAACAAGAGCAACATCGATAATGTCATTTCTCAATTAGCTACTTCCATCACTACAAGTTAACACTATCATTTTTGGATATTGTGTAATGTCAGAAAGCTATACCGTTGTATTTAAGAGCATGCCTATAAGAAACTCTGGCATCTTCATTCCAAATATAAGTGCATTCATAGCCATGGTAAGCATTAAAATCTGATGCGAAAGTTTTTCACGTTCTAATGGGTCATTTGTCATTTGTAATTTTCTGTAAAGTTCATCTATTTTACGTTCTATTTCACCCTTTTTTATATCATCTGGTTGATTTGCTTCTTCTTGGTTTAACTGTTTTGCTGTGTTTTGCTCTACTTCTTTACCAGGAATATAAATCAATACCTTTGTCTTACCTGCAACGGCTGCTAAGAACGAGCCACGTTTTTGTATATCAAGGTATATACCACTAAAAATTACGATTCCGCCTTGCTCGGCAGCTTGCTTTTTAAAATCAATATAATTTGCATATTCTTGGCTCATGACCCTTGCAATACTTTGACTTGCACGGGCACCAAAAGGTACCCCAGGTTCTCCAGGGTCTAATTTATATCCAAGAGAGGGGTTAACCAAATTTGGTGAAGCAATCGTTCTAACGCCACCAACAGGACTTACCCCATAACATACCTTCTTTCTTGATAAGGTTTGTCAAAATCAAAGTTAGATCAGACATCGGTTATACATAGATTTCTAAATTTTTGCAAGGATTTTTAGTGCTTCTTTTATGACTCTTGAAATGTTTGCATTCTGATTCTCTTTACGTACTTGTTTAACTGCACTCTGCGCTTGGGACTTTGGGTATCCGAGAGATACAAGTGCTTCAACTGCTTCGAGAGAAATGTTATCTATTTCCATAGGTTCAAATTCATCTTTTAATTCTGCAATAATTCGCTCAGCTGTTTTTTTACCAATGCCAGGTATTGAAGAGAGTTTCTCGATGTCACCATTTGCTATAGCTGTCGATAAATATTCTATCGTGGTTGAAGAAAGTATCTTTATAGCACTCTTCGGTCCAAGCTTAGAAACCTTTATGAGTTTCTCAAATACATCGCGTTTTTGCTTTGACTCAAAACCGTATATGCTTATGTCTTCTTGTGTTACGATTAATTTTGAGTATACTATTATTTCACTTCCTTCTGTACTTTCCGAAAAGCTTTCTGCATCGCAAATAAGCCCAAGTACTATATTTCCAAGGTCAACGAGTATTCTTCCTTCGCTACGTCCAAGATATTTTCCACGAATCATTTCTAACATTTTGGCTCAACTCCACTGTCTTATTCGATTTCATCAGATAAATCAATTTTAAATACTTCTTGAACATTCTTCCAAATTGCTTCTAAAACACTCGTACCTAAAAGTTTTATGAGTTCATCGTAGACGTACGAAACATAGACTGGTTCGTTGCGTTTTCCCCTAAACGGTTGTGGTGGTAGATAAGGACAATCAGTTTCGGTTACTATATTTTCCTTCCCTATTATTTTGACCACGTTTCTTAGCATTTCGTTCTTAGGATATGTAACTGGACCTCCTATTCCTATTTTGAATCCAAGCTTTACGAATTTTTTTGCCCAACTTTCATCAGAGCTGAATGAATGGACGATACCTTGGAGATTGCCACTGTGAAATGCTTTAACTATGTCATAGGCATCTTCGTATGCATCTCTTATGTGAAGTATAATGGGAAGTCCAAGTTCTTGTGCCAATGCAATTTGTTCAGCAAAGACTTTCTTTTGAACATCGACGGGAGATATGTTTCTGCAATAATCCAAACCAATTTCGCCAATAGCAATGACCTTATTTAAATGTGTAGCTTTACTTTCTATATAATCGAGATACTTTTTACCTTGTTCTGCTGTCTCCTTGGAATCGTGAGGATGTATTCCTATTGCTGCGTATATATTTGGTAGTCTTTTGGCGATTTGAATAGTTGGTTCTATATCATCAAGATTTGTTGAGACATTAAGAACAAATAACAAATTCTTAGTCCTGCTTAGAACATTTTCAAAATCATGTTTGAATTGATTCATATGCAAGTGTGCGTGGGTGTCGACAAATTTTTTTATAGATGGTTCAATTTCCATAGTGACACATCCTCCTTTTTCTGGTATAATTATATCAGATTTTTGTTTTTGTTGTATACTCTGAAAAATTTGTTAAGAATGGTTTGTAACTGGGGGTGTTCGGGTGAAAGGGATTGGGAAACTTACGATCATTACAGGACCTATGTATTCTGGCAAAACGACAGAACTATTGAGTTTTGCAGAGATATACGAACTCGGAAGAAAGAAAATACTCATCTTTAAGCCAGCAATTGATACGCGCTATAGCAAAGATGACGTAGTAACTCACAAAATGTTCAAGATGCCAGCACGTGTTGTGGGTAAGGCTCAAGAAATTTTAGAATATTATGAGTCTTTAGAGGAAAAGCCAGATGCAATATTTGTTGATGAAGTTCATTTCTTCGATAGTGATTTAACTAAGGTTCTTAAAACTATAACTCTCGATGGAATTGACGTATATTGTGCTGGACTTGATATGAGTTATCTTTGGGAACCGTTCGATGTTACAGCTCAATTGATGTCTATTGCTGACGAGGTTATAAAGAAAAAAGCTGTTTGTGAAGTTTGTGGTGAGTATAATGCAACTCTGTCTTACAAAACGAGGGCTAACGGAGGAGTACTCGATGTAGGTGGAAAGGAAAAATACATAGCTGTTTGCAAAGAATGTTATCAAAAAATAGGAAAAGAGGAGGGAGAAAAATGAGACGAAACCTACTCAGACTTTTTTTGCTTTTTGTCTGTCTATTATCAGTTGCACTATTTCCTATTTCACAAAGTGCAAGAATAACGCTGATTCACACCTCTAATATTTATGGAAACGTGCTTCCGTATGATTTTGCTTTGAATAATTATGAGCCTAAGGGATTAGTACACATTGCCTCTTTTATCGAGAGATTTAGATATTTTGATAACAGCGACGTTCTCGTTATTGATACAGGTAACTTTTTGTTTGGAAGTCCATTTGGAGATTATTTTGTTGAAACGGGAAGTGTAGAAAATCCAGTGTTAGAGATGATGAATAAAGCTGGATACGATTTTCTTGTTCCTGGAACGCTTGAATTATCTCTTGGAAAGAGTAAACTTGAGCAATTACTCAAAAAAGCGAAGGCTAATACAATTGCTGCTAATCTTGTTGGTGAGCTGCAAAGTGCAATGGGATACCAAATTAAAACGTTCTCTAATGGTCTTAAGATAGGGGTAATTGGTGTTGTTGTTCCTTATGGTAACTTCAAATACGCAGATTATATAAATTCTGTAAGAACTAACTTAGAGAAACTAAAGAAAGAATCTCCGGATTTGATAATCCTTGCTACCAGTGGTGGTATTACGTATGATCCTATTAGCGGCAATCAAATTGCATTGAAGAGTAATTTGAACATAGGCGACTTGCTAATTAAAGAATTTTCGAAAGACGTTGATGTCTTCTTGTTGGGCAATCAATCTTTTGTCTACACAGGTAAAAGTAAAAATAAAGTATATTCTCTTGCAGATGCCGAAGGACGGTCTTTAAACGAAATTAATATATACTTTTCAAAGACTGAAGGTAAATGGAAAATAACATCAATTAACATTAAAAATGTTTCTCTAACATCGTATAACTTTTACAATCACTACCTCGATGCAATTCAACCCTACGAAAGTAAAGTGCAGCAATGGCTTTCGGAAACAATCTTGAAATCAGAGTGGAGTATTGGTTTCCATAAATATCTCTGTATCTTGGAAGATAGTTTTCTCAACGAAATAGTTAATAAAGCTATAATTAACTATGCGAAAACCCAGATGGGAATTTGGAATATTTTTAATCCAAATTTTGAAGGTATTATTGAAGGAAATATTACGCGCCGCGATCTTTATTCCTTGGTCGGCAAAACAACAACGATTAAGGCAGTTCAAATGAGTGGAAATGATATAAAGGAAATCCTCAAAAAGAATATGAAGTACATTTCATACGACGGGAGCAAAATAATTCTTGCAAAAGAGCTCGTTGCCAAGCCATGGCTTTATGACATCTTTGAAAACATTTTTTACGATGTTGTTGTGAACAAAGGCGAGTTAAGGTATTTGCTTTATAATGGGCAACCATTGAATGAAAAAGCAATGTACTTGGTTTCCGTCCCTTCAATTAGAACTTATGGTACTGAACCACTCACAAAGGGCAAGGTTGTAAGTGATATAGAAGTACCTGTTCAACACATCCTTTTTGCAAACATTAAAAACACTATTGGGGGAGATTCGATCAATAAATTGAGCGATAAGAATCGAACGACGAGTTTGCTTATGGAATATGTTGTAAGTGCTGGAGACACACTTAAAAGGGTTTCGTATAGATTGAATGTTAAAGAAGAAGAGCTGCTTTCATTGAATCCAGTGATAAAGGATCCTAATCTCTTGCGGCCCGGTTGGAAACTGTACTATTACAAGAATTATTTCGAACTCGTACCGCCTATTAGAGAATTTTTTGATGTTAAGTGAAAATTTTAAAAACCGGACTCTTTATTAAGCAGAATGTAAAAGTTGTGAGCGAGGTGATGATTTGTTCACCTCGTTCTTTTTAGATTTTAGAATCACAATACTTGACAGTATATAGTATTCACAGCTTTTAGACATTTTATTTCACACATACAGCCGTTTAGTATGGTATAATATGATATATAATATCATATAATATATCAAGAAAAAGACCTCTGGAGGTGCTATCGTGAAGAAGTTTTATATTACAACACCTATTTACTATGTAAACGCAGAACCGCATATCGGTAGTTCTTACACTACTATTGTTGGAGATATTTTAGCACGATATAAGCGAATGACGGGCTACGATGTATTCTATCTAACAGGAACCGATGAGCACGGTCAAAAAATTGCCCAGGCTGCTCGCGAAAAGGGAGTCGAACCACAACAGTTATGTGACGAGTTAGCTGGGAAATTTAAAGAATTATGGAGAGACCTTGGAATCACAAACGATTATTTCATTAGAACTACCGATGAATCTCACATGAGAACTGTACAGTTCTTTGTTTCTAAGATGCTCGAAAATGGTGATATTTACAAGGGTACTTATGAAGGTTGGTATTGTGTGCCTTGTGAAACCTATTGGAATGAAGACGAACTTGAACATTCCGAAGACGGAAAACACATGTGTCCTTCTTGTAAACGAGAGGTACAACTCATAAAGGAAGACAATTACTTTTTCAGACTTTCGAAGTATAATGATGCACTTTTGAAACTTTTCAAAGAAAATCCAGATTTTGTAGAGCCCGATTTTAGAAGAAATGAAATGCTGAAAATACTCGAATCTGGATTAAAAGACCTTTCAATTACAAGAACGACTCTCAAATGGGGAATACCGATGCCAAATGACCCTGAACATGTTATATACGTCTGGGTTGATGCACTTATCAATTATGTCTCAGCAATTGGATATCCTGAAAATATGGAAACATTTAATAAATGGTGGCCAGCCGATGTACACTTGATTGGTAAAGAGATTAATAGATTTCACAGCCTTATATGGCCAGCGATGTTAATGTCTGTAGGATTGCCTGTTCCAAAGAAAGTGCTCGCACATGGGTGGTTAACGGTTAATGGACAGAAGATAAGCAAATCGCTTGGTAATGCAATTGATCCAAGGGAGTATGTTAAAAAATACGGTAATGACGTAGTAAGGTATTACCTTGTGAGAGATATAGTCTTCGGAAGAGATGGAGATTTTTCAGAAGAGAATCTAATTAAAAGATTGAATTCTGACCTCGCCAACGATTACGGTAACCTACTTCACAGAACGCTTGCGATGATTGTTAAACATTTCGATTCAACAATTCCAGGACTTGGTGATCTGGAAGAGATTGATAGTTCGCTTATGAATGATTATGAGAGAACAAGAGCCGAGTTTATAAGGTTGATGGACGCTTACAAAATTACAGATGCACTCGATGTACTTTGGCAATTTATAGGTACATTAAATAAGTACTTTGATGAAACAAGACCGTGGGTATTGGCAAAAGAGGGAAATAAGAGCAGACTTGGAACAGTTCTTACACTTGTTAGCGAAAGTGTTCTCAAGGTTGCAACGCTTGTTTCGTGTGTAATGCCAGATTCATCGAAAGAGATTTACAAAAGACTTTCTGTTGAATCGGACTTTTCAGAAATGTTTTTAAATGTTTGGGATATACTCAAAGGTCGAAAAATTATCCATGGTGATCCACTATTCAAGAAGATAGAAACAGAAGAGAAGACAGCAACAAAACAAAATAAACACCAAAAACAGGGGGCGAAAAGTGTGGAAAATGAAGTTAAAAACGAACAAATCAGCCAAAAAATAGAAAATGTTAATGTGGTAACTTCTGAAGAACTTATAGATATAGAGTATTTCAAGAAAGTTGACCTTAGAGTTGCTAAGGTTATTGAAGCTGAAAGAGTAGAAAAGTCAGAAAAACTTGTCAAGTTACAGTTAGATCTTGGAGAGCTCGGTCGAAGACAGATAGTTGCGGGCATAGCGAAGTATTATGCTCCTGAGGAATTGGTTGGAAGACTAATCATCGTTGTGGCAAATTTAAAACCTGCAAAACTAATGGGAATTGAGTCAAGGGGAATGCTTCTGGCTGCTAAAATTAATGATAAACTCACACTTTTGACAGTTTCAAGCGAAATAGAACCGGGTGCAAAGATTTCTTGAGATACAAGCCAACAATCCATTAGCTAAATTTTTCAAGAAAGCGTTGATAAATAGAGGAGGGTGCCCTTCGTGGATGAAAAAGAAATAAACTCAAGCAACGTGCAAAATGAAAAGAATGAGATAAATATCGAAAATGTGCATTCACAAGACAAAGAGTTTGATAATAGTGATAATGTAATAGAGAGAATACTTGAAGAAGAGCTAGTCAAATCGTATTTGAGCTATTCGATGAGTGTTATTATTGGTAGAGCTATTCCGGATGTAAGAGATGGGCTTAAACCTGTTCAAAGAAGGATACTGTACTCCATGTACGAACTTGGTTTAGCTCACAATAAACCATTTAAAAAGTCTGCGCGTATCGTTGGTGAAGTCATGGGTAAGTATCACCCACATGGTGATGCTGCTATATACGAAGCCTTAGTTAGAATGGCTCAACCATGGTCGATGAGATATCCTCTTGTGGAAGGACAAGGGAATTTTGGTTCTGTTGATAGAGATCCTCCGGCTGCGATGAGGTATACCGAGGCAAGACTCCACAAGATAGCTGAAGAAATGCTCGAAGACATAGATAAATCAACTGTGCGAATGCTTGATAACTTTGATGGTTCGCTCCAAGAACCCGAGGTACTTCCAGCAAAATTACCTAATTTACTTTTAAACGGTGCGAGTGGTATAGCGGTCGGAATGGCAACGAGTATACCAACCCATAATTTGAGAAATGTTGTCGATGCAATCGTAACGGTAATAAAGAATCCAAATATATCAATGGAAGAGCTAATTAATATTATTGAAGGTCCTGACTTTCCAACAGGCGGTATTATAATTGGCAAAGCTGGGATCAGAGAAATGTACATAACGGGTAAGGGAAGCTTTACCGTCCGCGGAAGAGTTGAAATTAAACACGAAAAGAAAAAGACAAGTATAATTATCACAGAAATTCCATATGGCGTAAGTAAAGTGGATTTAATAAATCAGATTGCAAATTACCTCCAAGAAGATGAGGTTCCTGTCAAAGATTTGAGAGATGAAAGTGACAAAGATGGCTTGAGGGTTGTTATAGAACTTCCGGAAGATATAAACGAAGAAGTTATACTCAACAACTTATATCAGAAAACCAGTCTTCAAATCAGGTTTAACGCAACGTTTTTGGTTATTGATGCTGATAAGCAGCCTAAATTGGTGAATCTAAAACAACTCCTTGAAGCATACATTAAACATAGATTCGAGATTGTTCGTAAACGAACACAGTATGCTTATCAACAAGATTCCAGGAAAGCACATATTCTTGAAGGGCTGATAAAGGCTTCAAAGGCAATCGACACAGTTGTAAGTATAATCAGAAGTGCTAAAGACAGTGCTGAGGCATCAGCACAGCTTATGGATATTCTTCAGATGACTGAAGAGCAAGCTAAAGCGGTTCTTGATATGAGACTTGGTAGGTTGACAAACTTAGAGACACAGAATTTACAAGGTGAGTATCGAGATGTATTAGCAAGGCTTGAGAAAGAAAAAGAATTGCTTATGAATGACGAGAAAGTTTACGAAGTAATTGTACAGGAACTTACGGAAATAAAGGAAAAATATGGTGATGCTCGTTTAACCGAGATAACAGAGTGTGAAGAGACTATAACAAAATTTGACAAAAAAGATTTGATTCCAAACAAAGACGTTGTTATGACTTTAACTCGAAAAGGATTCCTGAAATTGATGGATCTAAATTCATTCAGAACACAAAAAAGGAATGGTAAAGGTGTTACAGGGGCAAATTTGATGGAAGACGATATAATATCTCAGATTATATACACGAAATTGCACAACAAGACATTGTTCTTCACATCTTACGGTAAAGTGTACGAACTTGAAAACATCGATGTCGAAGAGAGTAGTAGAGGAACGAAAGGTAAACCTATTACTAAGTATATAAAATTAGAACAAAACGAGCGAGTTCTTGCAATGATGGATATAACTGATTACACTGGTGACTTACTTTTTGTAACTAAAAATGGCGTTGTTAAGAGGACAAGTTTGGAAGATTTTAAGAATATCACATCAAAAGGAATAAGAGCAATAACATTTAGAGATGGTGACGAACTTGTTTCTGTTCTCAGGGTAAATTCTGAAGAAAGTACAGTGCTCATATCAACTAAGCTTGGGATGAGTATCAGATTTCCTGTGAGCGAAGTTAGAACAATGGGAAGGAATGCTGCTGGTGTTAGAGGAATCAGGCTTAGAGATGGTGATAGCGTTGTTTCGTCCACTATATTAGAGGACGATACTGGTTATATATTGACTCTTACAGAAAATGGATATGGAAAACTTACCGAGGCAAACGAGTATAGAAAGCAGTCAAGAGATGGTCTTGGGATTAAAAATATAGGTGAAATTGAGAAGACAGGCGCTATTGTAGGCGTTTCTTATGTCAAAGGTGATGAAGAAGTTGTGGTATTCACAAAAGATGGTGCAACTATTAAATTTAAAGTGTCAGAGGTACCATCGAGAGGAAGGGTAGCCCAAGGAGTTAGAACAATTAACCTCGCTGATGGTGATTTTGTCGCAGATTTCGCAGTCATAGGCGGTGAAGAGTAATTTGTTCAGAGAAATTGACCATACAGCGGATGTCGCATACGAGGTAATAGCCAGAAATTTAGAAGAGTTACTGCAAGACGTACTAAGTATTCTTTTGGAAAATTCAGAAGTAACTTATCTTGAAAGTGATTTAAATGGACTCTTAAACCAACAAATGAACAAACTTGAAAGTTTGCAAAACTCTATAAAAAAATGTTATAATATTGATAAATCTGACTCAGAAAAATTTATTGATAGTTTTTTTGATGCGGTGAATGATATGATATCGAAGATAGATCGAGGCTATTTTCCTATTTTTGTTGAGGGAACATGTGTATACTTTTCACAAAGACGAATAACGCTTAGAATCAAAGCCTTGACGTACCATGGTTTGCATGTAAAACTCGGGGATGAAATTTCCTTAAGGATGGTGTTCGATATATGAGAAACTTAACAGAAAGGCAGCAACAGGTTTTTGAGTTCATAAAGGACTTCATAACAATGAAAGGGTATTCGCCTTCTGTTAGAGATGTTGCACGCCATTTTAAGATGACTCCAAGAGGAGCTCAGCAACATATTATTGCACTCGAGAAAAAGGGATACATTAAGCGTACTCGTGGACCGAGAACAATAACTCTTACAGATAGAAGAGAGAGTGTTATAGTTCCTGTCAAAGGTAAAATTGCCGCCGGTCAGGCAATTGAAATGTTTGAAGAAGTAGATGAAGAAATTGAAGTACCTCTTGTTATGTTGCGTGGATATGGCGAGTATTTTGCACTTAAAGTTCAAGGAGACAGTATGATAAAGGCTCATATTGTTGATGGAGATTACGTGATACTAAAAAGACAGTACACTGCAGAGAATAACTCTATTGTAGCTGTTGTTGTCGACGAACGAATTACATTGAAAAGATTCTTTTTAAAAGATGATGTAGTTGAATTGGTTCCAGAAAATGATTCTTACTCTGTTATTAAATGCGACCCAAAGAAGGTTAGGATTGTTGGAAAGATGATAGGTTTAATCAGAATAACTAAATGATATAGGATTAAGGGGTGACAATTGTGGAAAAGAGGATAACAAACGATATTCTCAAGTTCTTGGTTCCAGAAGAATTGGAACTTACCAATGCTCAGGAGATTAAAAGAGAGGTATATGAAGAAGCTTTTGAAAAAGGATTCAAGAAAGTTATACTTGATTTTTCGAAAACGAAGTATATAGATAGTACTGGACTTGGAATAATGGTTGCCTTACACAAACAGGCACTTATGAATGCAGGAGCTGTAGTATTTTTGAATTTGGATGGTAACATAAAGAATTTGTTGAAAATGACTGCTTTAGATAGGGTTCTAAATATATTTGACGATGAGAAAGAAGCTCTTGAATTTTTAAACAAATAATTACACCCAAACAAATTTGGAGGGAGGTATCATTATGTACACATTTACAGAACAGTTTGGAGTGGCTATTGTTTCTCTCGAAGGTGAAATAACTATGCAAAATGCCATGACTCTAAGAAACTGGGTTGTTGATAACTTAGTAAAGAAAGGCAAAACAAAGATTGTTTTTGATTTTACAAAGGTAAACTCTGTTGATAGTTTTGGGCTCGGAACATTTGTTAGTCTCCACAAAACAGCATTGTCTTCTAACGGCACAATAGCATTTGCGGGTGTGAATGAGAACGTTAAAAAACTTCTTACAATGACTGCACTTGATAAAGTTATTAAAGTTTTTCCTTCAGTCATGGAAGCAGTGAATGCTATTAAGTGAGGATTCCAAAATATCAAATTGTGGGTGTGATTAGAATGAAAATTGCAATAGGAAGTGACCATGCAGCTTTCGAACTTAAGGAGAAGGTAAAAGAATACCTTCAAAAAAATGGGTTAGAGGTTTTTGACTGTGGGACTTACTCAATTGAGAGTGTAGATTATCCAGATTATGCGAAGAAAGTCTCAGAAAAAATAGTTAAGAAAGAGTGCGATTTTGGAATATTGATGTGTGGAACTGGAATAGGAATGTCGATTGCCGCAAATAAGATTAAGGGTATCCGTGCTGCGCTTTGTTTATTTCCAGATATGGCTGCTTACGCGCGTAGACACAATGACGCTAACATTCTTGTTCTTCCAGGAAGACTTATGGGGATTGAACTTGCAAAATGGACGGTCGACGCGTTCTTAAACTCATCATTTGAGGGCGGCAGGCATGAGAGAAGAGTAAAAAAGATTGAGGAGTTAGAAGAATAGATGCTTGACAAACTGTTTTTTTGTGCTGATGTAAATTCAGACTTTATTCCAAAAAAAGAAATAGATAACGGAAAGTTTATACGAAATCCGGAAAGACCATCAAGGCTTTCCGGAGTTTTAGGTTATCTTAAAGAACATTTTAATGAATTACCAATAATGAAATTTTCGCAAGAGCATATTTTAAGGGTTCATACAGAAAAATATTTTAATTATCTGCTCGAAAAATCAAAGGAAGTTCAAGATGAATATCTTCCTGAAGTGTTTTTTGTGGATCAAATTTTTGACACCGGAACACCTATAAACAAACATACATTTACAGCGGCTAAAAATGCAGTCGATGTTGTTTTAAGTGCTACAAAATATACCTTAGAGAACAAGATTGTAACTTATGCACTAACTCGTCCGCCAGGTCATCATGCTATGAAGAATTACGGCGGTGGGTATTGTTATTTTAACAATGTTGCAGTTGCTACCAGATACCTTGAGGAGAAAGGAATGAGAGTTGCTATACTCGATATTGACTTCCATCATGGGAATGGTACTCAAGATATTTTCTACGATGACCCAAATGTCCTATATGTTTCAATCCATGGTGATCCAAAAAAGTTTTATCCTTGGTATAGTGGTTATGAAAGTGAGATTGGAACCGGAAGTGCCATTGGTGCAAATCTAAACATTCCACTACCGGAAAATATTGGAATAAAAGTATACATGGAAGCTTTGAAAATGGCGATGGACAAAATTAAAAGTTTCAATCCAGAAGCTTTTTTCTTATCTTTTGGAACAGATACACATATCAAAGACCCAGTCGGAAAATTCGCGCTGACTTCAGAAGATTATAAAACAATAGGTTCTGTTATTTCAGATAATGTTTCTTTTGTTAATTACATAGTCATAGTGCACGAAGGTGGTTATAATTCACAAGCAAATTTAGCCGCAGTAAAACATTTTCTCAAAGGTTTTTTGAGCTAACAAAGAATGTAGAAAAGGAGGATTTATATGAGTATTAAAGAAAAGATATTAAATGATATGAAAGCAGCAATGCGAAATAAAGATGAAATAAGGTTGCGTGTTGTAAGAGCTATCAAGACAGCTATTGGGTATTTTGAAGTTGAAGGAGAAAAGAGAGAAGCTACTGATGAAGATGTGCAAAAGATAATACTAAAAGAAATTAAGAAAAGACAAGAATCTGTCGAAGCCTACAGACAGGCTGGTAGGGAAGACCTGGCTAAGGCAGAAGAAGAGGAACTTAAAATTCTTGAAGAGTATGCTCCTAAGATGTTGTCTCGCGAAGAGATAGCAGCAGTAGTGAAAAACGTAATTGTTGAACTTGGTGCTACACAGAAAGATTTTGGAAGGGTAATGAAAGAAGTTATGACAAGATTAAAAGGTACTGCTGATGGAAAAGTTGTAAACGAAGTGGTGAAGGAACTTTTAAAATGAGCATATCGTATCTGACAAACAAGTCAAAAAGAGAAAAACCAAAGATTTATCCAATTTTTCTCCCGAATCTTGGTTGTAAAACACGCTGTGTGTATTGCAATCAATACATAATGACAGGCGAGAATATTCCAGAAATAGCTATTCTTGCACAACAACTCGATGTTGTTAACGATGTTGATGAAATAGCTTTTTATGGCGGTACATTTACAGGTTTGAAACCAGAACTGATGAAAACTCTCTTGTCTCTAAGATCCGATATCCCTAAACGGATTTCCACAAGACCTGATGCCATAGATGAAGAAATTGTTAGAATACTAAAAGATACAAACGTTCGTACAGTAGAGCTCGGTGTGGAGAGTTTGAATGAAGAAGTATTGTGGCATTCAAATAGAAAATACAAATTTGAGGATGTAATAAACGCTCTTAGACTCTTACGAGATTTCAACATTATTGTTCATCTTATGGTAGGATTGCTATACGATGATGCTAAGAAAGATATTGAATCGGTTAAAACATTAATTAACGAAGGCGTAAAGCTTTTTAGAATTCATCCTGTTATTGTTTTTAAAGGTACAGAACTTTGTAAACTTTATGAGGAAGGATTATACATTCCCTTGGGGTTAGATGAAGCTCTTTCTATCTGTGCGGAAATGACCATGTTTGTAGAAGCCAATGAAGGAAGAGTGATTAGACTTGGATACCATGTTCCGCAATCGCAAATTGGGTACATAGTAGCAGGTCCATATCATCCATCTTTTGGTGATATGGTCAGAAGTTTTATAATTAAAAAGATAGTACAAAGCTTCTCTGTAAAAAAAATAGAATACAGTAAGCGGTTTGAACCTTGGATCAAAGCTTACGACAACAATAAACTTCCAGTTGCGCTATTAGAAACAACGAATGATGGCATTTTTTTCGATGGAAAGAATTTCAAAGAAATGCTTCTAAAATATGTAAATCAGAACGATTTTTCAATATAAGTTAAAGTAAGAAAATTCTCTTATTTGTTCTGTTAGGGGTGGTCTAATGCAAGAATTAGTATTCTGGATTATATTTACCTTAGTTGCAAGTGTCCTGTCTATAACGCAATTTTTGTCAACATCATCGACTCTGTCACCGGTTGTAGTGGAACCAGCAATACAGGAGTTATTTCCTGATGTTTCAAAGACTCAGCAAGATGCAATATTGATATATGAAAATAATGTTTTCTCGGAAAAGTTAAACAATATACCAGCTGGGAAGAAGCTCGTATTTGCACTTGGGGAGTTCACTGGTCCAGCTTTTGATGAAAAGACTGTGAAAGAAGGGGCATTGCAAACAGCTTATCAAAAACTTATTAACGAGCTTGATGAGGTTAAAGACAATCTGATAGTAAGATTACGTAAAGAATTTGATTTGGATTTTAGCAATCAGTTAGACGAACTGTTCAGGAATCTGTATCGCTTAATGACAAGCGACGAATCTTTGACTTTCATTTACAAGATTTGGACAAAATCATCAGGAGAGGTTATAACGTACTACTATCTTATAGTTTTCGACGATGAGTATTGCCTAACGGTTCTTGAGGTACTTGGTTGGGAGTTAATGCAACAGCTTCAAGGTAAGGGAATTGAGTTTAGAGAGATATGGAAAGAGCAATTTAATAATGGTAGATAAAACACAAATACCAACAAATAATAAAGTTTTATCAAAAAATGGCGGAGGCGGTGGGACTCGAACCCACAAGGACCGCGAGGTCCACCGATTTTCGAGACCGGCTCCTTAGCCATTCGGACACGCCTCCGTCCAGCAAGAGATAGTATATCACAGATAGACAATTTTTCAATAGGAGTTGCTTGTAATGAATAGACAGTTCGCTGAAAAAATTGCAAAGATTATGGTAGTTGAGGATGACAAAAAACTAAGAAGACTACTTGAAATTGAGCTCGAGCATGCTGGTTATGAGGTTATGGGGTTTGAAAGTGGAGTAGATGCACTCGAGGAATTTAAGAATTTTAACCCTGACCTTGTTATACTTGATATAATGCTTCCAGATATGGACGGATACGAAATTGCTCAAAATCTTAGAAAGCTAAGTCCTGATGTTTTAATTTTGATGCTAACTGCTTTGGGCATGAAGAAAGACAAAATTACTGGATTCGAATCGGGAGCGGATGATTATCTTACAAAACCATTCGATAATGAAGAGCTACTCGCACGTATTAGGGCTCTTCTTAGAAGGAAACATATTGAGATTTCAAAGCCTTTTAAAGTTGGTGCTCTTGTAATATATGAAGACCGCAGAGCAGTATTATATCACGAAAAAGAAGTCGATTTAAGCAAGACTGAATACGAGTTGTTATTGTATCTGGCAAAAAATCATAATCGTGCAGTAAGTAAGGAAGAAATACTCAATGCTGTTTGGGGTATTGATTACTATGGTTCTGACAACACAGTTGAAGTTTACATAAATTATCTAAGAAAAAAACTGTCTTCAGAAATCATTAAAACCGTTAGGGGTATAGGATACAGGCTGGTTGGTGAGCAAGTTGAAACTGACAACTAAATTATCACTAATAAACACCATTGCAACCCTTGTGGTAGTAACTCTCTTCTTAACTTTAATCTACCGCTACTTCTACGTTCTTGCTACAAGAAGTGTATTAGCTGATTTTTCTAACCCAAGAAGATTCGTAAATGTTTTGGAAACTCCATTTGGTAAACAATATATTGTATTGAGATGGGATTTGTACGTTGCAGATACGGATAGCAAAGAGATAGTCAACGACCCATATGGTATAGGCTTTATCGATAGAGAAGGTTTTGTGAAATTAGGTGAGCGTTATTTGTATTTCTCAAAGATTCGCGGGACGATTTTTGGAAAAGATATAACACCCACAATGACTTTCTTAGAGAATATCAAAAGGTTGTTCATAACAACTGTATTTTTGATTACACTTGGCGTGTTTTTATTGAGTTACTTTTTAACAAAACGAAGCGTAAGTGAAATAAAAGAATTTATCTCTCATATCGAATCACTTGGTGGTTCTGATGTTTCACAGCGTGTTGCTATGAAACCTAAGAGCTTCGAAGTTATGGAACTTGTTGATAAGTTCAACAACTTAATGGATAGGATAGAACGCTCTTACAAATCTCAAGAATCTTTTGTTTCTGCTGTTTCACACGAACTGAGAACTCCAGTTGCATCACTTCTTGGATACCTTAGTATGCTCAAGCGATGGGGACTCAAAGACGAAAAGATACTAAGCGAATCTGTTGAAGCGATTGAAGAGAGTGCCAAAGAGATTAAACAGATTATTGAAAACATGTTACTAATTGCTCGTGTGGAAACGTTAACAGAGGAAGAAATTGAGTTACTAACTTTTGTGGAGGATATTGTGTCGCAAAAGGTTAAAAGTGACACTGTAGAAATTAAAGGAAATGGTAAGATGCGTACTAATAAAGAAGGTTTAGGAATTATACTTACAATACTATTGGATAATGCTTTGACACATGGTTCACCGCCATTTGTTGTTGAAATATCAGATAATCTGATAAGTGTGGTTAACCACGGAGAGAAAATACCAGAGCAACTAATACCAAAGATTTTTGACAGGTTCTTTAAAGGGAAGAATTCAAATGGTACGGGACTCGGTCTTTACATTGCAAACGAAATAGCGAAAAAACTTCAGCTCAAGCTCTCAGTAGATAGTACCGAAGAGCGAACAGTGTTTAAAATTATAAAAGAATAGGAGAAATGTTTTGACCTTCTAAAATATGTCTACATAAAGTCGATAAACAATACGATAATGCGAGGTGATGCTTATGACTATATCTGGTGTGGGTAGTTTGAATAGCGTTACACTACAGCCACAAATGGTGAGTAAAGCAACTTCACCAAAATCTTCCGTGGAGATCCAGACACAGATGGCTCAGGCAAAGGAACTTATGCTTCAAACATTGGAATTTGCTTTTTACATGCAACAAAATATGAATCTAAAACTTGTAAGAATTGCAGGACAGCTTTATCAGGGACAAAATCTGGATACAACGGCATAAGCTAATAGTTAATATTAAAAGAACCGAGTGCGACTGACCGCACTCGGTTTGCTTTATCGGTTTGCTTTATAGGGTGTTATTATTTCAATAGTCCTTTGTTTTTGAGGAAATCAGTGAGTATTTCCTCTAATGTTGGTTCTCCAATTTCTTGGAGTTCGTATCTTACCCTAACTGCTGGTTTATTTATATGCATAACTCTTCTCAAATCAATTGGTGTTCCAATGATGACAACATCGGCATCGGATTTATTGATTGTTTCTTCGAGCTCCTTTATCTGTTTTTCTCCATATCCCATTGCTGGAAGGATTGAGTCTAAGTGATTGTACTTTTCGTATGTGCTTACAATTGAACCCACGGCAAATGGTCTTGGGTCGATGATTTCCTTTGCGCCAAATCTCTTTGCTGCTACGTATCCAGCACCGTATCTCATTTCACCGTGTGTTAGAGTTGGACCATCTTCAACAACAAGCACTTTCTTGCCTCTAATCAATGCTGGGTCATCAACAAATATTGGTGAGGCTGCGTCGACAACTATTGCATTTGGATTCCACTTTGCGATGTTCTTTCTTACTGTTTCAATATCTTCTCTATTCGCTGTTTCTTCTTTGTTTATGACAATAACATCTGCCATGAGCAAGTTTGCCATACCTGGATAATACGAAATTTCATGTCCTGGTCTGTGTGGGTCAACAACTACTATTTGTAAGTCTGACTTATAGAATGGGAAGTCATTGTTTCCACCGTCCCAAAGAATTACATCTGGATTTTCGGCTTCTGCTGATCTCAAAATCGCTTCGTAATCGACACCAGCATATATTACACTCTTCCTGTCAATGTGTGGTTCGTATTCTTCTCTTTCTTCTATTGTACAGTTGTGCTTATCAAGGTCAGAATAATCAGCGAATCTTTGAACTTTCTGTGCAACTAAATCACCATATGGCATCGGGTGTCTTACGGAAATAACTTTCATACCCTTATTTCTCAAAATGTCAAGTACTCTTCTTGTTGTTTGGCTCTTTCCACAACCTGTTCTAATTGCACAGACTGATACGACAGGTTTCGTTGATTCAACTGTTGTAGCTTTGGGTCCCATAAGTTTGAAATCCGCACCGGTTGCAAGTGCGATAGCTGCTCTTTCCATAACATATTGGTGTGGTAGGTCACTGTAAGCAAGGATAACTTCGTCAACGTTGTACTTTTTGACAAGTTCAGGAAGGTTTGCTTCGTCTTCGATTGGAATGCCATTTGGATAAAGCGGACCTGCCAATTCGGCTGGGTAAACTCTACCAGCTATATCAGGAATCTGTGTGGCAGTAAAAGCTACAACTTCATAATCAGGGTTGTTTCTAAAGAACGTGTTGAAGTTGTGGAAATCTCTACCTGCTGCCCCAAGGATAATAACGCGCCTTCTTCTTTCCATAATGTCCACCTCCGGAAAATTATAAAAGTTTATGCTTTCAGTAAGAATTTACAATAAGCACAAGAATTATACATTGTATTCTGATAATTTTCAACAACAAGAATTCTTGATTAAAATTCACAAAATAATCACATCGTGAGTATGCTTTGGTATGCTCACGTATGCAAAATGGTTTTTCATTTGAAAATCTGTTGTGTTCTTAGTTGTTCTTAAAATCCAATATTTAGAGCATCTTAGACTTTCTATGGAAACTATTCCAAAAGAATGTTCACTTTTCCAAAGGTTGTAGTATAATAAAAATGGTTTCCACATCATCCTCAAAGGGGAGGTAGAACGTATGAGAAAGTGGTTAACAGTTGTTTTGGCAGTTCTTTTTGTTTTCTTGGCATTTGCTCAAGCCAAAAAGATTACTATTTGGACATCAGAGGCACAGGTTCCTATTCTTAAGAAACTTGCTGATCAGTACAAAGCAAAGTACGGTGTACAGGTCGACGTTGTACAAGTTAATTTCGGAGATATTAAGTCAAAGTTCTTGACAGCAGCACCTGCAGGCGAAGGTCCAGATATTATCGTTGGAGCACACGACTGGGTTGGAGAACTTGTTGTTAACGGTTTGCTTGAACCAATTAACCTTCCAGAAAGAGAAAAGTACTTCCCGGCACCACTCCAAGGCTTTACATACAACAAAAAACTCTATGGTATACCATATGCATTTGACGGTCCAGCACTTATGTATAACAAAGACTATGTAGAAAAAGCTCCTACAACATTTGATGAGCTCATTGCTCTTGCTAAGAAGATAGAAAAAGACTACGGTGGAGAAGTTAGAGGATTCATTTACGATTACAAAAACTTCTACTTCAGCTCATTTGCATTTTTTGGAATGGGTGGATATGTTTTTGGAAGTGACAAAACAGGAAAGATCAATGTTAAAGATGTTGGGCTTGCAAATGCTGGAGCGATTGAAGGTCTCAAGCTTATTAAGAAACTTGTTGATGAAAAGATACTCACATCTGGTGATAACTACAACACAATGGATGGACTTTTCAAAGATGGTTTAGCAGCAATGATTATCAATGGACCATGGGCAGTCCCAGGATACAAACAAGCAGGTGTAAAATTCGATGTTGCTCCAATTCCAACACTTCCCGGTGGAAAGAATCCAAAACCATTCTTTGGTGCACAAGGTTTCATGGTTAACGCAAAGAGCAAGAACAAACTCTTCGCACTTGACTTCCTTACAAAATTCATTGCAACGAAAGACATAATGTTCCAAATTTGGCAAGCAGATCCAAGATGTCCGTCAAGAAGCGATGTTAACGAACTTGTTATGGCAAGAGATCCACTCACAAAGAAATTTGCAGACTTCCTTGGAAAATACGGTCTCCCAATGCCAAACGTTCCAGAAATGGCAGCAGTTTGGGGAGCAATGGGTGACGCTCTTGCAAAGACTCTCGACCAAGGTGTTCCAGCTGAAAAGGCACTTGCAGACGCGGTAGCACAAATTAAAGCGCAGATTAAATAAGTGTTTTGATATCAGGGGCACGGGGGAACGCCCCCGTGCTTTTTCTTAACTGTAAATTGAATATATACGAAACCGAATCATAAGTAGGTAGTATTTTCCAGGCAATAGTCGTACCCAAATAACGAAAAGGAGGATGAACCGATGAGATTTTGGAAAACGATAGGAATGCTTCTACTAATAGCTTTTACCGTTTTTGGAGTGCTTGGTGGAATATTCCTTTTTGGGAGAGGGTTTTATGAGTTATCTGTAACCCTTTTTGTGCTTATATTTGTGATAGATTTTATTATTCTCAATAGAAATGCTTATCCTTACCGATACATGATTCCCGCGCTTATCTTATTGTTTATTTTGGTCTTATACCCAATATCTTTTACAATAAGAACGGCTTTTACAAATTATGGAACCGGTCACATAGCTACTCGTCAAGAGCTTGTTGAAAGATTACTTGTCGACCCGATTTATACTTATGTAGTACCAGAGAGTTCGCCGCTTACATACAGTGTGTACGTTCGCTTTGATGGTACGCAACCTACAAATGATTTTAGAACAATAATTTCTGACGGAACTAATATTCTTGTTGCAAAGGATTACAGAACGCTTAAAAGTGAGGCTGGTCAGCTTATACTCGGTGAAGCTAACTTAATAAAATTAGAAGAAAGTGGAATAAGTGTTGAAAGACAAAATGAAAAGATTGAACTCATTAAAGACTCCGGAAAGATTTACAAGTATTTCTATAACCCCGATGATCCTAATACAAACATAAATGAGGATTATTTCAAGTATTCAATTCTTTTCCCAATTATGAGTAAAATAGAGTTTGTTGATAATAATGGAAATAGATTTTCTGTTAGACAGAACGAAGAAGGAAAGCTTGTTATGTATCAGATTAGACACATGTACAAGCTTGGACTTGCTGAAACTATTGAAAATGGAAAAAGCATTGTTAAGACTGTTCTTATAAACACAATGACAAACAGACCACTGCTTGAAGAAAATGGTACGATATACGATTTTAATGAAAAAGGTGAAAAGATTGCCGTTGGTGGATACATTTCAAACTACGGACTAAAGAATTTTACAAGAATATTCACTGACCCAACTATTTCTGGTCCATTCGCTAAGATATTTATTTGGAACTTCACTTGGGCAGCTCTTAGCGTTTTATTCACGTTTGTAATCGGCCTTATACTTGCGCTTGTTCTCAACAATCCAGGTTTAAGAGGAAGAGCAATTTATAGGTCGTTACTTATAATTCCGTGGGCAATTCCTGCATTTATATCTGTTCTTGTCTGGAAGAATGGTTTCTTTAACGAAACCTACGGTATATTTAACAAGTTTATCATTACAGGGTTACTTGGCAAAGAACCAATAAAATGGTTCAACGACCCATTCTGGGCAAAGGTTGCAGTCTTGACTGTCAACACCTGGCTTGGATTCCCATATATGATGGTTGTTTCTCTTGGTGCTTTGCAGAGTATACCGGAAGAATATTATGAAGCTGCATCAATAGATGGAGCGAATAAGTGGCAAAGATTCCAAAAGATAACATTTCCACTTCTCATGACAACCATAGCCCCGTTGTTGGTAGGTAGTTTTGCTTTTAATTTCAACAACTTTGTCAATATTTACCTCCTAACAGGTGGTGGACCAGCTATGCCCAATACAACAACACCAGCTGGTGCTACTGACATTTTGATTTCGTATACATATAAACTTGCCTTTGAGGGTGGTCGTGGTCAGGACTTCGGATTTGCTTCCGCAATATCTATCATAATCTTTTTCATAGTTGGTACACTAAGCTTTGTTAACTTCCGTTTGTCCGGTTCATTTGAGGAGGTGAATAGGTAATGGTTAAAAAGGAAAGAAAATGGCTTACGCATATAGTACTTATAATTGTATCCGTTGCTGTTCTTTTTCCCATTGTTTGGGTTGTCTCCACATCATTAAGGCGAGACAACGCAGCATTTTCTACGAAGCTTTTTAGCAGTAGAATGACATTCCAGAATTACATAGACTTACTCGCACCAGAAAAGAATGGTCCAAGACTGGTGTCTGATATGGATGCACTCATTTTAATGGCACCTCCTCACGATAAAATTACAATTGAAAAGGCAGCGACACTCTTTCAAAACGACGTAGAAAGGTTTAAAAAATACATAGCTGAAACAGAAAGACTCAAAAGAGAAATAGATAATTCTATCGAATACGTAAGAAAGTATTTTGAAGAAAATTCCGAAAAGCTTTTGAAATCTTACGCTTCAAATATAGATGATATTATCAAAGAAATGCAATTTACTAAACCTGGGCAGTATTTAGATATTGCAGCTTATGAATTGTACGTAAATGGAGAAGACTTAAGTACTATTTCTGAAGTTGATCCGGTTTCTGGACAGCAAAAGTGGGAAGAGCTAATTGGAGCAAATAAATCAAAACTTGAAAATCTCAATCAGGAGAAGGAGTCTTTAAATGCAATTCTTGAACCACTTGAAAGGTCTTATAAGATATACCAGGGGCAGTTTCTAAGCCTTTCAAGAACTATTCGGTCATATCTTGTACCACAACTCAAAGAGTATTCGCTTGTCCTTTCATCAGCTCTAAATCTTCTTGATGCAACAAAAGATTCAAAAATTTTGGCTACTTCACTACCAGACGAACAGACTATATATGAAAAATTTAAATCAACAATGGATCAAGTTAGGGATATACAGCTTGACATTCAAAAATTTCAGGATCTTGAAGATATAAATATCGCTCTGACAGAATTTCAAAATAGTTACAACAAAGTAATAGAGAAATGGGAGAAAGTGGAAAACAAAGACAGAGCTCCTTTTGCTGATTTCTTAGGTACAATAGATGTCTTCACGGCAAGGGTAGCAAGTACAATGAGTGAAACGGTTAATTTAATGAACAGGTTAAAGAGAACAACTGATAAGATGTTACAGTTGCAGGCAGAGATTTCTAAATACAAATCCAAACAGGCAAGCATTGAGAAAGAAATTCAAAACCTAACAACTGAAATCAGCAAAGCTTACGAAATTATTCACGATTCGTTACTCTACTTGAAAGCTAAATTGGCTGTAAATCAACTTCAAGATATTAAAGAAAAAGTTTCAAGCATGAAGCTTCCAGCTCAGCTTCAAATGTTAAATCTACAGTCTAAGAGAATATTTGGGATAACAACGGATGTTGCCAATATGGTTACCGATTCTAAAAAGCAATCTAAGATAAGAAAAATTGCTTCCAAATTGGATTGGCCAGGAATTGCAAAAGATATGTTCACAAACTATGAAATATTTGTCGAAAACTATGAACCATTTGTAAGGAATCTCAAGTTATACTTATCTGATATAGAATTTCAAGGACCAAAATTCATGCCAGTTTCAAAAACAGGTGTAAAAGTTAGACCTGTTGCTATGCAACAATTAACAGATATTGTTCTTTCTGAATACAGAAACAACGTCGTACCAAATATGAATGTAATGTCAAGAAAATCATCGGAATTGTCTGATAAATTGGGTGTGAAAGAGATTGACGCAGCACTTAAGAAACTTGATGGTGCATCGTTTAGAATCGACCAAATTTGGCAGAGAAAACCAGACCACTACATGCTAAGATGGATTATGAATAGTGTCATAGTCTCACTTAGCGTTTCAATAATAATTACTTCTGTCACAGCGCTCGCAGCATATCCATTTAGTAGAATGAGATTTAAGGGAAGAAAATATGGTATAATGGGATTACTGCTTATTCAGATGTTCCCAGCAATTATGTACATGATAGCAATTTACACATTCTTATCATTTGCAGGTAAGTATATACCAGGTTTTGGTCTGAGCAAGATTTCAGGTCTTATATTTGCATATCTTGGTGGTATAGCATATAATATGTATTTAATAAAGGGATACTATGATACTATCCCAACATCACTTGAAGAAGCCGCGTTAATCGACGGTGCGACAAGGTGGCAAACATTTGTGAAAATTATTCTTCCATTAGCGTCTCCAATACTTGCAGTTATAGTTATTCTAACTTTTATGGGAACTTTCAATGAGTTTGTGCTTGCAAGGATAATATTGCAAGATGTAAAGCAATACACATACGCAATAGGTCTTTACACATTCTCAACAGGTCCTTTTGAAACACAGTGGGGATTGTTCACTGCAGCTGCAATGATTGGTATGATACCCATGGTAATACTCTTCTTACTGATGCAAAAATACATTGTTGGTGGTCTTGTACAAGGAGCGGTGAAAGGTTAATGATTGAAGAACATGGACTAATTCGTCCAGATTACGAAAAATCTATTGTAAACCTTGTATCTCGATTTTTAAAGCATTTTGGGATTAAAACTCAACATTCCGAATTTCCCCTCGAAGGTAACTTCGAGGGGTTTTTCCATGGAGTAAAGAAAATAGTTGTTTTTTTGATAGATGGCATGGGTTACAAGAAATTTATGGAACTCAACGATAAAATGGGCTTTGAAAATATTTTAAAAGTCTCAAGTGTTTTTCCTACAACTACAGTTGCTGCTGTAACGAGTTGGTTCACTGCAAAGATGCCAAAAGAACATGGCTTTCTTGGATATGTATTATATCTAAGAGAAATTGGTTCTATTACGAATATGATAGAGTTTACGTACCCTGGTATCGAAGATGGTATATTTGCCAGTATTGTAAAGAAACGAATTCACAGATTAGATAATGTCTTTGACTTACTTAAGGAGAATGGATTATATGGTGGGGTGCTAACTCACACATCAATAACAAATTCTGGACTATCTTACATGATTCATAAAAATGCGCATATAATGGGGTATTACTATATGGGGGATTTGCTATCCACGCTAAAAAAAAGACTTTTTGAAGAATGGGAAGGCATGTTATACATTTACTGGGGACATCTCGATGGACTTGGTCATAAAAAGGGACCTGATAGCGAAGCATACGAGATGGAGATGCTGAGGATATTAACTGAGCTAAGGCGATTTACTGAAGATGTTCTCTCCAAAGACACGTTATTTATTATTACGTCCGACCATGGAATGATTCAGATACCAAACACAAGTAATTATTTCCTAAAGCCAACAGATGCATTCAATAAGTTATTGGTTTCACCACCCGGTGGTGAAATGAGAATGATGTATTATTATCTATCTAAGCGAAGTAATTTTGAATTACTAAAGAATTATTTCGACCAGAACTATAATTCCACATGTCTTTTTCTTACAAATAGGGAAGCACTTGAATTAGGATTGTTTGGTCCTGGGAGGGCGCATCCTGAGTTGTACAATAGGATAGGTGATGTTATAATGTTAACGAAGTCAAATAACGCATTTACATACATGTACAGTGGTGGAGAGGAAAAGCTCACAGGTATGCACGGAAGTCTAACGGAGGAAGAATTATTCGTGCCAGCAATATTTATCAGAAAGTAAATATAATAAATATAGTAATTCGAATGTAGGAGGAATGAAGATGCAAGTAGAAGCAGAAGGTGTGAGAGTCCGATTTGCACCAAGTCCAACAGGATATTTGCATATTGGTGGAGCAAGGACAGCATTGTTTAATTGGTTATACGCAAGAAAGAATGGAGGAAAATTCATTCTTAGGATCGAAGATACCGATACTGAAAGGTCAACTCGCGAATCTGAGCAAATGATTATGAACGACATGAAATGGCTTGGACTCTATTGGGATGAAGGTCCAGACATCGGTGGCAATTTTGGTCCTTATCGACAGAGTGAAAGATTGAATCTGTATCGAGAATATGCCTATAAACTTGTTGAAACGGGTCATGCGTATTTTGCTGTTTATGATAAAGAAGACCCAAAGAAAGTACTTTATACTACAACTACCCAACCAGAAGGTGGTAATCCATATACAATAGTCTTCAAGGTACCGGAAAACAAGACTATTTTCTTTGATGATCTATTGAAAGGGCGAATTGAATTCTCAACTGAGCACATGGAAGATTTCATCATTGTTAAGTCGAATGGTTATCCAGTTTATAACTATGCTGTTGTTATTGATGACCATTTGATGGGCATTACGCACGTGTTACGTGGTGAGGATCACATATCAAATACACCAAAACAACTCCTCATATATGAAGCACTCGGTTGGCAGCCACCAAGATTTATGCATATTCCACTGATACTTGGCGCTGACAAAACTCCCCTTAGCAAAAGACACGGTGCGACTGCCGTTGAACATTTTAGAAGGGAAGGGTACCTCCCAAAAGCTTTGGTAAACTACCTTGCCATACTTGGTTGGAGCGTTGATGAAGAGATTTTTGATTATAACGAAAAAGTAAGTTCATTCACTCCTGAGCAGATTTCGAACAAAAACGTTGTCTTTGATTACCAAAAACTTGAATGGGTCAATGGAAAACACATGAGATTATTAACTACAGACGAAATCTACAAATACTTTGAAGAATGGCGAGCATTTGTAGGCATTGATAAGTCAGTTCCTGTCGAAATAATTAATATCTGTAGAGAAAAAGTTAACACCCTTAAGCAACTTTACGAATTTGCACTGCCTTTTGTATCAGATGAATATGAATATTCAAACGAGTATATTGAAAAATTCGCAAAAAAGCCTGAAGCAGTAGATATTATTAATCTCGCTATTCACAAGTTTAACGAACTTGAAGATTACAATATACAAAATGTTGAATCAATTCTGAGAGAGATTGCTACAACACTTAACCTTGGTACAAACAAAGTATTCCAAACAATCCGTGGCGCACTACTTGGAAAGTTAGTAACACCAGGTCTTTTTGAGAGTATAGTTGTTCTTGGAAAACAAAGAACGCTCGAAAGGCTTAATCGAACTCTTGCGTTCATAAATGAAAATAAGTAACATAAGTAAAACGCTAAAAGGAGTTGAGAGTATTGAAAATACCAACTCAATACATGAAAAACACTATAGATATTATCAAATGTGAGGAAAGAATGGGAAAGTTTTTTGCCTATTCTAATTCTTCTCCTTTTTATCCAGAAGGAAAAGGCGGACAACTTGGAGATAAAGGAAAAATAGCTGGAATAGATGTTCTGTCCGTTCGCGAGCAAGAAGATGGATACTTGATTGAACTTTCTGCCAAAATTCAAGAAGGCACGTATGAAATTTCTGTCAACCAATTGAGAAGATTCGATATTGCTCAACAGCACACTGGTCAACACATACTTTCAGCAGCTTTTGTAGAGGTTGCAGATATTGAGACTGTTAGCTTTCACATGGGAGAAGAGTATTCAACTATAGACCTTGACATACCATTTATTGAACCAAGCGTTGTCTATGAAGCGGAAGATTTAGCTAATGGAATTATCCAATCCTGTTTGAGTGTCGAGGAGATTATAACTGATTTTGAAGGCTCAAAATCTTATAATTTGAGAAAGCCGATAAGTGGCAAAGTAAAAGGTCAGGTAAGGCTTATCAAAATTGGGGATTTCGATGTATCCGCTTGTGGTGGTTTTCATACTGATAACACAGGCGAAGTTGGTCTAATAAAAGTTATCGACATCGAAAAAGTAAAAGGAAATCTAACGAGAGTATATGCAGTAGCAGGTCAAAGAGCAATCAAATATTTCAGAAAGTACAATGTAGTGCTAAAAGAATTATCAAGACAGCTGACTTCTTCAATTGATGAATTAAACTTGCGTGTCGAGAAGATTATTAATCAATCGAAAGAACAAGCGTCTATTCTTTCAAAGATTTCTCAAGAGTATGCCCAGTTACTTGCAAGTAATCTAAATGGAAAAGATTTAGTGTATTTTGAAGGATACTCTGAAGTTGGAAATTTTCTTGCAAAAAATATCGAAAATGCATTTTTGATATTTTTTGATGGGAACAAGTACATATTAGCTTCAAAAAAATACGATGTTAGATTATTTATTAAAAAGTTGATTGAAAAATACGGTGGAAAAGGTGGTGGGAAAACAGAATTTGCCAATTATCAACCGGAGAAAAAATTAACATTGAGAGAACTTGAATCACTTTTCAGTGAGACGTATAATTGAATAGGTAAAGAATATTCATTCTTGGAGGTGTTATGAATGTTTTTAAGGTTAAGAAAACAACTATTCGTTTTGTTAGCGATTACGCTTTTAGTTTCATTCGGCTTTTCAAACGCACTCAAATTCTTGCCAAGAAACTATTCAACGATATTATACATTCCCGATGTACCAAAAGCCTATGATTCTTTCAAGGCATTACCTATTGGACAGACGCTTTTATCTGATACCGGAATTGGTCTGGAATCTCTTATTACAGGCATTTTAGAGCAACAACTTTTATCAATGAAATACACGATAAATGATTTTGATTTATTCATGAAAGAAATGCTTGTATCAATTGATAAAGACGGAAATCTCACGGTGGTTCTTGGTCCTGTTAAAAACCCAACAAAGGTAAGAAAAGTCCTCGAAAGCTTTCTCGAGCAAGAGACATTGAAAAAGGTTACATTTACAGAAAACTACTTCATATATTCCGACGTACAAGTTGGTGGTGGAAGGGTTCCAGCGAATTTACAAGCCAACCTTAAAGGAAATCTCGGTGTAATTTACTCAAATGTCGTAGACGGAAAAATGGCATTCGAAGGATATGGTTATCTAAGGATTGAAAACAACGCATTAACATTTTATCAAAAACTTGATTCAAAAACACCTGAGGCAAAGAACGCGATAAAATCTCTACAAAGTGCTAAACCAATAGATGTCCTTGCTGATAAGAACGTCGGCGGAGACTTACTTTTATTTGTTAACAGAGAGATTCCAGAGACATTAAGGAAAAGCTTTATCGACGTTATAACTTCTAATCTCAATCTTACCAATCTCAATATTAGTGGTGTAATGTATGCATCGGCTGATATTGGTTCAGCAATAAGCAATTTACTGGGCAGTGGTGATACGCAAACTCAATCTGGAAAATCTACTCAAAACTCTCAAACAGTTACACTTTCAGCTTATTCCGTCGTGTTTGGTACAGGATTTAAGATGCCCGCTGAGGTTAAGAAATATATTACAGTTGGTTCGGAAAGATATGGAGTGCTTACAACGGAAGATGGTATGGAAAGTTACATATCGATAAAGAATGACAGAATGATAACTTATACAGTATCGCCGAGCAAATATAAACCAGGCGATAGAACATTCTTCACATCTTTGTACAATTCCAAATACTTTATGGGCATATTTATAAACCTCGAACCTCTCATAAACAGCATGCTCGGAAAGAAAGTTAAGTCTTCAGCAACCTTTATATCATATGTCGAAGGCGATTCGATAATTCAAAAAGGTACAGTGAAGTGATTTTACATGGGTGTTCAAAAAAATACCCCTGGGAATGCTTTTATCGGTTGTTTGACAGCCTTTTTTATATTGGTCATATTTTTTTCTGTATTAAGTTCAATACTCAGAAGTGCTTTTTACTTTGAAATTTTACCTTTCGTAATGAAATACGTAATTATATTTGTACTAATGACCTTTGGATTCATAACCTTAGTTATCTTGCTCTCTGTACTTTTTGGTAAGAAGTCGACTGGGAGTGAAGCACAGTCTTACAATTATTCTGATGCTGTTGAACTCAACAATGTTGAACAGATGAAAGTTAGCGACGCTTTTAGAGTATTGGGGCTCCAACCTAAGGTTTCGTACACAACAGTTAGTGAACGATACTACGAATTGACAAAAAAGATAAACCAATCGAAGATGAATGATGAAAGGAAAAAACAAGTATTAGAAGAACTTAACAAGGCATTTGAAATTTTGACAGAATACTATTCTAAAAATGCTTAATGTGGAATCAAAAATACGTGTTTGTTTATAACAAAAAATATAGGAGTCAACTATGTAAAATTAAATTTTGAGTAGAAGACGAAAA
>Ga0197142_1000767_pt1 | contig 29985 bp, 19 predicted proteins | sample GBS60_MetaG_FD_148614 | JGI IMG/M metagenome (GOLD analysis project Ga0197142, IMG submission 148614) | Sediment microbial communities from Great Boiling Springs, Gerlach, Nevada, United States - GBS 60_MetaG | ecosystem: Environmental > Aquatic > Thermal springs > Hot (42-90C) > Sediment... | reverse complement strand
ATGTTGCTTCAGCTCTTTGACCTGCGACGTCTGCTCGAGGTCTTCCCTGATTGCGCCGATGCCGAACTGATCGAACGGGCCCACCGGGTGGCCGCCGCGGGCTATCTCCTGGCCGGGCTGCGCCTGGCCCAACTGGCCTATGCAGCACCGGTGCCCGCTGCTGTGTGGGAAGGCCTGGCTGCCGTCAGCCCTCCGCGCCAGCGGCGACAGGCCGAAACCCTGAGTTTGGCCGGGTTATGGTGGCAGATCCAGCAGGCGCCGTTGACGAACTTACGACAGCGTCTTGTTCGCGGCTTGCATGACCGGGCCGTGGCCGCGCGTTGGGCGCGCGATGCTCGCGAAGCTTTGCGCGTATGGGGAAGTGTGCTGGCCTTTACGCGTAGCGATACCGCAGCACTGCTCGGTGAACGTTTGCGACGTCTGGGCTCACGTTATCGGCGAGCGCTAAGCCATCTATCCTCTCCGGCTTTTCCGAAATCATGAGCCTGTGGCATCTTGTCAGTCTCGTTGTGGCCACTCCCCTGGTTCTGTTCAGCGTACGCCGCCTGTTGTTCACAGTGGTGGCGGCAAGAACCCCGGTACCTTCGGCCGCGCCGCCGTCGTTGACCCACCGGCCGCGCATGCTCGTCCTCATCCCCTGTCGTAACGACGGCGCCCTCTTGCCCGAGTTGATCCAGGCTTTGCTCGCCAACGGTTATCCCCACGAGGCCCTGCGGATCCTCATCCTCGATGACGGCTCCACCGACGCAAGCCCTGCCATCATCGCCCGGCTGGCGCAGCCGCCGGTCGGGTTTATACGGCTGTGGCCGAATCGCGGTAAGGCCGCCGCCCTCAATGCCGGGCTGGCGGCAGAGCCGTGGGGGGATATCGTCGTCGTCTACGATGCCGATCATCGGCCGGAACCGGGAGGACTGGCGGCCCTGGCCGCCGCGTTTGCCGACCCGACGGTGGGCGCCGTCAGCGGCCGCACCGAGGCCCGCAATGCCCTGGTCTCGCCCATGGCCTATTACAGCGCCATCGAGCGTCGTTTGCACCAACGGCTCACTATGGTGGCCAAGGACCAACTCAACCTGGCGCCGGCCATCCTCGGCTCCCATTGTGCCTATCGGCGCACGGCGTTGGAGGCCGTCGGCGGCTTTACCGCCGGCGCGTTCCTTGAAGACACCGATTTGACCGTGCGGCTGGCCGCGGCGGGGTGGCGGACCCGCTATCTGGAAACCGTACCGGCCTGGGACGAGGTCCCGACGACGGTGGCGGCCTACTGGCGCCAGCATCTGCGCTGGGGACGCGGCTTTCAGGATGTGACCGTGGCCCAATCGCGGCGGCTGTGGGCGGCGCCTCTGCCCTGGCCTTTGCGCCTGGAGCTGTTCCTGTTCAGTCTGGGTTATCTCGACCGGCCGGCTTTGCTCCTGGGGATGGGGCTGTTGGTGAGCGATCACCTTTTCGGCACGGATTTTGGCTTTCCGCTTTGGTTCCTTCTGGCGGTATTATTACTGCCCTATCTGCAGATCGTCGCCGTGTTGCAGCGCACCCGGGCCGGGTGGGCATGGTGGATACGGCTGCCGTTGATCGCTCTGCTCTTCCCTGCGGATATCCTGGTAGCCGTGCACAGCACCCTGGCTACCCTGTTTCGGCGCCCGCGCCGCTGGACAACGACCCCTCGCCATACCCGTAGCTCTTCCTTTTCCGACGCATGATCTGTAAACCGCATGAACATGTCATCCTCCTCGGCGGCGGCATCGCCGGACTGGCTACCGGGCTCGAACTGGCGCGCCGCGGTCGTCAGGTCACCGTCATCGAAAAAGGCCGGGAGGTAGGCGGTCTGGCTCGCACCCTGGTCTACCACGATGCCGCCGGCCGCGCGTTTCGCTTCGATATCGGCGGCCATCGTTTTCACAGCCATAAACCGGCGATTATCGGTTGGATGCAGGAACTGATGGGGGCCGATCTGCTGCGGGTGCCCCGCATCAGCCACATTTACCTGCAGGGTAAGTTTGTGGATTATCCTCTGCGCTTTCCCAATGCCTTGAGCATTTTCTCGCCCTGGCAGGCCGCCCATATCCTGGGCAGCTATGGCCTGGCGACCGTGCGGCACCGGCTTAACGGTCGCCGGCAGGACGTCTCGTTCGAGGATTGGGTGGTACGGCGTTTCGGCCGGGCCATGTACAACGTTTTCTTCGGCCCCTATACCGAAAAAGTCTGGGGCATCCCCTGTACCCAGCTTTCGGCCGATTGGGCGGCGCAACGCATCAGCCTGCCCAGCCTGAGCCAGGCCATTCGCCGCGCCATCGCCCCGGGCGCCCAGCCGCCGGCCACCATCATCTCCCATTTCTGGTATCCGCGGTTGGGCTTCGGCATGATCGCCGAACGCATGGCCCAGACGATCACCCGGCTGGGTGGCCGTGTGCTCACCGGCGCCGGGGTAATGGCCTTGAGCCCCCGCGCCGATGGCTCCTGGGAGGTGACGATCCAGGAAGCCGACGGGCGGCATATCCTCGCGGCCGACCGGATTATCTCCTCCATCCCGCTCAATCTGCTCTTGCGGGCTTTGCCGGCTGCTTCCGGTGCCCATGAAGTCGAACAGCGTTTTCGACTTCGCTATCGGGATATGATCGTGCTTTTCCTGGCTTTGCACACCGGCCGGGTCAGTGCGGATAGCTGGACTTACTTTCCCCAGCCCGAACTTCTCTGTGGGCGCACCCACGAACCGCGCAACTGGAGCCCGGAGATGGCGCCGGAAGGATTCACCTCGCTGGCGGCCGAGGTCTTCACCAGCCGGGGCGAACCTGCCTGGGAAACGGCCGATGAGGCCCTGGTGGCGCGGGCCGTGCGCGAATTCGAACAGATCGGCTTTCTCCCCGCCGGTACCCTCCATGACGCCTGGGTCCTGCGGGTACCCTATGCCTATCCCGTCTACGACATCGGCTATGCCGACAAGGTGCGCGTGGTCAAGGACTTCCTGGCCGCGACCTTCCCCACCCTTCATCTCGTCGGCCGCACCGGTTCCTTCCGCTACATGAACAGCGACGGGGTCATCGAAGACGCCCTGGCCCTGACCGACTATCTCACCGGAAACCGGGGCGAGTACGTCGATATCAGCAAGGATTACCGGGTGGACTGATGCCGACCATCGCCGTTGTCATCCCGGCCTGGAATGCCGCCGGTTATCTGCCGGAGCTGTTGGCCGCTCTGGCCGCGGCGGACGGACTGACCCCTGCCGACGAGGTGCTGGTGGTCGATGATGGTTCCGAAGACGGTACGGCGGCTGTGGCCCGGACCACGGCGGCAACCTTGGGCCTGCGTTGTCGGGTATTGAGCACCCCACACCCGCGTTCCGGGCCGGCCATCGCCCGCAACCTGGGCGCCCTGGCCGCCACGGCCGATATCCTTTTCTTCCTGGATGCCGACGTCCTGCCCCATGCCGATGGGATCGCCCGCGTGCGGGCGGCCTTTGCCGAGGACCCGACGCTGGATGCCCTGTTCGGCTCTTATGACGACCGCCCCACCGACCCCGGTTTCCTCAGCCAGTACAAAAACCTCTTTCATCACTACGTCCATCAGCACGCAGCGACCCAGGCCTGCACGTTTTGGAGCGGTTGCGGCGCCATCCGCCGTGAGGTCTTTTTGCGTTTGGGCGGGTTCACCGATGAATACGGTCGGCCTTGCATCGAGGATATCGAGCTGGGCTATCGGCTGACGCGGCAGGGCGGTCGTATCCGGCTCGACAAGCAGCTCCAGGTGACCCACCGCAAGCGTTGGACGGCGCTCGGCCTGTTGCGCACCGACATCTGCGATCGCGGCATCCCCTGGGCCGAGTTGATCCTGCGCCATCGCGCCTTTGTCAACGATCTGAACTTGCAGACCCATAACCGTGTCAGCGTGGTGACCTTCTGGCTGTTGCTCGGCAGCCTGGTCGCGCTGCCCTGGCTGCCGGGCCTGGGGACGGTGGTTTTGCCGGCGGCCTTGCTCCTGTTGGTCTTGAATTGGCCGCTGTATCGCTGGTTTGCGCGCAAGCGGGGTTGGGGCTTTGCCTTGCGAGTCGTCCCCTGGCACTGGCTCTACTATGGCTATAACGCCGTCGCCTTTGCCCTGGGCATCTGGCGTTATGCTCGCTCGGCCTTTGCCCGTGGACGGCTCCGGCCCGACCGGCCCGGCGCTCTGGCCCTTGAGGGCAGGGAAGGAGGCCAATGAGGGCTTGACCGTATGCGGACGCAACGGTGGTTGCTTCTCGTCATCCTCGGCGGATGGAGTTTGCGTCTCTGGCGGCTGGACGAAAGCTCCCTCTGGTTGGATGAGCTGATCCAGGTTCATTTGGCAGGTCTGCCCGTTCGCCAGCTTGTGCCGACGGCGTTCAAACACGCCAATCTTCCCCTCGATATCCTGGTGACCAAAAGCTTCTTGCGCCTGGGGGAACAGGATTACTGGTTGCGTCTGGCGCCGGCCCTGGCGGGTACCCTCGTCATCCCCCTGGTCTGGGCCCTGGCCCGCCGTGTGAGCGATGGCGCCGTGGCGTCGGTGGCTGCCGTGCTTGCCGCCCTCGCGCCGATCGCCCTGCGCTACAGCCGCGAAGTCCGGCCCTATAGCTCCCTGCTCATGTTGGTTACCCTCAGCGGCTATCTTTATCTGCGGGCGCGGACGCGGCCGTTGCTCTGGCCCGCCTTTGCCCTCGGCCTGTTGGCGGCGATGCATACCCATCTCTTCGCCCTGACCCTGGTCCCTGTTTTCGGCCTCCATTGGCTGCTGACGGATGGACGACGACGGACCTGGCCGGCCCCCCTTTGTCTGGGTGTGGTGACCGTCCTCGCCCTGCTTTCACCGCTGACGCCGGACTACATCGGGCGGTTCGTACGGGCCGTTTGGACGAGCGCAACCATGCCTGAAGCGAGCGTAAACGAGGTCCTGGCTTTGCCCAAACCGGCCACCGGTTTTCCGGGATTGGGGGAAGTGCTGTCCCGGCTGTTGACCGACCTCAGTGGCACTCCCTGGGCCGGGTTGCCCACCCTGATCCTGACCTTGAGCGGAGCCTATCATCTTCATCGTCAGGGACGACGCCCCGGCTTCTGGCTGGGTTGGTTGCTGCTGACACCCATCCCCATTCTCGTTGCCCTCCAGGCCCGTGAGCAGTGGTACAGCCCTCGCTATCTTCTGCCCATGTGGCCCCCGCTGCTCGTCCTGAGTGCAGCCGGGCTCGCAGGCCTGGGACAAAGCCTGACGGCTGCCCTTGCGCAACGGGGTTGGATCCGGATCAGGCCGGGTTGGTCGATAGGCCTGATGTTGGTCGGCTATCTGGGCTTGAGCGCGCCGGCCATCGTCAAGGCCCTGACGACACCCCGCGAGAACCTGCGCGCGGCGGCTGCCTATATCGCCGCCCATGCCTCACCGACGACCCTGGTCGTGGCCCCCGTGGTGGGTCCTTATCTGGGCCATTATCTGCCTCCCGACCTGGTCGTCCATGACCTTCGGGATGGCGGCGCCGTAGAGGCCCTGGCCCGCGATTACAAAGACCTGCTGATCGTGGACACGGTCTACAGCCCCCTGCGACCACCCCATGCCCCGTGGATCAACCCGGGCAACGAACGCATTCGCCTGGAACCGGGGGTCATCATCTATCGCGGGCCGGCCGGACCGGTAGCTGCCCAACGGTTGCGCGAGCGTTGGCAGCGGGAGCGGACCAATCCGCAATGGGTCACGGCCACCCCGGAGCAACTGCGAGGCCTGGCCCTCACCGCCCGCGAGCGCCAGGCCTGGCCCATGGCCGCCGCCATCCTGGAGCGGCTGACGGCGCTGACCCCGACCGACGCCAATGCCTGGACCGATTACGGTTTTGCCCTCCAGCAACTCCGCGCCTATGACGAAGCCGTCGCAGCCTACGAACAGGCCCTGGTCCTCGACCCCGACCGGGTATGGGCCCATCTGCTTCTGGCCAACACCCGCCGTCTGCAAGGCCAACCGGCTGCCGGTCTGCCTCATGCCCGCCGGGCGACGGAGCTACGCCCTGACCTGGCCGAGGCCTGGCTCAGCCTGGCCCTGGTCGCAGCAGCCCTCGCCGATGAAACCACCGCCTGGGAGGCCTTCCAACAAGGCCTGCGGGTGGCGCCGGGGCATACCGGGTTGTTGAGCGCGCTGGCCGGCATGGCATCAAGAGCCTCGCCGCCGCGTGCCGACCGCTATTGGCAATTTCTGCTCGAGCAAAGACCGCCTCCTCACCTGGTCGTCCAGGCCTGCAATCGGCTCCAAAACGCCCATCCTCTCTGCTCTTCTACGCGCTGATCGACCCTGTCAATGTCCGCCCGTACCCGCCTCCTCGCCCTCGGCCTGGTGGCAGCCGGTCTGCCGGCCGTTCTCCGCCGTTTGCAGGCGCGGCATCGCCACGAGCAGCACAACTGCCAGGTCTATCTGGCCCTGAGCTACGAGCAGGCAGCCGTAGCCGCCACCCGCGCCGGTATGGACCCCTTCGTCTTTCTCCATGAATGTCGGCATCACGGCGCCACCCATGTGGCCATCCGGGAGGATACCCTGGGTAGCCTGTTGGCCGCCGGCGCCCTCTGGCCGGTATCCGGAGCCGCACCGGGACGACATCGTTTTGTCGTGGCCCATGCGGATCTGCGCCGGCGTTTGCTGAGCGAGTTCGCCGCCCGCTTTCCGCATCTTTGGGCGGCGGAGACGCCGGATGGCCTGGAACTGGGCGGGGAACTGGCGGCCCTGTTGCCCCTGGGCCTGGGCTTCGACCCGACGGTCTTTCGCCGCGCCCGTGCGACGGGCTTACACCTCATCGCCCAACCGGTGAGCTACCCCTGGCCCACGCCGGTCACCATCGAACGTACCCTGGCGCAGGCTGCCGAACTGGAGGCCACCCTGGTCGCGTTTGCCGATGACCCCGTGTTGGGCCATGAAATGCATCTGAGCGCCACAGCGGCGGCCTTACGCCGCCATCGCCTGGCCTTCGTCTATTTTCCCGACAGTCGGCATCAGCGCGGGGATTGGTTCCTGGCCAAAACCATGGCCCAGGTTGCGGCCGAACGGGTTGTACCGGCCTTGCGTTTCACCGCCGCCGAACGCGATAGCGCCGATACTGCCGGCCTGGCCTATCGCGCGGCCCTGCGCGCGCGCGAGGGCGGCATCCGCCTCATCTTCGTAGACACCTTTATCGGCATCCATGCCACGTCGCCGACGGATGTCTGGACGTATCTCGATCAGCTCGTACACGAGTTGGGACATCAGGGCTTTGTCATCGACCTGCCTCCGGCCCACGGCCCGACCACCCCGGTCGCTGCAGAGGCCACGGCGCATCCGCGCCATGAGCATGGCCCGGATGCGCCCCACGCGCATTCCCATGAGCATGGTCATCACGAGCACGGCCGGGGATGGCCCGATCCGCTTCCCCTTGCCGATCTGACCGGGGTCATCGGCGCCTGGTTGGAACAGCCGTGGGTGGATGCCTCACCGGGGGCGGGAAACGAGCACGATCTGGTGTTGCCGCTGGCGGGCATGGCGCTGCTGGCGCTGGAGCGGGTGCGGCCGCTGCCGTTGCCGGCAGCGTTGGCGCTGACCACGGCCGGTTACGGTCTGGCAACCCGATGGTTGTCCCGGCTGGATCGCCCCCGGCAGGAGCTGGAACACACCTACACCCCTTCTTACCGGCCCAAGCTGCTGGCGCTGGCGGCCCTGACCCTGGGTCCGGCCACGGGCGCCTGGGCTCCGCTGACGGCGCCTGTGGCCGGCTTGCTGGCCGCAGCCGCCACCGGCACGCCCGATTACGCCTTGCGCATCGAAACGGTGCCCACCCTTCATCTCGACTGGACGGTACCGCTGGCCTGGCACCTGCTGAGTGAGCCACCGGCGCTTTTGGCCGGTCGGCGGTCGGTCGCCGTAGCCCTGGCCCTGACCGCACTGCCCTTGCTGTGGCGGTCGCGCTTACCCGCCGATCCCATCGAACGACTCAGCCGCAGCCATCCCAGCGGCCATACCCATCATCTCAGCGCGGCGCGGCGCCGTTTGGGCGACCTGTCCATGGCCCTGAGTCCGCAGCCTCTGTCCAAATGGGCCGGCCTGGTGCTGTTGGCGCTGCCGGCGGCCGGGTTGCCCGCGAGTAGCCCTGTCCGCGGTCTGTTCGGCCTGGCCGCCACGATCGGCGGCATGGCCGCGGCCGGCGTGTTGCGTCAACCGGCCCGGCCTATTGCCCTGAGCATGGCCCAGGTTGCGCGCAGCGTGCTCCTCACCGCGCCGGTGGCCGCTTTGAGCGCGCTCATTGCCCGCCGCCTGTGACCGGTCGTCTGCTCGTCCGCCATCTCTCGGCCCTCAGCCTGCACAAAATCGGTCAGATCACCGGCGCGCTGCTTTTTGCCGTTCTCATTCCCCGCAGCCTCGGCCCCGTTCTCTTCGGCCAACTGGCCTTTATCCTGGCGCTGAGTTTGCTGTTGCACATGGTGGGCGATCTGGGAGGCCTGGATATCCTGGGCCGTTTTGTGCCGGGTTGGGCGCAGGAGGGTCCTGAGGGCCGGCGACGCATCGGCTGGCTGGCCTGGCAGCTCATCTGGGTGCGGTTGGGGCTGGGTTTGCTCATCACGATGGGGCTGGTCCTGGTCGGCAAGCATCTGGCGCCCTGGCTGGACCCCGGTCGGGCCGCTCTGGTAGGGCTGGGCGTGGCCCTCCGCCTGCTTTCGTGGACCCCCTATCACCTCAGCTTTGCGCTCAACCGGATGGACCGCTGGGCCGTGGAGCTGTCCTGGCGCCAGTGGGCCATGATCCCCTGCCTGCTCCTCGGTCGGCGTTGGGGGTTGGACGGTCTCCTTATCGGTCTCCTGGTGGCGGAAGCGTTCTTTGTCGGTCTGGGAGCCCTCTGGCTAGGGCCGTATAGCCGTCCCCACCGACCGGACGGGCGGGGTTTATGGCCCTACTGGCGTTTCGGGATGGGCTTTTTTCTGGCCAATATCCTGGTCGTTCTCCTGTATCGCGGCGGGCCGGTTTTGCTGGAAGTGCTGACCCGTGATACGGTAGCGGTGGGCCATCTCAGCCTGGCCCTGAGCCTTTACACGCTGCTGATCGTCATCATCGGCCACTACCTGACCGCGTTCGTGCCGACGCTGGCCCTGCTGGCCACGCGCGGGCAGATGGCCGAAGCCCGTCGGCAGTTGCAACAGGTCATGCACCACGGCACCGTGCTCATGGGTGCGCTGCTCATCGGGATCGGCCTGCTCAGCGAACCGCTGGCGCCCCGGCTTTTCGGTCCTGCTTTTGGACCGGCCGGCCGGCTCTTTTTCTTGCTGGCGTTGGCGCTGCCGTTGCAGCCGCTGGTCGGCGCCGGTCGCGGGGCCGCAACCGCTTTCGGCCATCCGCGGATGGCCCTTGTGGCCATGACCGTCGGTCTGCTGAGCGGGCTCGTCGGCGGCCTGATCCTGATCCCGACCGCCGGCGCTGTGGGCGCCGTTCTGGCCCTGGTTTTGGGCATCCTGGCCACGGCCGTGACCTTGCTCCTGGCCGGCCGTGCCTGGTTACGTCCACCCTGGCGCAGTCTGGCGCTGGCGATCTTGCCCTGGGTGCTTTTCCTGAGCCAACCCATCCCTTCGCTGCCGCTGGCGTTGGTGCTGATGGTGCCCGCCCTGGCGGCCTATCTGGCCCTTCTGCTGGTCGGTCGGGCCCTGACCCTGACCGATTTGCGACGTTTGTTCGTGCTTTTGCGCCCATGACAACCCGTTTTGCCCTCAATTACTCCTCGCAGGCGGCCGAGCTGGTGCGCCGCGGTCGCCTGGACCTGGATGCTTTCAAATGCCCGCCCTGGCCGGAGATGGTGGCCACCGCGCGCCGGGTCCTACCCGTCTACATCCACTTTCCCCTGGCCGTGGGTTGGGGCCGGGGCGATGCCGTCGATACGGCCGCCGCCCATCGCCGCGGGCCGAACGGCTACGGCCCGGCCGACTGGCAGGCGGTAGAGGATTGGCTGCAGCAGACCGACACGGCCTATGTCAATCTCCATCTGGAGGATTTCGGCGCGGACGGCCACGGTTTGACCGGCAAGGCACGGGCCGACCATCTGGTCGAGGCCGCCATCACCGATGTGGAGGCCGTGGTCAGGCGTTTCGGCGCCGGGCGGGTTCTCCTCGAAAACGACCACGGCCACGATGTCGCCGATCCCGCGGTGCTGGCGCCGGAGGTGGTCACGGCCATCGTCCGGGCCACAGGCTGCGGCTTGTTGCTCGATGTCTCCCATGCCCGGTTGGCCGCCCGTCGACTGGACATGGATGCCCGCGCCTACATCGGCCGCCTGCCGTTAGACGCCACGCGCGAGATCCACCTGACCGGGATCCAGCGCTTCGGCAGTCCCTGGCGGGAGCGGATGCAGGCCAACGGGGTGCCGCCGGAGGTGATCGCCCGTTATGAAGGGCGCTGGCTCGATCACCTGCCCTTGACGGCGGCCGATTGGGCGTTCATGGGCTGGGTGGCGGAGGAGCTACGGGCCGGCCGTTGGGGGCAGCCCACGCTGATCACGATCGAATGCGGCGGTGAGGGGCCTCTCTGGCAGGCGTTGACCGACGCCGAGAGCCTGGCCGAGCAGGTGCCGCGCTTGCAGGCTTTGCTGAAGGGATAGAAAGGCCATGAGGCGTCGTCTGGTTTGGTCGTTGCTCGTGTTGAGTCTGCTGACGGCGCCCGTAGCCGGTGAGCCTCCGCCGCCGCGGCTGTTTTGGCCGCTTCAGGTCCACTCGGCCCGCGTCGCCGAGATGGCGCGGCCGTTGTTCTTCGCCTTCGTGCCCGATGGTCTGGCCCCGAACGATATGGACGAGGCCTTTGCCCTGCACAATCCGGGCCATCATCCCATCAGCCTGGCGGGCTGGCAGGTGAGTGATGGCGAGGGTACCATCACCCTGCCCGACCTCCGGCTGGCCGGGGGCGATATCCTCTGGTGCGCCCGCCAGGCCACGGCCTTTGTCGTGCATTGGGCGCAGCAGCCGGCCTGCGAATACGGCCCCGATACCGATCCCGCCGTGCCCAATGCCACCGGCACGGCGCCTGTGCTGGCCAATGCCGGCGATGAGCTGGTCTTGCGGGCACCGGCCGGGACCGTGGTGGACAGCGTGGTCTTCGGCAACGGCAATACGGCCACGACCGGCTGGCAGGGGCCGGCTGTCGAGTACTATCGCCGCAACCCCCGCTTTGTCACGGCCGGTCAGGTCTTTTACCGGTTGTTCGACCCGGCCACAGGACGGGCCTGGCCCGATACGGATACGGCCCTCGATTGGGCCCAGGGTAACCCCGATCCGGTGCGTGGGCGGCGGGCAGCCTACGTAGGCTGGGATTGGCTGCGCTTTGCGCAACCGGTCTGGGTGGAGCATCCGGCCGGGATGACCGGTAGGCTGTTTGTGGCGCCCGACAACCTCTATGTCGGGATCGCTGCGGCGCTGGCCGAAGCCCGTGACAGCATCTGGCTGGAGACTTATGACCTGGAACATCGCCCGCTGGTCGAGTTATTGGTCGCCAAAGCCGCGGCCGGGGTGGAGGTGCGTGTGCTGCTGGAAGGCGGGCCGGTGGGCGGACTCAGCGATCGGACGCGCTGGTCGGCGCAGCAGATCGTGGCGGCGGGCGGTCGGGTGCACTTCATGATCGATGACGGTGGCGTCACCGACGACCGTTATGTGTACCAACATGCCAAGTTTGCCGTCGTTGACGGCCGTCACTTGCTGGTGAGTACCGAAAACTTCAACCACGATGCCATGCCACCCGACGCGACCGACGGCGAGACCCTGGGACGTCGCGGCTACGCCGTGCTTTTATCGGTGCCGGAACTGGTGGCACGAGCGCAGGCCATCTTCCTGGCCGACAACGACCCCGCCCATGCCGATATCTTCGCCTGGCAGGCCGCGCATCCCACCTACGGCGCGCCTCCGCCTGGTTTTGTCATGCCCAGACCTTCCGATCGCAGCGGTTATGCCGTCCGCCATCCTGCCCCGTTGTCCTTCAACGATATGACGGCGGCGGTTCTTTTCAGCGCCCCGGAGTCAAGTCTGTATCCGGGTCCGCTGCTCGCACTGCTGGAAGCGGCCGGCAGGGGGGATGTCATCCTCGCCCAGCAGCTCTATGAACAGCCGTTTTGGGGAACCGGCGCTTCCGAGCCCGTTCAAGACCCCAATCCCCGCCTGGAGGCGCTGATCGCGGCGAGCCGCCGCGGGGCAACGGTACGGCTTTTGCTCGATGCGTTCTTCGATACGCCATCCAACCCGCGCAGCAATGCCGCTACCGTGACTTATGTCAATGCCCTTGCCCGGCGGGAGGGCCTGGATCTGGCGGCGCGGCTGGGCAATCCGACCGGGTTGGGCCTTCATGCCAAACTGCATGTGTTGAGCCTGTCCGGTTCGGGGCGAGCGGGCCGTTGGGTTGTCCTGGGTTCGCTCAACGGGGGCGAAGTCAGTCATAAGCTGAATCGAGAGCTGGCCGTAGCCCTGGCCTCGGCTACGGCTCATGCGCACCTGAGCGAGGTGTTTTGGGCGGATTGGGCCACGGCAGTGGAACCGGCGCCGTGAACAGGATGGGGTTGCCCTTGCTTCGCCACCCGCTACGGGCGTGACTTCCGAAGCGGTGGGGGTCCGATTTTCGCTCTGTGCACAAATGGGGTACAATTCGGTCACGGCAATCAGGGTACCTTTGCGGCAACGAGGCCGGGGTAGATTGTAATCTGGTTCGACAACCCCAAACCGCCCGCCAGGGGCAGTCATTGTGACCGACTTGTACACAAGCTGACTTCCCCCGTCTTCCATCTGCTGTACACTTTATCTAAGGCATGAACCCGTGCCGACTCCTTATCCCCATCGATTGCTTTTATGGAGTTCCGTACCATGAAAACCAACGGCGAACGATCCGGACCGTTTCCCTTTCCGGGTATCCCTGCAACCACCGACGGTAGTGGCGCCGTAAGCTGGGTGGAAACCCACATCACCCAGGGCGCTTGTGCTTATCCCATCACCTCCTCCACCGTGATGGGTGCAAACTATGCCCAGGCCGTGGCCAACGGCCAGAAAAATCTCTGGGGCGACCCGCTCATCTTCATGGAGCCGGAGTCAGAGCATTCATCGGCTTCGGCAGCCGAGGGTTTTGCCCTGGCAGGGGGTCGCGTGACCAACTTCACCTCGGGTCAGGGCCTTATCCTGATGAAAGAGGTGCTCTATGTCATTTCCGGTAAGCGGTTACCGGTTGTCTTCCACATCGGCGCCCGCGCGCTCACCAGCCAGAGTCTCAACGTCCATGCCGGCCATGATGACGTGATGGGGGTAGCCGATACGGGCTGGGGCATCCTCTTTGCCCGCAATGCCCAGGGCGCGGCCGATCTGGCCCTGATTGCCCGCCGCACGGCCGAAGATAGCGAAACGCCTTTCCTCAACTGCCAGGACGGCTTCCTCACCACCCATACCATCGAAAATGTGCGCCTGCCCGAACCGGAGCTGATGAAGCGCTTTGTCGGCAGCCCGGCCGAGAAGTTGCGCAACTACATGGATCCCTCGCGACCGGTTATGTCGGGGGTGGTGCAAAACCAGGATAGTTACATGAAGGGCAAGATCGCCCAACGCTACTTCTACGACCGGGTCAAACCCTTCCTGGTGCGGGCGATGGATGAGTACTACGAGCTGACCGGTCGGCGTTATGGCCTGGTCGAACCCTACCGGATGGACGACGCCGAATACGCCATCGTCGCCATGGGCAGCATGGCCGAGACGGCGGCCGTCACCTGCGACTACCTCCGGGAGGAGACCGGCATCAAGGTGGGCGTGGTGCACGTCACTTGCTTCCGGCCCTTCCCCGGTCCTGAGCTGGTGGAAGTGTTGGGTCGTTGCAGAGCCATCACCGTCATCGAGCGCATGGACAATCCCATGGCGCAGAGCAATCCGCTGACGGCCGAGATCAAAGCCGCCTTTGCCGATAGCCTCATCGATGCGCCCGGCTACCCGCGCCTGCACCGCATTCCCACCATCTACAGCGGTTCGGCGGGTCTGGGCAGCCGCGATGTGCGGCCCGGCGACTTCATCGCCGCGATCAAGAACATGGTCGAAGGCGGCCGGCGCTACTTCGTCCTGGGCATCAAACATGAGCTGGCCCTGCCCAACACCTTCGACCCCGATGTGCGGCCGAAGGGGGCCTTCTCCATGCGCGGGCACTCGGTCGGCGGTTACGGCTCGGTGACGACGAACAAGGTCATCGCCACCATCGTCGGCGACCTGTTCGACCTTTATGTCCAGGCCTATCCCAAGTACGGCTCGGAGAAAAAAGGCCTGCCCACGACCTACTACCTCACGGCCGCGGAAGAGCCGATTCGAACCCACTGCGAGTTGAACTTCGTCGAGTTCGTCCCCCTCAACGACGTCAACGCCTTCAACCTGGGCAATCCGCTGCTGGGTTTGCAACCGGGCGGTACCGTGTTCCTGCAATCGCGGCATGAGGATCCCCAGAAAGTCTGGGATAACATCCCCGAATACGCCCGCCGCATCATCCGCCGCAAGGGCATCCGGGTGCTCTATCTCGATGCCGCCGCCATTGCCCGCGAGGTGGCCTCCGAACCCGACCTGCAGGTACGCATGCAAGGGATTGTCCTGCTCGGCGTCTTCCTGCGGGCAACGCCCTTCCTGCAGGCGCGCAACCTGAGCGAGGACGAGCTGATGGCCGGTGTGGAAAAGAGCCTGCGCAAGTACTTCGGCAAGCGCGGGGAACAGGTCATCCAGGATAACCTGACGGCCGTGCGTCGCGGCTACACCGAGGTCCGCGAGATCCCGCGGGCCATCATCGAAGCCGAAGAACCGGTGACCATCGAGACCGGCGGCAAGCGCGTGCGGGATGTCATGCACCACGGCGTTTTTGCCTGCCAGCCCGACACCCCGCTCAAGACCATCGTCCGCGCCATGCATGAACGCGATATCGGTGCCGTCGTGGTTGTGGATCGCGACGGCTATCTGCAAGGCTTGGTCAGCGGCACCGACCTGGTGAAAGCCGAGGCCAGTAACCGCGAGTTCACCACCCTGCCCGACATCCTGCCCGAGCACATCATGACCCGCAACGTGATCACGGCGACGCCGGATGAACCGTTGGCCGACGCCGTCAACCGTCTGATCGAAAACCGCATCCACCGCCTGATCGTGGTGGAAAAGGAGAACGGACGCCAGAAACCCATCGGTGTTCTCTCCATCAAAGACCTCACCCGTCTACCGACCACTTCCTGAGAAGCGATCGCAATCGCTTCGGTTACGTTTGTGAGTATCCCTATGGCTATTTCTGCTCCCATCATCCTCATCGATGAAGAGGGGATTAAGCCCCCGAAAACCATCTATTCACGCATCACAGGCACCGAGGGCCTGGGTGTGTTGATCAAAGAAACCGGCGCCAGCAAAGAAACCCACGCCGTGGGCATCGAGACGACCATTTTTGAGTTCGACCTGGAAGGCTACGTCGAGGATTTCAACGAGCGTGTGATCGGCGCCTATAACGCCGGCGGCGATGACGAGTTACCCGCCGACCTGGGGGTGGCCCGCTCGCTCATCCCGGCCGGCACGGCCGCGTTCCGCGATTTCTCTTACATTGCGCCGGAAATCCCCGAATTCAACCACAACAACTGCGTGGGCTGCATGACCTGCGTCACCGAGTGTCCCGACACGGCCATCCTCGGCAAAGTCGTCGAGCCGGATGTGCTGGAAGAGGCCCTGGCGCAGGTTCCCGACGAGCAAGAGCGGGCCTGGCTGGCCGAACAATGGGCCATTACCAACAAGTTCTACAACGTGCCCGAGAAAAAGCAGCCCGGCAGCGGCGGCAAATTCGGCATTTTCATTGACCCCACCAAATGCAAGGGCTGCGCCGAATGCGTCACCGTATGCGCCGACCTGGGCTATAACGCCCTCAAGATGATCGAAAAGGACGAAAACACCATCCCACGCTACAAGCAGGCCTTCGAGTTCTTCCGCCGCCTGCCGCCCACGCCCGACCGCTTTATCAACGACCGCGTGCTGGTGGATATGATGCTGGCCGACCGCAGCCTGCTTTACGTCGGAGGGGCCGGTTCCTGCGCAGGATGTGGTGAGGCCACGGCGCTGCGCATGTGGATGGCGGCGGTCGCCTTTCAGGTCGGCCGCGAGAACATCGGCATCGTCAACGCCACCGGCTGCACCACGGTCTACGGCTCCACCTATCCCTACAATCCCTGGATGGTGTCCTGGACCAACTCGCTGTTCGAGAATGCGCCCACCGATGCCATGGGCATCCGCGCCCGTTGGAACCAGATGGGCTGGCAGCACAAGCGCCTGTGGGTCATCGGCGGCGACGGCGCCATGTACGACATCGGCTTTTCCGCCCTCAGCCGTATGCTGGCCAGCGGCATGGATATCAAAGTCCTGATCCTCGACACCCAGGTCTACTCCAACACGGGCGGTCAGGCTTCGACCAGTTCCTTTACCGGCCAGAACACGAAGATGACCCCGGTCGGCAAGGTCGAAATGGGGCGCAGCGAGCGGCGTAAGGAGATCGCCCAGATCGCCATGATGCACCCGGACGTGTTCGTGGCCCAGACCACGGCCGCCCACGCCAACCACTTCTATCGGGCCGTACTCGACGCCAACACCTATCCCGGTCCGGCCGTGGTCAACGTCTATACGACCTGCCAGCCCGAGCATGGCGTGGGCGACAACGAATCGGCCCAACGTGCCCGCGCCGCTGTGGATAGCCGTGCCTTCCCCCTGCTCATCTACGACCCGCGCAAGGGAAGCACCATCCGCGAACGGCTGAGCCTGCAGGGCAATCCGGCCATGAAGGAGGATTGGTACGTAGACCCCAAGACCAAGAAACCTTTCACCTTCATTGACTTCGCCCGCGGCGAAGGCCGTTTTGCCCACCACTTTGACAAGGACGGCAATCCCAGCGAGGCCCTCAAGGCCGCCGAAGCCGATCGTCTGGCCAACTGGCGGCTGTTACAGGAGCTGGCCGGTCTGCGCTGATACGGCCGGCGTTGGCGTCGCTTTTCCCATCGAGGTCGGTCTTGTTCGGCAGGGCCGGCCTCGATGTGTTTTGGCTTACGTTTTCAGATATACCACCCTCTCATTTTTGCGCCCGGCGGGCAAGCTCTATAAACTGCGAGAATCGCTTCGTCCTCATCTCATTGCTGCAGGAGTTTGCCCATGCCCTACGGTTATCATCGCCGCATGCTCCATGTCGATCTGAGCCGTGAGCGCCTGTGGGTCGAGGCACCGGATGATGCCTTCTACCGGACCTACATGGGCGGGAGCAATTTCGGTCTCTACTATCTCCTCCGCCACATGCCGCCCGGCGCCGACCCCCTCGGTCCCGATAACATCCTGACCCTGATGCTCAGTGTAACGACCGGTTTACCGTTTTCGGGCCAGAGCCGGGCCACGGTCAATGCCCGTTCGCCCCTGACGGGGGCCATCGGCGATGCCCAGGCGGGTGGTTTCTTCCCGGCGGAAATGAAAAACGCCGGTTTCGATGGCCTGGTGGTCTACGGCCGCGCCCGGCGTCCGGTCTATCTGTGGCTGCACGACGGTGAGGCCGAACTGCGACCGGCCGACCATCTGTGGGGCCTGGGCACCGGCGCCACCCAGGACCGAATTCGGGCCGAACTGGGCGACGATAAAATCGAAGTCGCCTGCATCGGCCCGGCCGGCGAGCACGGCGTCCGCTTTGCCGCCATCATCCATATGGCCAGTCGCGCCTGGGGCCGCACCGGCATGGGCGCGGTCATGGGCGCCAAGAACCTGAAGGCCATCGCCGTGCGCGGTCGCCTGCGACCCCAGGCCTTCGATGCAACCGTCATCCGCCAGGTGGCCCGGGAAGGGTCCCGCGCCATGGACGAACAGGTCAATCCCGACATTTGGGCCACCGGCGTGCTCGGCACGGCCGCCGTCGTCCTGCCCCAGCAGATGGTGGGGGGACTGCCCACCCGCAATTACACCTCGGGCAGCTTTCGCCATGCCGAGGCCATCTCCGGCGAACGCATGGCCGAAACCATCCTCAAAGGACGGGACACCTGCTATGCCTGTGTCGTGCGCTGTAAGCGCGTGGTGGCCGTGGACGATGCGCGCGGCTTTGTCGTGGACCCCAGGCATGGCGGCCCCGAATACGAGACCATTGCCACCTTCGGCTCCTATTGCGACATCGACGACCTGGCCGCCATTGCCTATGCCAATCAGCTCTGCAACGATGCCGGTCTCGATACCATTTCCTGTGGCGCCACCATTGCCTGGGCCATGGAGTGCTACGAAGCCGGTTTGCTGACCGAGACCGACGGCCTGGACCTGCGTTTCGGCCATGCCGAGGCCATGATTGAAGCCGTGCGACGGCTCTCCCGTCGGGAAGGACGGTTGGGCAACCTGTTGGCCGAGGGATCGGCGCGGGCGGCGCGGCTTCTGGGACCGGAAGCCGAGGCCCGGGTGGTGGCGGTCAAAGGGAGCGAGGTGCCGGCCCATATGCCCCAGGTCAAGGCCAGCATGGGCCTTATCTACGCGGTCAATCCCTTCGGCGCCGACCATCAATCCTCCGAACATGACCCCTTCTATGAGCCGGGAGCGGCGCCCCTTTATCGTGAGCGTCTGGCCGCCATCGGCCTGGATAAACCCGTGCCTTCCGATGACCTGGGCGCCGAGAAGGTCCGTTTTACCCTGCTGACCCAGTACCTCTACAGCGTGATGGATACCCTGTGCTGGTGCCAATTCGATTGGGGACCGGCCTGGCAACTCTACGGCCCGGAATGGATGCCCACTGTGGTGCGCGGGGCCACGGGTTGGGATGTGACGCTGGACGAGCTCATGCAGGTAGGCGCCCGTCGGGTGGCCATGATGCGTGCCTTCAACGCCCTTCAGGGCCTCGATACCACGGCCGATGTCCTACCCCCGCGGCTCTTTGCGCCGTTGCGGGGAGGCTTGACCGACGGCGTCGCCTATTCCCCAACCGCCTTTGCGGCGGCTCGCGCGGCCTACTATGCCCTGGCCGGCTGTGATCCCCATAGCGGCCGTCCGACCCGGGAGCATCTGACCGGGTTGGGGCTGGATTGGGTCGCCGATCTTTTTCCTATCCCTGAGCCGATGGCATAATCGTAGCCATGTCGCCGGTCAAAATTGCCTGTCGTCATCTCTGGAAAATTTTCGGCCCCGATCCGGCGCGCGTGCGCGGGCTGATCGACAAGGGCTGGAGCAAGGAAGATGTCCTCAACCGCACCGGTCATGTGCTGGCCGTGCGCGATGTCTCCTTCGAGGTCCGCCAGGGGGAGACCTTTGTCGTGATGGGCCTGTCGGGCAGCGGCAAATCGACCCTGGTGCGTTGTCTTACCCGTCTGATCGAGCCGACCGCAGGCGAGGTCCTCATCGACGGCCAGGACCTTCTCGCCATGGACGAGAAGCAGCTTCGGGACATGCGGCGGCGGCGCATGAGCATGGTTTTCCAGAACTTCGGCCTCTTCCCCCATCGCAAGGTCATTGACAACGTGGCCTATGGGCTGGAAGTGCAAAACGTGGACAAGGCCACGCGCTATCGCCGGGCGCGTGAGGTCCTGGAACTGGTGGGCCTGGCCGGTTGGGAGCAACGGTATCCCGACGAGCTGAGCGGGGGGATGAAACAGCGGGTCGGTCTGGCGCGTGCATTGGCCGTAGACCCCGAAATCCTCTTCTTTGACGAACCGTTCAGCGCCCTGGACCCCCTCATCCGCCGCGACATGCAGGACGAACTGATCCGCCTGCAGGAGGTGATGCACAAGACCATTGTGTTCATCACCCATGACTTCCTCGAAGCGATCAAACTCGGCGACCACATCGCCATCATGAAGGACGGCGAGATCGTCCAGCAGGGCACGGCCCAGGATGTGGTCCTTCATCCGGCCAATGCCTATGTGGCCGAGTTTACCGAGGATGTGCCCCGCTCCCATGTGGTCACGGCGGCCGCCATCATGACGCCACCGGAACCGACCGATACCCCTGATCGCTACCCCGCGGCGCCGCCCCATGCTACCCTCCAGGAGCTGGTGGGTCTGGCCGCCGAACGGGATGCGCGGATTGCCGTGCGCGATGGCAACGGTGGATTGCTGGGCATTGTCGTGCGCAGCAATCTGATGCGCGCTCTGGCCGGACTGGAGGTGAATCCCACCCCAGGGAGGTGAACGCATGGCCGAACTCATCTCATCCCGACCGACGGTAGCCCTTCCGAACACTTTACGGCGATATCGCCGCCTTTGGTTCCTGGGTCTGGGTGTCATCCTGGTGCTGCTCTTGCGGGTAAGTTTGGCTGACCTGGAGACGTTTCCGGCCGCCTGGAACCTGCATCTCCGGCAGCCCGTGGATGCCTTTCGCTCCTGGGTGATCGGTCATCAGAACAGCCACTGGCTCTTTGTCTTCGGCTTTACCCCCCTCAGCCGCGCCATCGACGGCATGCTACGCGGCATCGAAAACGTGCTCTTGGCGCTGCCCTGGCCGTTCCTGTTCGTGGTGGCGACGCTGCTCGGCCTGCGGTGGGGCGGCCGGCAAACGGGTGCCGTGGTCGCCGGCTGTGTCCTCGCCCTCGGCGTCTTGGGGTTGTGGACGGCGAGCATGCAGACCCTGGCCCTCATGGGGGTTGCAGTCTTCATCTCGCTGCTGATCGGCATTCCGTTGGGCATTCTGGCCGCCCGTCACGACCGCCTGGAAGCGGCGTTACGACCGCTGCTCGATGCCATGCAGACGATGCCGGCTTTTGTCTATCTGATCCCCGTGGTGCTCTTTTTCGGCATCGCCCGGGTGCCGGCGGTCATCGCCACGGTCATCTATGCCCTACCGCCGGCCATTCGCCTGACCAGCGCGGCCTTGCGCCAGGTGCCGGAAACGGTCCGCGAGGCCGGCCTCAGCTTTGGCTCGACCTCCTGGCAATTGTTGCGCAAGGTGGAGTTGCCCCTGGCCATGCCCGGCATCATCGCCGGGATCAATCAGACCATCATGATGGCGCTGGGCATAGTCGTCATCGCCGCGTTGGTCGGCGCCGGCGGCCTGGGCCGCGAGGTGGTGGTGGGCCTGCAGCGGCTGCGGGTAGGCCAGGCTTTTGAGGCCGGTCAGGCCATCGTTTGTCTGGCCATTTTGCTCGATCGGCTCAGCCATGCCGCTGCCGTCGCACGCATGGAGCATCTCCGGTCGCAACGCCATCGTCGCCGGACAACGTCATCATGGACCGCCCGCTTACCCCGCCTTTTGCAAAGCCATGGCTGGTTGCTCCTGGGTCTTGGCCTGACGGCGGTCATCTGGCTGTGGCACCTCTTCGTCACCGACCTGAGCACCTTTCCGGCGGCCTGGCGGCTTTCCCTGCGCGAACCGGTGGATGCGCTGGTGGCCTGGGCCCGGGATAACCTCTACGAGATCGGCAACACCGGTCTGGGCGCCGGCCCTCTCAGCGACTTTATCACCCTCACCTTCCTCAATCCCTTGCGGACTTTTCTGCAAAGCTGGTTGCCCTGGCCGGCCCTGGTGCTGATCGTGGCCGGGGTGGCCTGGTCGGCCGCGGGTTGGCGCCTGGCCGTGGGTGCGGCTTTGGGCATGGTGGCCCTGGGCCTGCTGAACATGTGGGAGCAAAGCCTGGACACCCTCAGCCAGGTCATCGTTGCCGTCCTCCTCTCCGTGGTGATAGCGATACCCGTAGGCATTGTGGCCGCCAAACGGCCTCGTTTCGAACTGGTTCTGCGCCCGGTGCTCGATTTCTTCCAGACCATCCCACCCTTTGTCTATCTGGTGCCGGTCATCATGCTTTTCAACATCGGCCGCGTGCCCGGCATCATCGCCTCGGTCATCTATGCCCTGCCGCCGGCCATCCGTCTGACCACGTTGGGTTTACGCCAGGTGGAGGCGGAGAGCATCGAAGCGGCCAGGGCGTTCGGCTCCACCCCGACGCAGATGCTATTGAAGGTGGAATTGCCTTTGGCCATGCCGATGATCATGTTGGGTGTCAATCAGGCCGTGATGATGGTGCTCTCGATGGTCATCATCGCCGGGTTGGTCGGCGGCGGCGGCCTGGGTCTGGAGGCCGTCATCGGCCTGGCCAAAAACGAGACCGGCCGTGGCGTCGAGGCGGGCCTGGCCATTGTCATCCTGGCGATGATCCTCGATCGCATCACCCAGGGGTGGGCGGTGCGCTACAAGCCGGGGGCCAAGACGAAGCGCTGAGCACGACCGGGATGCGCCCGGCCTGTGCAAGCCCAAAAAGAAACGGAGGGCGACATCGCTTCGCCCTCCGTCTTGCCCTCCGGGGTATGCAGGCGCCAACGTCCTGCGGTTACTTCGGCAACCAGGCCTCCCATTTGCCGGGATTGGCCTCGATCCAGGCTCGGGCCGCTTCCTCGGCCGTCTTGCCTTCCAGTTCCACGGCCGCGATCATGCTGATCTGGTCGGCGGTGGAGTAACTGAAGTTCTTGAGAAAGGTGTAGGCCTCCGGGGCGATGGTCTTCAAATTGGCGGCAAAAATCTTGAAGAGGACATCGGCCGGATAGTCGCAATCGACGCCGCGCTGAGGGATTTTGGCATAGCAGGCCTCGCTATACGGCGGCAGCTGTACCGGCACGAGTTCGTAACGGGCGTGAATGGAGTGAGGCGTCCAGAAGTAGAAGAGAATGGGCTGCCGTCGGCTGTAGGCGGCATCGAGGGCGGCGAGGATGGCCTCTTCCGACCCGGCGACGACGACCTGCAGATGCAACCCCAGATTGGCGATGATCTGGTCATCGTATTGCACCCAACTGGGATCGCCGGCCAGGAATTGGCCCTTGTCGCCGGTCTCGGCCGTGGCAAAGAGACGCGCCAGTTCGGGGTTTTTGAAGCCCTCCCAGGTGGCCAGCTCGGGATGTTCATCCACTACGTATTTTGGCTCATACCACGAAATTTTACCGACAACCCCTAATTCACCACCGTTTTCGACCACTTTTTGCTTTTCAATGTATTCGGCAATGTTTTCACCATGACCGCTGGGCCAGACCTCCAGGCTGGCGTGCAGATCGCCCTTGGCCAGGCCGGCCCATTGGGCATTTTCATCGATATCGACGACTTCGACCGGATAGCCCAGTTTTTCGGTCAACAGGATTTTGGCGACGGCGACGTTGACGGCCGATCCCGACCAGGGATTTTGGGCGAGCTTGATGGTGGGTTTGGTCGCGGGTGTCTGGCCGGGCGCAGCGCAGGCCGCCAGCGCCACCACGAACAAAACGAGAACGGTCACGGTGGGCATAAGCATACGGGTTCGCGAACGAGACATTGCTTGGCACTCCTTCAGGTTGTGGAATAAGGAAGGCGAAAGCTCCACAGGGAGCGGCAGTGGTGATATGTCAGGGTCGTGAGTATAACCAGGCTCCTCTGGGCTGTCAATCTTGGCATGGGGAGTGGGGAGTGGGGAGGGCGTCTCCCGGTCGGCCGACAGAGCCGGAAGCGCAGGAGAACCCATCCGCTCATCCCGATGCCCAGGCCGCCGTTGGCGAGAGCGGCGCCCCGCCAACGGCAGGTAGACCCGGTGCCGGAGACGCCACATCACCACCCCATCCTCCTCGGCGATGCCGGCCTTGTTCCCCCAAACCGCCACGCCCCGGCATATCCCGGTATATCGCAGAAGCCGACCGCGTTGGGATGGGCCGGGTCACCTGGTGAATTGGCCCACGGCCGGTTTCGGACCCTGACCGGAACAACCGTGCAGTTGAACCCCGGCAGCAGGGGCAGAGGCGCAAGGCCTTGCCCCTGCATGGACACCGCCTGTCGCACGAACACCCAAGCGGGAGATCCCTCTTCGGGCATGAGCGCCCAAGGCAAGTCGTCCCTGACGGTGTTATACAGGCGGCGACCGCTCCCTTTGCAGCCGTTGTGATGCCTTGACGGCTATGCGTAGACCAATCGTCCTTTTGGTTCAGGAATTGGACGTCCCAATTCCCGCGCGGTTTCAAGCCATTCTTGCATGATGACTTCGGCATTGGCCAGAGCCTCTTGATAGGTCGCGCCATCTGCCATGCAACCTGGCAATTCTGGCACTTCGACAATGAAGGCCTGGTCTTCTTCACTCCAGTAGATGATCAGTTCATACCGAACCATCTTATTCGCCTCCAAGTTTGTATTTTAGAATAACATTACGCACCAGTTTCACCTGATACGGTTTGGCCTTTGCTTCCTTGGGTTGTAAGTTCAAAATTTCCTCAACGCCTTCTTTGGTGAAAATGTGATGGCTGCCACGAATCCGTTCATCAAATCCCAAACGACGCAATAATTGACACAAATCCACAAAGGGGATATTTGCGTCTGACGTCCCGCGTAGGATTCTATCCAAAAGTTTGTCCCGTTGAGTCATATAGCTTCCTTTGCGATGAGTGGCATATTCACTTCATCGGGCAGCAACGTGGGCGCGAGCAACTCGATTTCCTCCTGGCATAGGCCCGGACATCGCCTGAGCCACTGCCTGCCCTTCCTTATCGGGAAAACATCTTCGTAGCACGACGCTGGCATCGATAACAGAAATTCTCATCGCCATTTCTGGATCTCCTTTCTGACCATTTTACCTGCCCACACCTTATCGCTATAAGCTCAACTTGTCAAACGGATTGGCTGCCATGTTGGAGGAGGGCGTCTCCCGGTCGGCCGGCAGAGCCGGAAGCGCAGGAGAACCCATCCGCCCATCCCGATGTCCAGGCCGCCGTTGGCGAGAGCGGCGCCCCGCCGGCGGTTGCAAACCCCCTCGCCCTGGTACCCATTTCCCGGACAGCAAAAGACCTCCCGGATGAAGGAGGTCTTTTGCGGGGTGCGCCGTGGCATTTAACCGCACAACCGAGGTGATGCCACGGCGCGCATTGGACTACCTAATTCCATGGACATCACCTCCTGGCGATAAAGATGGCGGAGGTGGAAGAGACCGGCCGTTTGCCGGTAAAGGCGACAGCCGGATTATGGCACAAAGCATACCGACTGTCAAAAGCCGCCATCCGGGAATGGCCGGGTCACGTCCTCTCAGCGCCGGTCTTGCCATTCGGCCAACAGGCGGTCGAGATCCTCGGGTTGGCGGATGCCACGCACCAGGCGCAAGAAGGTCGCCAGGTCGGGTGTGCGGCGGCGCAGTTCCTGGAGCTTGGGCCCGATGGGGTCGGTCGCAGCGGCGCCGGTGGCATAGGAGCCATGAAAGGCAAAATAGGCCTGATTGAGCTTACGCAAGGGATAGCCGTGGGCCACGAACAGGCGGCGCCGCTCCTCCATGTAGGCTTCCGCTTCCTCGATCCGACCGGCTGCCAGCAACTCATCCACGCGCAGGCGGGTACGCCGCATTTCGATGTTGAAATCGAACCGGTTCGGATCGGGCGGCGGCAACGGCCGATTCAAGTCGGGTAGTGGCGCCGGCGCAGGATAGGGGATGCCGTAGACATCGTGGGCCAGCCTGCGCCCCACCTCCTGGCCCACGATGGTAGCGACCGTTTCGTTGATGGTGTTCATCCGGGGATCGGAAAACATCGCCCGGCCCAGGGGATAAAAAATGAGGTAGTTGTGAACCCATTCGTGGGCAATGGTCTCCAAAATCCAGGCCAGATCGGCCCGGTCGAGCACGACGGTAGGCCAGGCACCGATACCGCCCAATCCTTCGATGAGAACAGAACGGTTGAAACGGTCGGCGATCTCGTTTTCAAGGGCCGTGATGACGCTCAGGTCGAGGTCGGGCTGCAGATAAAGACTCGCTTCCAGCTCGATGCGATCGCGCGGGGAGACGATAAGGTAATTCGGCGGGCTGCTGAAATCGAAACGCACCGGTGGGAAGACCAAACCGGCCGTGGTCAAATCCAGTTCGGCCAACGTGGCGGCCATCTGACGCTCCAGGATGGCCTCGACCACAGGCCGGGTGGTGGCGTGCAAGACCCGCACCTGCGCCAGGCGGTCCTGTAGGGCCGCGGCGGCCGTCTCCGGGTTGGTGACGGTCGGGTCGGCATACAGGCGCTGGATGGCGTCTTCCAGACGGCTTATCTCCATGGCCCGGGCCTGGTACTGCTCCACGAGGCGCCTTTGCTCCTCCGGTGTGAGCCGCGTACCCGCCCGGCGGCCAAGGGCCTCGATCTTGGCAATCACCGCCGTCACCGTGTAGCGGGTCAGATCGAAGCGATAGTCGCGTGTGACGGCGGCCAGGTCTTTCTTGAGATCGAAGGTACCGGCCTGAGCAACGCAGCCCAGGACGAAGATACCGGCCCACCCGACCAGGATCAGAAGAGCGGCGAGGAGGACACGTCGGCAGGGGATAACGTTCAGGGGCAGCCAACGATGCTCACGAACGCGCTTCCAACGGAACATAATCGCGTTGCATGACCCCGGTGTAAATCTGGCGCGGGCGGGCAATCTTCTGCTCCGGATCGGCCAGCATCTCCCGCCACTGGGCCAGCCAGCCTACGGTGCGCGGGATGGCGAACATCACGGTGAACATGGTGGTGGGCAGTCCCAGGGCCTGATAGATGATGCCGCTGTAGAAATCCACATTGGGGTAGAGTTTGCGGGTGATGAAGTACTCATCGTCGAGGGCGATGCGTTCCAGCTCCAGGGCGATATCGAGCAACGGATTGCGGCCTGTCACTTCGAACACCTCGTGGGCGATCCGTTTGATGATGATGCCACGGGGATCGAAGTTTTTGTACACCCGATGACCGAAGCCCATCAGCCGCCGCTCCTGGCGCTTGACGCTGGCGATGAACTCCGGCACGTTTTTGACACTGCCGATTTCCATCAGCATCCGCAACACGGCTTCGTTGGCGCCGCCATGCCGGGGACCGTACAAGGCCGCTGCGGCTGCCGCTACGGCTACGTAGGGGTCCGAGAGCGCGCTCCCGACGGTCCGCATCGTGCTCGTCGAGCAGTTCTGTTCGTGGTCGGCATGGAGGATGAAGAGGACATCGAGCGCCCGTTCCAGCACCGGATTCGGTTTGTATTTGAGCTCGGTCATCTTGAACATCATGTTCAAGAAATTACCCGTATAGCTCAGATCGTTGTCCGGATAGACATAGGGCAGGCCCATGGCATGCCGATAGGCGTAGGCGGCGATGGTGGGCATCTTGGCGACCAGACGCCGGGTTTGCAATTCCACCGAGGCCGCATCGAACACATTGCGCGCTTCGGGATAGAAGGTCGAAAGCGCGGCCACCGTGCTGATCAGAATACCCATGGGATGGGCGTCATAGCGGAATCCATCGAGAAAAATGCGCACGTTTTCGTGCACCATGGTGTGATGGGTGATATCAAATACCCATTGGTCCAATTGTTGGCGATTGGGCAATTCACCGTACAGAATGAGATAGGCTACTTCGAGGAAGGTAGATTTTTCGGCCAATTGCTCGATGGGATAGCCACGATAACGCAAGATACCTTTGTCACCATCAATATAGGTGATACTGCTACGGCAAGAAGCTGTATTCAGAAACGACGGATCATAACTCATCAGACCAAAATCATCGGGACTTGTTTTTATCTTGCGGAGATCGATGGCATTTACAGTTCCATCGCGGATCGGTAATTCATACGTTTGGCCGGTGCGATTATCAATAACGGTAAGGGTGTCGGTGCTCATGACGCCTCCTGAGCAGAGCAGAGCGGGGATGATGACCGAGCTACGTACAGACAAAAGGGACCTGCAGGACCGGGGAGAACGAAGCCTATTCTACCACAGAGCCATGACGGGGATCAGGTCAACCATGAATCCAATCGACACCACCGGGCACCGCCTTGCCGGGCAAGGCGAACCGAACCGTTGGGGGTGTTGAGTTCCGCCTGCCCGGGTCGGCCAAGCGCCAGGCGCTGCTGCCAAGACCATGCGGGTGCCCGTCCTATTTTGGCGTCCCATGGCATGCTGAGGAGCGAAGGCGGCAAAGCGGCCGCAGCGACCCTGAGCGCCGTCGCAGGGCATCCCGTTTTTTCGCCGGAACTGCCCGCCTCAAACCGACCAGGGCATAGGACACGGATAAACACAGGCTGCGCCCACCGATTTTGGTCCGTTCCTGTCCGTGGGATCGGTGTCATCCGTGTCACCAGGGCATAGGACACGGATAAACACAGGCTGCGCCCACCGATTTTGGTCCGTTTCTGTCCGTGGGATCGGTGTCATCCGTGTCCAACCTTTGGCCCTGTCTGGGCAGCATGGTATCCCTGCCGGCTTGGCTTCGCCGCCTTCGGCGGCTCGCTCCGAAGGACAGGTGGGTCAACGCGAGGGTAAACCCCATGCACCTGGAACCTGAGCCACTTCCCCTCCTCGCGCAAAAAAGGACGGACACCCAGACCATCTGCTATTGACAGCCAAAACGTTTTGGATTAGAATAAGGCCACAGCCAAAACGTTTTGGACAGCGCCGTTATCCCCTTCGATCTTCAGGAGGACCTGTGACGGTCACCATCAAGGACATCGCCGAACGGACCGGTAAATCCATCACGACGGTTTCCAGGGCCTTGCACGATTACGACGATGTGGCGCCGGAGACCAAGGAGCTTGTGCGTCGGACCGCCCTCGAGCTGGGCTACGAACCCAATCGCCTGGCCCAACGTTTGCAAAAGCGTCGCACGGAAACCATCGGTTTGATCCTGCCGACCTTTGGTCCGCGTTTCTCCGATCCGTTCTTCAGCGAGTTTCTGGCCGGGATCGGCAATACGGCGGCGGCAGCCGGCTATGATTTGCTTGTCTCCACCCAGGCGCCCGGTCCGGCCGAGATCGAGGCGTATCGTCGCAAGGTTCAGGGCCATCAGGTCGACGGTTTTATCATCGTCCGGACCCGACGTCAGGACGCCCGCATTGACTACCTGCGACGGGCCGGTGTGCCTTTTGTGGCCTTTGGTCGCACCGAGGGCATCCTCGACTTCCCTTTTGTGGACGAAGACGGCGCCCTGGGCATGCGCCTGGTGGCCGATCATCTCGTCGCCCTGGGATGGCGGCGGATCGCCTGCATCACGCCGCCCAGGGAACTCATGTTTGCGTACTACCGACTTCAAGGGCTACGCGAAGGACTGGCCGCGCATGGCATTCCCCTTTCTGCCGACGACATCGTCGAAGGGGATTTGACCCAACGGGGTGGGTTTCGAGATGCCGGCCGTCTCCTCGACCGAACGGAGCGGCCCGAGGCCATTGCTGCCTGCAACGACCTCATGGCCCTCGGCGCCATGAGCGCCGCCCAAAGTCGTGGCCTGGTTGTGGGCCGTGATCTGGCCGTGACCGGCTTCGACGACATCCCCATGGCCGAACATTCCCATCCCCCTCTGACCACCGTTCATCAACCGATCTACGAAATCGGTTGCATGGTGACAACCATGCTCCTGACCATTCTGGCCGGTCGCACGCCCGAACAGAGTCAGGTACTGCTCCAACCTCGTCTGATCGTGCGCTCCTCTTGCGGTTCCTCGACCTTGCCGACCGTTTAAGACCGATCGGCATTTTTGTTTTCCTTGCGCTCCTGGGTCGTGTCTTTCGACTCCCTTGTTGTACCGTCCCTTTCTTCGGTTTTCGTTGTCTCTATCCGGAGGAGTCCCATGAAACGCTTGCTATGGTTGCTCTTGCTCGCAGTCGTGGTGATGATGACGGCCTGCGCCCGTGCACCCACGCCCACACCGTCACCACCACCGCCCACACCCACACCGGTACCCCCTACGCCCACACCGGTACCCAAGCCCACGCCAACGCCGGTGGACATGTCCAGCCTGGTTTTCTTCTCGACCCAGTTTGTCCCGGTGGAGGAAGCCGAGAAGTTCCGCGCCATCCTCAAGGACGCCGGCTTCGACTTCACCGGCTCCGAAGAAGGACCGCTGCTGGACCTGGTCCTGGCCGAGGCGCAGGCCGGTAAGGGTACCGTGGACTTGATCGGCGCTCTGCATGGCACCTTCCCGCCTCTGCAGCGGGCTAATGCCCTGATGAACCTGGCCGATTTGGCCGAGGATCTCTCCGCTACCCGCAGCTTTGCCCCGGCTTTCCTGCAGACGGGCCTGCTGGGCACCGAGGACTATCTCTACTACATCCCCTGGCTGCAGGCCACCTACATCAT
>Ga0197142_1000765_pt1 | contig 30021 bp, 36 predicted proteins | sample GBS60_MetaG_FD_148614 | JGI IMG/M metagenome (GOLD analysis project Ga0197142, IMG submission 148614) | Sediment microbial communities from Great Boiling Springs, Gerlach, Nevada, United States - GBS 60_MetaG | ecosystem: Environmental > Aquatic > Thermal springs > Hot (42-90C) > Sediment... | reverse complement strand
AATTATTTTGTGCAATGAGTCCTCTAAAGGAAGTCCTGCCATATTCAAAAGCGCTTTCAATCCTGGTCTTAAAGTATAAGGAAGAGAACCCAATCCTTCCTCAATAATTTCTCTGTTTTCTTCAACCTGGGGCATCATATCAGCAATTGTCCCCAAAGCCGCCAGTTCTGCCAGACTTCTTTTTAAATTCAGAGAAGCATTTTTGCCTAATAATTCTAAACAAAGTTTATAGACGATGCCGACGTTGGCAAAATTTTTAAAAGGATACTTATCATCGCTTTGTTTTGGATCAATAATAATGGAAGCCGGTGGCAAACCATTTAATGGTTCATGATGATCAATAATCATCACTTCAAATCCCATTTCGTTTGCTCTCTCAATTTCTTTAAAATTTCCAATTCCTACATCTAAAGAAATAAGAAGGGCCGGAGCCCTTTCTTTTAAAATATCCAAAACCAAGAGACTGATGCCGTAGCCATTTTTTTCTCTGTTAGAAAAACATACTCTATCAATTTCTCCTCCCAAATTTTTGATGGTTTCTTCCAAAACAACAATAGAACTTATCCCATCTAAATCTTCGTCTCCGTATAAAATAATACGCTCCTTTTCACGGACCGCTCTTTTTATTCTTTTTATTGCCTTATTAAAATTTCGAATCTCCTCAACCATTAATTTTGATTATAATTTATTAAACCTTTCAATTGCCTCCAATCCTGGCATTTTTTCGCCGGCAATAAAACTTAACATTGCCCCACCCCCAGTTGAAACATGATTAAATTTGTCAATCAATCCCTCTTGAGAAAGAAATTCAATCGTTTCTCCACCACCCACCACTGAAAAGGCAGTACTTTCGATAATTGCCTTTGCAATCTCGCGGGTTCCTTTTTTGTAGCATCTTTCTTCAAATTTACCAAATGGTCCATTCCATAAAATTGTTTTTGCCTGCCTGATTTTTTCACAGAAAAATTTTATTGTTTCATTATTAAGATCAAAAGGTTTTACATCTTCTCCTTTAATAATGGGTTTTATTATTTTTTGTGGATATTTCAAGGCAATATTTTTTTCTTCAATCTCGGATGCAATAAGATTATTTACAATAACCAAATCAGCCACTTCTAGAATTTTATTAATGAACTGAACTTTGGTCTCGACTTTTTTTCCACCCACCAAAGCTATCATAGGACGCTCTGGCCTGGAAAGGACTTTTTTTAAAATTTCAATCTCTTTCTCAAGTAAAAAACCAACACCGCTGGGAAGAAAGCGCGGAATACCTGTCACAGAAGCATGATCTCGATGACAAACAGAAAATGCTTCATTTATATAAATATCCCCCAAAAAAGAAAGCTTTTGCGCAAACTCAATATCACCTGCTGTTTCGCCAGGGTAAAATCTCAAATTTTCTAACAACAAAGTCTCGCCGGGTTTGAGTTGATAACTTAAACTCTCTACTTCTGGTCCAATACACTCATCTGCCTTCAAAACAGGCGCGACAAGATATTCTGACAATCTCTTCGCTATTTTATTCATCTTTAAATAAGAGACAACCTTTCCTCCTGGATCATCCAAGTGGCTCATTAAAATAATCTTTGCCTTGTTTTCTCTCAGATAATCAAGAGTAGGTAAAGTTTTTTTTATCCGAAAATCATTCAAAATATTTCCTTTCTTATCAAGGGGTACATTAAAATCACACCTCACAAGTACGCGTTTATTATAAATATTAAAATCTGATAAACTTCTCATCTTTTTTAATTTTACTCTATTAAAGCAAAATTAAAAAGCAATGTTTTTATTTATTATACCATTAAACGACTATCCATAAATATCAAACTGTGAATATTTATTTTGACAAATAAAAAATCAAAAAGTATTCTTAAAAATATCTTGTTGTTCTCAAAAAGCACCTTGTCTCTTTAAAGGAGGGGAGAAGGAATGAATCTAGTCGAACTAATTGGAAAAAATTTTCTTTGGGTCTGGGTATTAATTTTTGCAATTTTTCTCTTCTTTCTGCTCTTTCCTATTATTATAGATGTCAAAAGAAAGGAATTAATTCAAAAAAGAAAGAGAAGAAGAAAGAAGTCTTTGGAAGAAATCCTTGAGAAATGGCGCCAACTTAAAAAAGCGAAAAAAGTAAAAAAAAGAAAGGAAAAAGCCTAAAAAGTCTCATTCATAAAATAAGACCAACCGGCCTGGTTGGTTTTTTAAATCTAATTCATTCTCTCGTTTCCTCCTTTTCCCTCTCACCTGTTTCTCTCTTTTCTTCTTTTTTAGAAAGCGTTTGCTGCAGCAGTCTTCTTAACTCTTCCAAGTTAACCTCTTTTCGTTTTGGGGTTAATTGTTTCTTTTCTCCATCGGAAGATTTCTTTATTGCACTAAAAGGAATATTCTCAATCTTTGAAAATGATCCTTCTTTTTCTTCTACTTCTTTTTTCATCTTCTTTAAACATGATTTGCAATAAACCTTCTTGCCGGGTTGGGGTGGAAAAATTACTCTTGTTGACTTACCACAATTGGCACAAATGGCATTGTAAAGAACAGAAGTGGCTGGAATTTGAGGAATAGATGAAATTTCTCCTTGAAGGCCTATCCAACGAGAAATTTTTTCTTCCACCAATTCTCTTTTTACTCCGTACCTTTCTCGGGAGGCCCTAATGATTTTTTCTTTATGAGATTTCTCCAAAGGAGGAAAGGGTGGAAGGGTTTCAGCTGAGAAAGGATTGCTGGTAATTCCATCTATCATTAACTTTACATAAATATTGTATTTTGGAAGATTAACCAAATCTTGGGCAGTAAAATTTGGTTCGAATTCTTTGGCTAAAAATTCGGCGTCTTCTGCTCCCACTCGAAAAACCACAATTGTACCCACGTTTCCAAAAACAGCATCTCTGACCACCTCTTCCATTTGAGCAATATATTGATGCCCTAAAATAATATTCAGACGATATTTTCTGGCCTCGGAAAGAATATTGGCAAAAGATTCTGTCGCAAAATTTTGAAACTCATCTACATAAAGATAAAAATCTTTTCTTTCTTGTTCCGGTATATCCACCCGAGACATTGCTGCGAGTTGAAGTTTGGTAATTAATAAAGCACCTAATAACCTTGAATTTTCTTCACCAATCCTTCCTTTTGACAAATCAACAATTAGAATCTTTTGTTCATCCATTATTTTTCGCATATCAATCGTTGATTGTGGCTGTCCGACGATGTTTCTTATAAGGGGGTTTGAAATAAATTGACCTACCTTGTTTTGAATAGCTGCTGTAGCTTCCATTTCATACCGTTGAGTATAGCGAGCATATTCTGTTGTCCAAAAAGACTTAATAATTGGATCGGTGATTTTTTCTACTACCTTTGCTCGATATTCTGGATCGGCTAACATTCTGTTTATTCCCAACAAAGTTGAATTAGGATATTCTAAAAGAGCTAAAATAGTATTGTTTAAAATGTATTCCATTCTTGCCGACCAAACATCGGGCCAAACCTTTTTAAAAACAGCCATCAACCCGGCTGCCACAAGGTGTCGATATCTAAAATCAACTTTTTCCATCACATTAAAAGCAATAGGGTATTCAATATCAGCTGGATTAAAAAAGACAACATCATTTATCCTTCTGGCAGGTATATAATCAAGCAGTTTCTCAGCACCCTCGCCATGGGGGTCAATATACGCCAATCCCCTTCCAGCTTGAATATCTTGAATGGCCATATTTTCTAAAAGATTGGATTTACCCATTCCGGTTTTTCCAACGCAATAAAAGTGCCGTCGTCGATCATCGGTTTTTATTCCAAATTTCTTTCTTTCGTTCCGAAAGGTGGTAACTCCAAAATAAGTTATTTCATCTTTCATTTTAACTTTAAAATAATTTTAACCCGGTAAATTAGGAGGAGGACCTCCCTTCTTTGACTCAATCTTTTCAACACTTGGAATACCCATTCCTGTAATTCTGAGAGGAAAATGAAAGAGAGTGGCTAACTCCTCTGTGCTTAAAATTGCGCAGACACTCTGTCTATCCGGAAACAATCCTGGCAATCTGGCAACTGCATATTTAAACATTTTTCTTGCTCTCAAAAATGTCAACCTTTTTCTCATAAAGAAATGAATCTTGGGTCTTGTTTTAGTATTAAACCCAAATGAGTTAAGATGTCTTGTTGCAAAAAAACCCATATATACTCTCAATAAGGTCCTGTGGACATGCTTCCAGGATTCTCGTTTGGCTACATAAATCCCTCTAATATGAGTTCGATAAACTATTTTATTCATTTTGTTTTCTATTTCAGAAATAATCTCTCTTTCTCCGGGTGTTAGCAACATCTCTCTCTCGCCTGTCTCTGATTTTGCTGGTTCAATGGTGGGCATTTTATATCCCTCTCCTTCCTTTTGAGGACCCACAATGATTTGTAAAAAAACTTCTTTTAATTCATCCAAGAATGTCTTTTCTACTTTTTGCGGTCTCTTGGCAATTTTGTCAACAATTTTTTTACCATCTTCTTTCCATTCGGGCTCGTCTATATCAGCAATGGGTACAGTAATAAACTGAATCCAATAGTACTCGCCTTTGCCTAATTTGGAAAGCCCCTCCAATAAACTAAGAATAGGATCTAACCTTTTCTCTTCCTCTCCAATTCGTTCTCCTTGGGGTTCAAAGAAGGTCCGATAGGTCTTGCAAGGATAGGCATGGATTATCTTTCCTCCCTCTTTCCGATAAAACTCCCAATCTTCACCATAAACATCCCATTCATCGTTTGGAATAAGAGAAGGAACCATCTTTGTATAATCAGGAACCTCGCGAATTTCTATTTCGGGATAATGAGTATAAAGAGCTATCTCGACCGAAGTTCGATGAGCATCTAAACATCTTACATAAAAATGAATCTTGCCCTCAAGACTGGCAATTTCCCAAGAAAGCCAAAAGGGACTATTATTTAATTCGCCCTCACACCACTCCTCTCTAAAATTGGGGTGATCCCAAATAGACCAAAGCGCTGAAAAAACATCTTCCATTGCCTTAAAAGGAGTTAAAATTTGCTTAGGCGGAATAATTTCTAAAACCACCCACTTCCATCGAGCACAATGGAAATCCCAATTAAGATACCATAAACATAATTTTTTTGCCAATGGCTGCAGAATGAAGGGTAAAAATAGCCACCACCACACCCTCAAAAACGGAACCCAAAAAACTATTCCTATCAAAAAAATCCAGCCTACTGATTCTAAGACTCTCTTTCTAATCCACTCTAACCAAAAAAGATACGGAGGAAGGGGCATTGTTTAAAAAAAATTTTTAATTAATTCTGGAATATAAACAAGAAAAAGCGAAGTAAGAACTACGACAAAAAAGCCAATAGCAAAAAATTCAAAAGTAAAAATCACAGGAACCACAATATAAGAAATTTTAATTTCGTGCCAATAATAAAGAAAGGAAAAAAGAACAATATAAAAAATTGCTGTCATAATAAATAAAACTATTAATCCAACACCAAAAACATCCATCTTTTTTGCTCTTATTATTTATTCTACCACTATAGAAAATAAAAGCAAATAGGAATGCTTTTCCTACTTCTGTTCTTTCAGAGAACTTTTTTTAATATTATATTACCTGGACCTTTCTCTTTAAAAAGTATCTATTTTCTTTGTCCTTTTGGAAATAATTTTTATCATTCAGATTTATAAGAATGGTGTTTTTGGAAACCAACCTTTGAGATAAAACCTCTTTTACGAGTTCATCTTTAGAAAGAGGTTTTTTCCTTTCGTTCAAAATTTTTATAATTAATTCTTTTATTGTACCCGGCTGATATCCCCACTCTGCTAATGCATAAATTCCTCGGCCCACTAGTACAAACCTGGAATCTTTAATCAATTCATTGTGCACTGTCTGGGGGTGATTTCTTTTGGAATTTAAGTTTAAATTTAATTTATCTACTAATTTTGCTACTTCAAGGAAATGAAGCGGTTTTCCAGCTTTCTTCAAAACCAAAAGTGCTTTTTCGCGTACCCCCCGCGGTCTAATTTCGGGCCATTCTCTCAACCCTATCATTCCATCGGGATTAATAACTATCTTTTTCGAAATTTCAAAAGAAGAAAAAATAGCTTTTTCCGGAAAACCCAAACTCTTCTTTATTAACGCAATAAAATCTTCTTTTGTAACTGGTTTGTTGATTTCTTTTAACTTAGAAACCAAACAATTCAACCTCTTTTTTATTTCTGTCTTTGGATCAGAAAGATTAGACCAAAAAGAATAATAATCCTCTCTCTCAGGCATCTTTTTAAACTGTTCTCCTATTTTTAATAAAAACAAAACATAAGGCTTTGCTTTCTTGCCTCCTATCTCTTCAAGTATTCTATCCTCTCTTCTTGCACCCCCCCATTCGTTAAAATAATCCTCCAACTCTGCCAAAGCCTTTTCAAGACCTTTTTGATGATGCTTTCTAATAAAATTAAATCCTACCTCCTCAATCTGGCGGACACGTTCTCGTGTTATTCCCATCGTTTTACCAATTGCCTCCAAGGTCTCTGGTTCTCCGGATTTTACACCAAAACGACGCTCTAACACATATTTAACTTTAGAGCTAAGATCCTGAGTAAATTCTCGAAAAAGCTGACGATATTTATTGGCTAATTCTATTCTTTGAGAATTCATATTTTATTGAAAATAACATACCAATAAGAATATGTCAATAAGACGAATTGTGAATATCTTTAAAGATCAATTACCTTTTTTGTCTTTGCTGAGAAAACCTATACCAAGTAACCAAAAGAGGAGCTGCAATGAAAATGGAAGAATAAGAACCAGCAATAATACCAATAATCAAAATCAAAGAAAAATATTTTAATGTCTCTCCTCCCCAAAAATAAATTGTAAAAAGAGGGAAAAGAGTTGTAAGAACTGTGGTAAGGGATCTACCCAGTGTTTGGTTTAAGCTTTGATTAACAATATCTTCGAATTCCACCTTTTCATAACGGAGAAGATTTTCCCTAATTCTATCAAAAATAATGATGGTATCATGAACTGAGAACCCTAGTACTACCAACAAGCCGGCAATAATAGGAACCGTCACTTCCACGTTATAAAACCTTCCCAATAACGATAGCGCCCCCAAAGAAACTATTACATCGTGAAAAAGAGCAATCAAGGATATAACACCGTATTTCCAGGAATGGACCGGACGAGAAACTTTCCGAAAAGCAAAAGCAATGTAAAGGTTAATTGCTATTAACGCGACTAAAACCGCCAATTGGCTTTTATTCCTTAACTCCCGACCAACCGAAGGACCCAGATACTGAAAGCTCTTTTGCTGAAGAGCAAACGATTCATTAAGTTTAGATAAAATTTTCTGATTTAACTCTTCGTTGATTTCGCCGCCAATTAACACCATTTCTTTCTCCCCTACTGAATAAAGGTTGACTATCTCAAAATTTAAATCCTCTAAAATTTTTCTCACCTCTTCAACCGATGGAGATTTTTCCAAAAACTCAATTTCTATTTTGGATCCGCCTGTAAACTCAATCCCCCATTTTAATCCAAAAAAAATCAAAGAGAAAATAGAAACCCCAATAACAATTATGAAAATAAAATAATAGATAGAGGAGTATTTAATAAAAGGAAATTCTTTCATAAGAATTTAAAAAAAAGAAATTATAAAATCCATTTTACTTTCTCAATCCATCTTCCAATAAAGATCTGGAGAAAAACGCGGGTAATAAAGATGGCAGAGAACATGCTGGTAATAATCCCCAACGCCAGCGTAAAGGCAAATCCTCTAACAAATGAAGTAGCAATCAAAAATAAAATAAGACAAACAATTAACGAATTAAAATTACTATCTCGAATCGATGGCCAAGCTCTTTTAAACCCTTCGCGAATCGCTTGACCAATCTCTCGTCCCTTTTTGATTTCCTCCCTCATCCTCGCAAAAATAAGAATGTTGGCATCGACCGCCATTCCAATGGAAAGAATAAATCCACCTATTCCAGCCAGTGTTAAGGTAACAGGAATTAATTTAAAAAGAGTCAGATTCAACAAAACATAAATTCCTAAGGCTAAACTTGCCAAAAAACCAGGCCATCGATAAACGACTATCAAAAAAATTGCCACTATCAAAAAACCGTATATTCCTGCTCTCAATGAATTTTTTAAAGAAATTATTCCCAGAGAAGGACCAATGGTATTTTGAGAAATCGGTTGGCCTATCTTTACTGGTAGCGCTCCAGAATTGAGCCTTTTCACTATTAAATTAGCTGTTTTTACATCCATCTCTCCGGTAATGACAGCTGTCCCGCCTGTAATTTTGTCTTGAACAACCGGAGCATAAAGATCTTGATTATCAATTACTCCATCGTCATTGGTGTCAATAATAGAATAGCCGTCCAAAAAGATGGCTAATCTTTTTTTTATATTCCTGGCCGTGATTTCTTCAAAAAGTTTGGCACCCTCATCGTTGAACTTTAATCTGATTTCTGGTTTATAGGTCTGTTGGTCAAAAACCAATGTTGCCTTTTTAAGATACCTTCCTGTTAAATTAGTCGGTTTGAAAAATGGATTCTGAAGCGCTAATTCCCATCCTTTTATCTTCGTTATCTCCTCCCCCTTTTTCTGTGCTTCTTCAACCTCTTTTATTTTATCTAAAATTTCCTTGGTCTCCTCTTCTGATCGCTGTTCTAAAAATTCAAGATAAGGAGTTTCACCTATAAGTTGAATTGCTTCTTGAACATTCACCACGCCCGGCAATTCCACTACTAATCGATCCTCGCCCTGAATTTGCACCACAGGTTCCGTCACGCCAAAAAGATTAATTCTTCTTTCGATAACATCCCGCAAGCCCATCATTGCCGCTCTTTTATCTTCAATATCAGTCAAATCAGCTTGATAGATTAGTTGCACTCCGCCTTTTAAATCAAGACCAAGCAAAAACTGTTTTTCCGGAAGAAGAGGAAGATCCCACAAAAGTTTATCATTTAAAAAAACAATCGTTCGGTTCCAAAAAGAAGGAAAGACAACCCCGCTTGTAAAAACAAGCAAAAGTAAAATGAAAATAAAAATATAATATTCTGATCTCATTTCTAATACGCTGTCTTTAGATAAATAATTTCTTTAAGGTAAATATAATATCAGTGAAAAAACAGTGTGTCAACAAAAAATTTTCTGGTTTAATTTAATTTCTCTAATAATTTTAATTCCAAACCACCGGTTTTTGTATCATAGACAGCAAATGTAGGCTTAAAAATCTGACCTGCCAATTCTCCTGGATTTATAAGTTGACAATTTTCTTCTTTCCATTCCCAAGGGGTGTGGGTATGACCATAAAAAATCAAATCGTATTTTCCTGATTTTGCTAATTCCTTTGCTCTCTGGGGTAAATGGGTCACAGCAATTTTTTTTTCATCTATTTCTTTCTCAAAAACTTCTTCTTCAATAAAAACATTTTTTAACCTGTTATAATCCCCCAGCCGATCTCTATATTTACTATCCATATTACCCAACACCCCAAACATCTCGCCTTTAAATTCTTCCAGCGATTCTTTTAAACTTTCTACACTCCCTATATCACCAGCATGAAATAAAACTATAATATCTTGTTCGTTTAACCACTTTATAAGCTTTTTAAAATTGGCTACATTTCCATGAGTGTCGGAAACAATAGCAATTTTCATCTTTTTGTTTTTTTAATAATTATATTTCTCTAAACAAGAGTTAAAAATGTTAACCTGGTTATTGTATTCATTTATTAATAACTTTGTTTCTGCAACCAACAAATTATAAGCCTCTACTAAATCATTATACTCTTTTATTAACCTTTTTTTGTTATAATACGACTCCGCATTGTTAGTCTGTTCTTCTTTTTCTTTTATTTGCTCAAGCAAATTTTTCAATTTTTCTTGATGACTCACAATTTGATTTTCCAGTTCTTGTTTCGGCTGGGGACAAATAGAAAGAGGCACTGCAAATTCTTGCACACCAATCCAAACTGTTTCATTTTTAAAAACTCCCTTAACAATCGCCACCCCTATCTCGGTAAAATGTTTGTTCAAGATATTTTCTCTATGGGGGTGGCTCTCCATCCATTTTTCCACTATTTCCTTCTCTGACGAAAAGTTACCGAGAATTAAATTCTCTCCAAGAACAAGGTATTCATAACCATAACTCTTTACTAATTTTGAAGGATCAATGCCAAGGGGGGACTGATGATCAAAATATTGATTGGCAAACATATCTTCAGCCTTAGCTTGCGCAGCCAAGCTTAATCTTTTGTCTTCTTTAAGGGGAGAGAGTCCTTTTTGAATCCTTTCCTTGTTGGTTTCTTCAATAATTTTTTCTTTTGTCAGTTTTGTTTGATTTTCTTGCCCAAAAACGCGGAGAGGACTTGACAAAATCACTTTGCTTGAAATTGTCTGTTGGACTGAAAAATCTTTAGAAAAAGATTCAAAATCTTGAAAAAAAGGTTTCTGATGAGAAATAAAATTCGTCGATAATCGTTCAATCCACCCTAAAAAATCTGGCCTGAAAGAGGTTAAAAAATATAAAAAGGACCCTATTGCAATCAAAAGAAAAAAAATGGAAAGAAATTTTTTCATTGATTTATTGTTTCTTATAATTTTGGGCTTTCCAATTTAAACAACTCATTTTCCGTGGCACTTCTTGAATTTCTTGCCCGAACCACACCAACAAGGTTCGTTTCTTCCTATTTTTTGCGCTTTTTTATTATCCTGTACAACTTGAGGAGTAGAAAAAATTTGAACGGGGGTATATAAAAGGGTCTCAACAATGTTTTTTTCTATATTAAAAAGAAGCTGCTGAAAACTCTCGTACCCCTCTCTTTTATACTCAACCAGAGGATCTTTATGTCCCCCACCCAGGGCATACAATTTTACCGATTCTCTTAAGTGTTCCATATAGGATAAATGCTCCATCCATAAAATATCAATTACCCTCAAACATACAATTCTCTCAAATTGCCTCATATTCTTTTCTCCCACTTCTTTCTCTCTTCTCTCATATTCTGCTTTCGGTTTATTAAATTTCTCAAAAAGTACCAAAATTTTTTCTCTTAAATTGTCTCCCAAGAGAAATTCTCTTCTTTTTTTATATATTATCTCGCGATGCTTATTTAAAACATCGTCATATTCTAAAAGATGGTGCCTAGCATCAAAATAAAATCCTTCGATTTTTTGCTGGGCTGATTCAATAAGACCAGAAACCAAATTAGATTGAATAGGTTCATCATCTGGCACTTTTAATGTATTAAAAAGAGTTTTAATTTTTTCTCCTCCAAAAATTCGAAGCAAATCATCTTCTAAAGAAAGAAAAAACTGACTGGATCCTGGATCTCCCTGTCTTCCTGCCCTCCCCCTTAATTGATTATCAATCCGGCGAGCCTCGTGGCGTTCTGTTCCTATCACATGCAATCCACCCAATCTCTTTACCTCCTCTGCTTCCTGAGGGTCGCTCGGATTCCCACCTAAAATAATATCAACCCCTCTTCCAGCCATATTGGTGGCAATGGTCACCGCCCCCTTTTTTCCTGCCTGAGCAATAATTTCTCCCTCTCTTTCATGGTTTTTGGCATTCAAAACGTTATGAGGAATCCCTCTCCTTGTTAAAAGACTACTCAAATACTCATTCTTTTCAACCGAGCGCGTTCCTACTAAAATTGGCTGTCCTTTTTTGTGAAGCCTTTCAACTTCTCTAACTATTGCCTTAAATTTTCCTTCTTCTGTTTTAAAAATCACATCAGGCAGATCTTTCCTAATCATTGGTTTATTTGGAGGAACAACCACTACCTGTAAACGATAAACCTTGTCAAACTCTTCGGCTGATGTAGCAGCAGTACCTGTCATACCTGCAATTTTTTTGTACATACGAAAATAATTTTGAAAGGTAATGGTTGCAGCAATATTTGTTTCTGGTTGAATAGGCACGCCTTCTTTTGCTTCAATTGCTTGGTGCAATCCACCCGACCATCTTCTCCCTGGCAAAATCCTACCGGTGAACTCATCAATAATTAACACCTTCCCGTCTTTTACCAAATAATCTCTTTCCTTTAGAAACAAAACCTTTGCTTTTAGGGCGCAATCTAATTGATGAAGGGTGGTGATATCATTTTCCAGCCAAGGATCAAACTTTAATCTTTTTGTCACTTTCTCCTGCCCTCTTTCTGTAAAAAATACTGTTTTCAGTTTTTCGTCCACTTCATAATCTTTGTCTTTCTGAAAATCTGAAACCAAACTAGCGAAAAGTCGATATTTTTCTGTTACATCTTCTGGTTCGCTTGAAATAATTAGGGGCACCCTTGCCTCATCAATTAAAATTGAATCTACTTCATCAATGATAGCGAAATTTAACTCCCGCTGAACCATTTCAGAAGAATTATAAACCATATGATCTCTTAAATAATCAAAACCAAATTCGTTATTGGTCCCATAAGTGATATCTGCCAAATAAGCATCTCTTTTGGAAGAACATCTTTTTAAAAAATCTCTTACTATCTTAAATCCCCCCTTAAGATCTCTTTCTTTATCCTTTTCATCCTCGCCAACTGGATCATATAAAAAACCTCCTTCGTAGGTAATACAACCCACTGAAAGACCCAGAGCGTGAAAAATCTGACCCATCCAAACTGTATCTCTTTTAGCAAGATACTCGTTAACAGTCACAATGTGAACCCCTTTTCCTTCTAATGCATTCAAATAAGCAGCCAGGGTGGCTGTAAGGGTTTTACCTTCTCCTGTTTTCATCTCGGCGATTTTCCCTTGATGTAAAACTATCCCACCCAAAAGTTGTACATCAAAATGCCGCTGACCAAGCGTTCTTTTTGCAGCCTCTCTAACTAATGCAAAAGCCTCGGGCAAAAGACTGTCAAGAGACTCTCCTTTTAAATGTCTCTCTTTAAACTCCTGGGTTTTTGCCCTTAAATCATCCGCTGTTAGTTTCTCATAGTCTTCCTCCAGAGAATTTATTTTCTTCACAATAGGCTGAGCCCTTTTTAAAAAACGTTGAGATGAGTCCCCCAATAATTTAAACAAAAAATTCATATGAGCCAAAAGAATTTCTTATTTTAAAAATTTTCATCGCTTCTCTCTTTAAAATTTTTCTTTTTTGTCTTATCTTTCAGGCGGAATTGATATTTTTCTATTTCCTCTTTCATTCCTCTCCGTGCCTTCGTGATTGCCTTGGGCAAATCATCTTCTTGGGCTAAGTAAAACAAATTCCTGCCTGGTAAAGAGATGCGGAGGCTTACCTTAAAAATTTTCCCCTTTCGATGATGTTTGGTCTCTCGCTCAATATCTACCACCACTTGAGCAAGTGTTTTCCCCCCTTCCTCTTTTTTAAGAATACCTATAAATTTCTTTAAAGAAAAAATTTTTCTTTCTATTGTTCTCTTTAGTTCCTCAGATAAAGTAATATTTTTAAATCTTAAAATTACTTTCATGTTTTTAAAACCCTAATAATTGAATTTCAGGAACTAAATTAATATTAAACCTTTTTTTTACCTTTCTCTGGGCTAATTTGATTAAAGCCAAAACATCTTCTGCTTTAGCCCGTTTAACATTCAATATAAAATTTGCGTGTTTTTCTGAAATTTTTGCTCCGCCTATTCTTTTACCCTTCAATCCACATTTTTCAATCAAATAACCAGCTGGAATAAACCCTTTTTTATTAAATTCTTTAAGTTCTGGAAATTCTCTCAATAACTTACTATCTTTAATTTTTATTTCTGGATTCACAAAAACAGAACCGGCAGACAGAGAATCGAGAGGGTGGTGATTCTTCCTGTAAATAATATTTTCTTGAATTTTCTTTTTTATTATCGTGGGATTTCCCTTCCTTAATTTTAGCCTTGCCCCGAGAATAATCCATTCTTTCTTTTCTTTAAAAATACTACTCTTGTCTGAAAAGCAACACTCTTTATTCGAAAACTCTTTGTAATCAAAATTCTTAACATTGATTGCCCTAACCTTTTTCACTACATCTGATATCTTACCGCCCATCGCCTGAATATGTCCATAAATTCCTCCGCCAATTGTCCCCGGAATTCCTGCTACCCATTCAAGCCCAGAGAGTCCTTTTTGAGCCAAAAAATAAGACAAGGGCGTCAATAATTTTCCTGCTTCAACTAAAATCTCCTCCCCTTCTATCTTTATTCGATCCATTTCCATTTTAATCACCAAACCCTTAAATCCTTTGTCTGATACTAATAAATTACTTCCAGCACCAAGAATAAAAAAGGGGATCTTTCTCTTTTTAGCTTCTTTCAAAGATTCAAGAAGCTCCTCTTCGTTTCTGACTTTTATAAAAAATTTAGCTGGACCGCCAATCCGATAAGTAGTATAATTTTTAAGAGATACATTGCTTCTTAATCTCAAAAAGTGTTTTTTTTTCATGGAAATAGAGCTAACAACTGATTAATTTTGTTCCGCGTCAAAGTACCCACATATCCTGTTCCTTTATTTAAACCTAAAGGCGCTAAAATTTCCAAGGAATATTTTTCTTGAAATTTTATCACTGCTTGTTTGGTTAAAGATCCAAAATAACCTGTTACCAATCCCTCGGGGTAAATTGCCGATCCCTGAGATTTCAAAAATAATTGAAGGCATTCCACTTCTTTATCAAAAAGCCCAAAATAAAGGTTCTTAGTAATCTGCTTGCAAGAAGGTGAACTTACGACCCTTTTTTCTCTCAATTGTGCAATCTGGGCTTTCAAATATTCTATCTTCTCTAAAAGCTGTTTTATAAGCAAATCTTGACTTGTCCCTTCCTGCTTGCCAGTTGTTATTTTATAAGTAAAGGGATATCCTATCTCATTCCCGTTAAAACCTTTTATCTTATTTTCAACAAAAGGACACAGAATAAGGGCTTTATATTTGTTAGAAAAATCCGGAATTTTCAACCGACTATTATTTTCTTTATCAGGCAAAACATTGGCAACCGTATAATTACCACTTTTATCTTCTAAAATGTAAAGAAAGCGGTATTTGACAGCCGAGAGGGCAAGAAATTCTAATTCCAAATCGCCATTTCCGCCAATAAATCGTTGATAGGTACTTGACCAGTCTTTAAGCGTAGTGCCAATTGATAAAGAAACCTTACCCGAAAAAGGCAGGAAATTGACAATCGGAGTAATTTTAAATTTCTTTAGGTTTTTGTTTAAATAGCAATACTTAGTGTTCAAAGAACAATCATTTAATATAACCGCTAATGTCCAATTGGCAAAAATGTCAGAAAACCGATCCCGATACCCCAAACTGGCAAGGGCTGTGTTAATACTTTCAATCCCCACATTCGGGCTCATCAAAGAACGTCTTAAAACCTCTTCTCCATAATGATCTACCAAATAATGAACAAAAAGAAAAATTGTTGCATAATCAAATTTTGTGCCATTCCATTCGGTGAGAGAATCTGAAGGGTTTTCAAGAAAGTCTTTTAATCTATTTTCTAATACTTCTGGGAAATTGGCATCGTATCCCAAGAAGGTATATATATACTCGGCTCGAGCCTCGTTTAACCACGTCTCCTCTTCTACCCTAAAATTCCTCTCTTTTTGATTAAAAGTAATTAAATGAACCAACTCGTGAGCCATCACTACTTTGACAAGAGGACTATCTAAAAGATCCAAAGAAAGATACATCATCCTTCTTTCATTAGATGAAGGAATCTGTATTTTCTCATAACCATCGGCTGTCCTGGTATACCCTCCTTCTTTATTGTTTAGAGCATGAAAAAAAACAGTAATTCTTTCATCTTTATCAATGCCCGGCCTCCATTCCAGACCTAAAAAACTCGTCACTCGGGGATAAATATTATTTTCAAAATCTCGAGCTGCCTCATCCAATCGACTTAAAATTTCTCCTTTCTTTTTTAAAGAAAAGAAGTCCCAAGCTGGCTTTTCTATATAAAAATAAAGTCGTGGAGTGGTCTTAATTAAAATTGCCTCAACTATATCCCTCCCTGAGGGGTCGAAACTTCTTTCAACAAAAAAATTAACTACCCCTTCACTACCCTCAACTTGAGGCGCAAAAACCGCCCCCCAGAAAAATAAAATAATTATAATAAAAAATTTTTTATCCCAAAAAATTAAAAATTTCATAAAATGAAAATATAAAATCTTTGTTTTATAATATCAAAATAAAGCACTAAAAACAAGTGAATAATTTTCTGTCTCTTTGTAAAACATTAAACTTTTTTGAAAATAGTTTGTGTTTTTAAAAAGATGGTTTGATCTGCCGAGTTCTCGTGAGTTATAATAAAATAAATATAATATAAAATATATATAATATAAAATATAATAAAAGGTCGACAATTTCTCCTAATAGAATTAACTTATTACTGAAAACCATGTCTCTCATTCCGTGGAGATCATTTATAGATCTGGAAAAATTTTTTGATGAGGATTGGTTTTTGCCGGTTCTCTCAAGCACTGAACTAAATAAACCTGCAATGGATCTTTACGAAACAGAAAAAGAAGTTGTGGCTGAAATTAGTGTTCCTGACTGGGATCCTGAAAAAATAGAAGTCTCGATAGAAAATGGTGTCTTAACAGTCAGAGGGAAAATGGATGAAAAGAAGGAAGAAAAGAAAAAGGGATACTGGAAAAAAGAAATTAGAAAGGGATCGTTCGAAAGAATGATACGCCTTCCTGTGGCGGTAAAAGAGGATGCGACAGAGGCCACCTACGAGAAAGGGATCCTTCGGGTTGTAATGCCGAAATTGGAAGAAAAGAGTGCGCCGAAAGTGAAAGTAAAAGTAAAATCAAAATAAAAATCTTCATCAAAAAAACCGGCTTCTAACAAGCCGGTTTTTTTAAATTCTCAATAAAACTCTACTTCAACTCCTTTTAATGCTTTTCTTATAAGATGAGATGCATTCAGTTTTTGAGCTAATTTTTTAACCACTTCAATTTTGCCCTCAGCAGTGGGATGGCGAGGGACAAAAAGAGTACAACAATCATCCTGTGGTTTTATAGAAATTGAAAATGTTTTTATTTTTTTAGCTAATCGGATAATTTCCTCTTTATCCATTCCTATTAACGGTCTTAAAATAGGAAACTTTATACCCTCCTGAGCAATCATGAGATTGGGAAGGGTTTGAGAACTCACCTGGCCCAAACTCTCACCTGTCACTATCGCCAAGCATTTTTCTTTCTCTGCAATTTTTTCTGCTATTTTAAACATCAAACAACGATAAAATAAAATTCGATATTTTGAAGTAACGTTCATTCTGATGACGGTCTGAATCTCTCCAAAGGGGACAAAATAAATTTTAAGTCGCGACTGATACTTTAAAAAAATTCTCGCCAACTCTCTAACTTTTTCCTGAGAAGTCTTAGAAAGTAAAGGAAAACTATGAAAATGAAGCCAAATACTTTCCGCTCCCCTTTTTAACATTAAAAAAGAAGCAACAGGAGAATCTATACCACCTGAAATAAGACAAAGAACCTTTCCTGAAACAGCGGTCGGTAATCCCCCCATTCCTTTCTTTTTATTAAAATAAATAAAACATCCGCTCTTTCTCCATTCTATAAAAATCTCCTTTTTGGGACGAGAAAGATTCACTTTCCTATCGATTCTTCTCGCTAATTTCGCCACAACCTCTTCTCGGCTTTCTTTTAAAAGACCCTTTTCTAATTTTACCCTTAAGGCAAATTCTTCATCTTCTTTTATCCATTCCTTATAATTCTTAGCGATATAGTCAGTCAATCCAGAAAGACTGGGTTCTTTAAAGAAAAAAGATTCAGCAAACCAACTAATTCCTGAAACACATTTTAATATCTTAGAAACTTTCTTATTTTCTTCTGTTTCAAAGAAAATTCTCTCTCTCAAAAGCCGAAGAGAACCCTTAATATTTTCTCTCTTCAAGAAAAAAGAAAGATTAGAAACCAATCTTTTCTTAAAAAGATTTTTTACCCTCTCTGATTTTAAAAATAATTCGCCAAAAGCTATTAAAAATCCTTTCTGAGGATATTTCTCCATAAAAGTTTTTAATTTTTTTAATTATTCATATCGCAAAGCTTCAATTGGATCAAGCCTTGCCGCTTTTTGGGCGGGCCAATACCCAAAAATTATTCCTATTACCGATGAAATGCTAAGAGCCAAAATAATAGAAAATAGTGAAATCTTAGTAGTCAAGCCGGTAAAAAAGGTGATCCCAAAACTTACAACAATACCCAGTAATACTCCCACCAATCCACCCACAAAAGTCAGCATAACTGCCTCAATTAAAAACTGCAGACCAATCTCTCTTCTTTTAGCGCCAATCGCCTTTCTAAGCCCTATCTCTTTCGTCCTTTCGCTCACAGATGTCATCATCATATTCATAATTCCAATCCCACCCACCACCAAGGAAATAGCAGCTATTGAAGTCAACAAAATGGTCATTACCTGAGTCACTGACCCTGCCATACTTAACATATCTTCTTGGGTCACGACTGAAAAATCAGCCATTTCAGAACTTTTAATATTATGTCTCTTCAATAAAAGAGTGGTTACTTGAGACTTTATAGATTCAATTGCTCCAGGAGAGTCTCCCTTTATTATAATAGCATTGAGGTATTCATCTCCTGAAAAAAGTTTCTGGACTACACTCACTGGAACTATTACAATATCATCTTCAAGTGCCGTCATCCCTCCCTTGGGTTTTGTCACGCCAATTACCTTGAAAATAATTCCATTAATTTTAATGGTTTTACCTATTGGCGAAACAGAATTGCCAAAAAGATCTTCTTTGACAGTAGAACCCAAAACTGCTACCCTTGCCATATTCTCTACCTGCTTCTCTGTAAAAAAAGCTCCTGTATCAATCTGATAATTTCTTATCTCCAAAAAAGAGGCTCCTGTTCCTACAATTTGTGTCCTCGTATTTTTTTTACCGGCTACCACCTGATAATTCTTGTATACCACCGGTGAAAGAGCTAAAACACCCTCCACCTCCTTTAAAATGGCTTGACTATCTTTCAGTGTTAGGGTTTGAGCACCTCCTCTTGCCCCTGCCATCGGAGAGAATGTTCGCATGGCACCCGGTACCACTATTACTAAATTGGAACCCATTGATTGAATTTGATTTTCAATTGAATTCTTCGCTCCTTGTCCAACGGAAAGCATCGTAATTACTGATCCTATTCCAATGACAATACCTAAAATCGTCAAACCTGAACGAAGTTTATTGGTATATAAAGCTGAAAATGCTTCGTAAAATAAATCAGATATTCTCATTCTTTAATTTCCTCTACTACTTTTTCCTTGTGATTACGAACATCGCTTGCTATTTCTCCGTCTTTTAACGAAATTATTCTCTGGGCCCTCTCGGCAATATATCTCTCGTGCGTGACTAAAATAATCGTTCTTCCCGCTTGATTTAATTCTTCAAAAGTTCTCAGCACCTCCTCTCCGGTTTTTGAATCTAAATTTCCAGTTGGTTCATCAGCTAAAATCAGAAGAGGATCATTAATTAAGGCCCGAGCAATCGCCACTCGTTGCATCATGCCACCTGACAATTGGTTAGATAAATGATACAAAAATTCAGACGGGAAAGCGGCAGCTTTTAAAGTTTTTTTGACAATTTCTTTTCTTTTGTCTCTTGGCATACCGCTATAAATTAAAGGTAATTCCACATTTCTTAAAACAGTTGCTCTGGGTAAAAGATTAAATTGTTGGAAAACAAAACCAATTTTTTTTCTTCTAATTTCTGCCAGTTCCTCCTCTGAAAGCTTTGAAACATCTCTCCCTTCAAAAAAATATTGACCTGTGGTAGGGACAACCAAACAACCAAGAATATGCATAAGAGTTGATTTACCAGAACCCGAGGGCCCCACAATCGCTACAAATTCACCCTTTTCAATAGAAAAAGAAACATCTTTTAAGGCAATGGTTTCAGTGCCATCTGATTTAAAAACCTTCTTGATGTTTTTAATCTCAATTAACATATCAACGTGGTTTAAATGAACCTTGTCCCTGCGGAGAACTCAATCCAGGAATTCTAATTTGAGAAGAGCTACTCTGAGCAGAGCTTGAAGTCCTTTTTGCATTCTCAACTGTTGAAACAATAATAATTTCACCTTCCTCTAACCCTGAAATAATCTCACTCACTGTATCATTAGCTATTCCCACCTCTACTTTTCTATTCTCAATTTCTATTCCTTTGGCAAGCTTAATTGGTCGATTTAAAGTTAATTTCTCTCTTATAGCTTCTGGATTTTTAATTACCTGAACATAAAAATCACCTCTTCTATTATCTTTTAAGGCGCTATTAGGCACAATCAATGCATCGCTTTTACTTTGAGTAATTATTTCTACTGTAACACTCATCCCTGATTTAAGCTCCTCTAAATCTGACTCAAGGGCGATTTTTACATTATAACTCACCACACCCTGGCTAACCGCACCATGGGCGTCAATCTCAACTACTTTTCCTTTTATGGTGATATCGGGCAGGGCATCGAAACTCAAAATGGCTTCCTGACCTTCTTTTATTTTAACAGCATCTATCTCGTTGAAAGAAATTTTAGCTAATTTTTCTGAAGTAATAAGAGTAAGTAACACACTATTTGAAGAAATTTTATCTCCTTCTTTAATATCCACATTGGTGACAATACCGTCGATCGGTGATTTTATAAAATGATCAGCCAATCTCTTTTGCGCATCTTCCAAGTCAAACTCCCTCTGTTTCACAGTTAACTCTTGGGCAGCAACATCTACTTCCTCCTTCTCTAGGTCTTCTTTTCTATCAGAAATTTTATCTCTTAAGGATATGAGAGAATTTTTATAATTAGAGAGGGAGGAAGAAAACTCGCTCACTTTTTGATATTGATTGGTAGTGACCGAAGTAGAAAAAATTGGCGTAAGATTTTGTTCATTAAGTGTAGCTTGGTATTTAGCTATTAATGCTTTTGTCTGATCTATTACTTCTAAGAAAGATTTAGTAAACTCTAATACTTCCCTTACAGCATCTTCAACCTTCTCCCAGGAGGAGCTGGTATTCAATCCTCGATATTTAATCTCAAGCTCTTTTAACCTTTTTTCAAGTCCAGAGTATTTGTTCTCGCTCCCTTCTCTCCAAAAGGAAGCCATTTCTGGCGAGTAAGAATATGTACTTACGATCATAAAATAATAATCTATGTCAGTTTCTCTCGATAAAGTATTCCCCGAACTTCCCACACTACTTTCTGTAAATATGGATTTTAAATCAACAAGAGTGCTAGAAAATTTGTCAAAAATAGTCGCTAATAAATTTAAGGCATCACTATAGGCATCGTCCAGCGATTTCTGAGCCTTCCCTTTCATATTTTTCAACTGAAGCTCTGCAGATCTTAAATTATTTTCTGCCTCTATAACTGCTTTTTGTGCATCCCGATAATCTAAAATAATCAAAAGATCTCCCTTTTTTACTTCTTGGTTTTCTTTAACCTTCACCTCTCTTACCTCACTTGAAATTTTAGATTTTATATCTATTTGGTCACTTGCCGCGATCTGGCCAGATCCTGAAACTGAGAATGAAATCGTCCCTTTTTGAACCCGAGTCAAGATATAACGAGTGCTCTCACTCTTACTCAAAAATTTTGTATATCCAAAATAACCAAGCGCAACCAGAAGAAACAAAAACAGAATAATAATTCTTTTGCGGAAAATTATATGTAAAATTTTTTTATTCATAGAAATTTTTTAAAAATATTTTGGCGGGAAAAGTCGAATTAATTTAGCTTCAATCTGACCCTCTTCGTTTGGAGAACCAATAATTACTAATTTATCTCCAACCTTTAAATCCGAAATTTTAATATCTTTTCTACCAAATTTAATGACTGTTTTTTCGCTTACCAAAATAATCTTTTCGATATTTTTTCTTCCTTTAACAATTAACGTATTACCATCAATCTTAATAATCTCGCCGAAAGTGCCATGACCTTCTATAAAATCCCCCAAAAACGGAGGAAATTTCTGCCAATCGCTAAAAAATCCAACCCTCGGCCCAGCAAACATTCTATGATAGTTTTCCGCCCAACGATAAGAAAAGCCTGCCTTCATCGCTCCAACGAACATTCCAATTTTAAAAATTAAAGCTGAAATTATCAAAATTCCCAATCCAATAAGAATTCCCTTTAGAACATCTCTATTTTTTGTTTGTTTTTTTTGTTTTTCTTCTTCCATGTTTTTAATTACAATTTAAATCAAATTATATCGAAAAAAACAGTCTTTTTCTAATATGTAAAAACAAGCGGAGAGTAAAAAGAGAGATGCCTAAACTAATGGAAAAGATTATTATTTCAACAGTGGGCAACGATTCCAGAATTGCCAAGCTAAACTCCTGCCAGAAAGTAAGGAAAATACTTAAATCGCTGATCGCAGTGGAAATAAAGTAAGAAATTCCCGAATCTTCTATTTGTTTTACCAGCAACATCCAAGAAGGCGGTATTACAATAGATGAAACAATTAAAAGAAGTGAAAAACCAAATAATAACCTTTTCATTTCTTGCGACTCTTTCTCTCGTTTAATCGCCAAAATAATGCGATCAAAAAGCCCCGGAGGGGGCTCCAAGCTTTGAAACCGACTAAATAAATTTTTATAATCTTTTTTCATTTTTTCTCTAAAATTCTCTAAAAAGCAAACCAATTCTTCCCAAAGCCCTTCCAATGACCTCTCCACACCCCCTTTTGATTTTCCAACCATTTTTTCATTATCTCAAATCTCTTGTTTGCCTGTTCTTGAGTAATGATTCCCTTCTCTACCAATTTCTGAAGTTGATTCTTTAATTCTTCCAACCTCTTCTCTTTTATTCTCTTTTGAACATCTTCCGGGCTGATATTTTCTGCCTCCATTATCTCTTTTGGTGTCTTCCCTTCCACCCAATAATTTTTCACTTTATCAATACTAATTTGCAAAAGATTCGCCCAATTCTCAAACATTTTTTGCATTCGTTGAACCCAATCATCAACATTTGTATTGCCAAAACTCCCACCCCTCAAACCAAAACCTTTTACCTCAACCGGATTTGCCATTAAAATTCCAAAAACCAGAATAGGTAAAATTGTTGAGATTAAAAACTTCTTTAACATATTTTCATTTTTTCCTCAAAAATTTATCGACCTTTCTATAAAATAGATACGAAAAAAGAGTGCCTTGGGGTGCAATCTTAAAAAGTTTCTTTAATAGAATCCATCTTAAGATACGCAAATGATATTTTAAAACTTGACAATGGACTGTTATGGGTATATATTCATAATAATATAGTAATAGCAGGGGTAGTCGAACTGCTAAAAATAATTAATTAATTCATCAATAAAACTATGCCAAGATTTGATGGAACTGGTCCTTTGGGTTTGGGTCCAGGCACTGGTTGGGGGTTGGGTCCTTGCGGCGCCGGATTAGCTTGGAGAAGGGGCTGGGGTCGTGGATTTGGCTGGAGAAGGTTCTGGAGGTTTTGGGGTTATCCTCAGATAACAAAGAAAGAGGAAAAAGAATTATTAGAAGAGGAAATGGCAGATTTAGAAGAAGAATTAAAAGCGATAAAAGAGCGTTTAGCCGAACTCAAAGGACAAAAATAAAAGAAGGCCGAGAATCCCAGCCCCACATTTAGTGGGGCTGGGGTAGCCTTCCACTTCTAAATTATCATTTAATTTTTATTGTTTCAATTATGGTTAGACCAAGACTTTGTAGAAGAATAGTTTTTAATCCAAAAATAACTTATTTTAAACCACAGGGTGTGCCAATAAGATTTCTTGAGATTGTGAAGTTAACTACCGAAGAAATAGAGGCTTATCGTTTGCGCCATATTGAGAATTTAGAACAAAAAAAAGCGGCAAAAAGAATGAAAACTTCACAGAGTACCTACCAGAGAATTTTGTACTCCGCTTATAAAAAAATTGCCGATGCTTTAATCAACGGCAAGGCGATAAAAATTATAAAAAATTTAGATAATTTAGATAAATAGATGCTTCTTTAACTCTCTTCTAACCTAAGGATATTTTTCAGTTTAGCTATAGCTCTGCGATGTTTTGATTTAACAGTATTAATTGATTCCTCTAGAATTTCACCGATTTCTCTCAGATTAAAACCTTCTATGTAATATAAATTTAAAATCTCTTTTGTTTTTAAAGACAATTTCTCTATTGCTTCCTGAATCTTTTCTTTTAGATTTTCTTTTTCAAAAATTTCCTTTGGTAGGAGCTTAAATCAGACAAATAAAAATACTCTTCCAGGCTCAAGGTCGACAATTTCTTTTTCTTTCGCAAAAAATCCAAACCAGTATTTTTAGCAATAGCAAAAATCCAGGTTTTGAATTTTTTTTTGACGGTTAAATTTCTTTAAATTCCGCCACATTTTCACAAAAACTTCTTGAGTAATATCTTCTGCCTCCGGGCTATTTCCAACAAATTGAAAGGCAAAATTGTAAATGGGCTTTAGATATCGCTTAATTAAAACTTCTAACGATTTCTCATCGCCCTTTAAATAATTAATAACCAACTGTTCATCTGAAAGAGTTTTTATTCTAAGTTTCATCTCTAAAAGCTTATAACACGATTTTAACAAAAAAAAATGAGTAAGTCAAAATTTTTCTGATTGTTTCCACAAGCCGTGTAAATTACAATATTCTCTAGCTTGAAAAAATTCAGCTTTAACCCCAAACTCTGCTTCTGGCTTTTCGCCGGGTTTCAAAAATTTTCTAAAAGAAATACCATCGGCAATTAATTCTATCCATTCAATATAATGATTTTCTTCCATTGGATGAGGGAGAGAGCCAATTTTTACTTTCACCCCTCTTTCTGTTTTTTCAATTATAGGAACATGTTTTTCCATTCCTTGATCTTCGGTTTTTTCTTCTAAAAGCTCCATTGGTTTTCCACAACAAACTAAAGTTCCGCCGCCAGCATGCAATATCTCAACAATGTTTCCTCAGATTGAACATTTATAAATTTGTTTTACTTGAACCATTTTTTATTTTTATTTTTTAAGCGACCTTTAATACTGACACCTTACCTCAAAATAGCTTTGGGGATGCCTACAATTAGGACATTCTTCTGGCGCTTCTTTGCCCCAATGCACATATCCGCAATTTCGACAAACCCACATGACTTTTTCTTTCTTCTTGAAAACTTCTCCTTTTTCTAACTCATCTAACAATCTTTGAAATCTTTTCTCATGTTGTTCTTCGACTTCAGCTACTTCTCTAAAAAATTTCACCGCATCCTCAAAACCTTCTTCCTTTGCTACTTTTTCAAATTCAGGATACATTTTTGCCCATTCGTAATTTTCTCCTTCGATTGCCATTTTTAAGTTTTCTTTAGTGTCTGACCATTTTCCCAAAAGCTTCCAAATCATTTTGGCATGTTCAAGCTCATTCTGGGCTGTTTCTTCAAAGACGGCTGCAATGTTTTCAAACCCTTGCTCTCTGGCAATCTTGGCAAAATAATTATATTTATTCCTTGCTTGCGCCTCTCCGGCAAATGCTTTCCATAAATTCTCTTCGGTTTTTGAACCCTTTTTAACTGGTTTTGGATCAGAAACAGTAATCGGATCTTTTTTTATTTTTTTTATTTTTTTAGTTGTCATAATTTTTTTAATTTATTTTTAATTCCTCGACCTTTTTATTGAATATTAAATTTTTCCTATTAAATCTAATCCTGGTTTAAGGGTTTTTTCGCCGGGTCTCCAACTAGCAGGACAAACTTCTCCACTATGACTCCTTACATAAATTGCTGCCTGAAGTTTTCTTATTAATTCCTCTGCCGACCTACCAATAGAGTTATCATTCATTTCAAATGCAACCAACTTTCCTTCAGGATCAATTATAAAAGAAGCTCTTAAAGATAAACCTTCTTCTTCAATATAGGTACCAAAAGTTCTGCACAATTTTCCTGCCGGATCGGCAACCATTGGAAATTTAATTTTTTTGATAGCGGGCGAATAATCATGCCATGCTTTATGAACAAAGACAGTGTCAGTACTTACGCTTAAAACTTCGGCTCCTAAATTTTTAATTTTTTCATAATTTTCAGCTATTTCTTCTAATTCAGTTGGGCAAACAAAAGTGAAATCAGCAGGATAAAAAAATAATATTAACCATTTACCTTTATAATCAGAAAGTTTAATTTCTTTAATCTGATTTTCATGAAAAGCCTCAAAAGGAATATTGTTAATTTCAAAATTTGTAATTTTTTGACCAATTCTTATCATGTTTTTTATTTTTTTATTTTAACCTTTTAAATTTTTAAACCGATAAATTAATTAAATAAAAATGGCTTATCTAAATTGATTCTTTTATTCTATATTCCTTTCTCTCTTTGAATTCTAATTGTTTTCCCCAATTCCATTGTTGAATTGGTCTTAAATAACCAACAATCCTTGAATAAACCTCACAAGATTGAAAATTTTTCAATTCCTGAGATTTTTGAAAACAATCATTGCATTTGAAAATCGTAATTTTTTCTCCTCTGCTCTCATAAAATAACATTTTTCCGTTTTTAATTTCCTTGCCCTCAATTTCTATTCTCTTTTGACAATCATGACAAAATAAATTATTTTTTACACTGTTTACAGATTCCATAAAAAGTAATCTGATAATCTTTTAATTTTCCGACCTTTAATTTTTTATTTTTCAAATCTGGAAGTTCTCCAAAGACATCAAAAATTTTTTTACACTTTTGACAAATAAAGTGGGAATGAAAAGATGTATCTCCGTCAAAATGACTCACCTCTGTTAAAATTTCTTTTACTTTTCCTTTTTCTTTCAACTGATTCAAAATCCGATAAACCGTTCCCAAACTAATTTGGGGTATTTTTTTTAACTTGAAAATAAATTTCTTTTGCGGGGGGATGCGTTTTTACGCTTTTTAAATACTCCAAAATCATTTTCTTTTGATTTGTTAATCTTTCTTTTTTATTAATAATCATTCCTAATTAAATTTTATTCTTATTAAAAATTTGTCAAGACACAAAATACTTTAAAATTACGGTTGAAACAATACCTCTGGTAAAAATTGAACTTTTTTCACCTGAGGAAACTGTTTTGCCGTAGCTTCAATTTGAAACCATAAAATTGAAACCCTACAAGCTCCACCGATTGTTTTATTCAACGGATCTTTAAATTCTAAAATTAGAGTTCCATCTTCTTTTAAATTTAAAGATTTTAACTCAAAACCCTCTAAGGGAAATTCGGTAGTAATTCCCTGATTTAAATCACTTTCAGTTAAATTTTCTTTTCCTTTCAATAAAAGCTCTATTGTATCTCTAATTGGTGTTTGAGAAACTGGAATTTGTCTTTCCAGCGCAACCAAACCATCTCTTGAGCATTTGATATTTCCCGTTTCGTCTTTATCTTTTTCTGGATTGTAATAATAAAGTAAAATTTTTTGTGCTCTTTTACAAACACTATAAGATTTACTTTCTCTCACTTCCATCAATCCTTGACAGCATTTCTGATCTATTGATCCAATTAAAGGATTTCGATTAACCCTTTCTCCTTCTTTGGCACAAGAAGTCATTCTTGATGCTTTTTGAAAACTTTTCCATTTGAAATAAAAAATACCGCTAAAAATAAAAAAGAAAAAAATTATTATTAAAATTAAATTTTTTCTACTCATAAAATCACTTTTAAATTAAAAAATTAACCTTTATCTCCCAACCTCAATTTGCCAAGGCTCTTTTAAAATAATCTCTGGCTTTCCTTGATATTCTTGAATCTTTCCTCTAACTCTTACTGTTTTTTGATTGTAATACTTTTCTGAGTTTTCCACAAACTTATATAAATCAGAACTAAAAATTACTACTGAAAAACATTGATTGGGATAAGGTTTTTCAAAATTCAAAAAAACATTATTTTTCTTTGAACGATAAGTGTCAACAACCCTTCCTTCAACAATTACCTCTTTTCCATAATAATTTCCTGCCTGACAAGCATCAATAACTTTTAAACCAGTTTTTTCTTCAGTTAAATTTTCCCACCTAAGCTCTCTTTTCTCATCTGTTTTTGTTAGAGCGCCCCATTTACAACCAATTCTATTTTCTCGCGCTTCTTTCTCAGCCAGCGAAATTTCCTCTCGATACTTCAAATCTTCTGGAGAAAATCTCGCCACTACCAATCCCTCTTTAACCAACTCCAAAGAAATATTTTTATCGTCTACAAAAACATATCTCAAATATCGACAATACTGATCATAATCTTCATTTCCCTTCTCCAGTTTTACTTCTTTGTTTAAAATCAGTTCTTCTAATCTGCTTTTTGCTGGCTCATAACAAGGATAACCCCTTTCATCAGCATCAATTCCCAAAATCCTGACTGAATAACCTCCCTCAATCAAAAAAGTATCACCATCGATGACTTTTGTTGCCAATTTTAAAACACCGTCTGCCAAATCAGGTAAATTTTCACAAATCTTAGTACTTGTCTCGCTATTTTTAACTTCAGGCAATTTTTCAGGTTTTTCAACGAGCGAAAAATAAATCGCCCCACCAACAATCAAAGCTCCAACAATGATCGCTAAAAATATTTTATTTTGTTTTAAAAATTCCTTCATTTTTAAAAGATTGGCAAAATAAATCTTTTCATAAATTTCTCATTTTTTCTTTTAATTCTTTGTAAATTGGTTCATTTTTGATTTTAAAAGCAACATCTTTTAAAAAACTGGACCATTTTTCATGAACTTCTTTTTTTGTTAGTTTGCTTTTTACGTGTTTGTAATAATCGGCATTGTCAATATGATCAGCAACTGAAACAATAATTGCTTTGCGTCCCGCCTTCTTTATTCGTCTATGAGTATCAAGGTATCTTTCTTTTTTATCAGCGATTTCAGGATTAAAAGAAACTGCCTCAACAATCTTTGCTACTTTCTTACCAAATTTCTTTTCAATCTCTTTAATTGATACTCCAGCGTCTTCTTCAACATCATGCAAAATCGCCCCAATGACAATATCTTTATCATATCCCCTTCTTAACAAATCAAAACCCGTTTTCAAAGAATGCATTACCACGGGTTTTGGATTTGAAATTTTTTGCTCTCCCTTTTTATTAAGACAACAATCAATTAAAAACTTGATCGCTTTTTGAATTTGAAAATAATCTTTTTGAATTCGTTTTGCTGATTTCATAACTAATAAATTCCTTTTGTTTTGTTTTAACTCGTTAGCTCCGTTTTTAAAATTTTTGTTACATCCTTTCCCGATTTTGTGAAAACCTTATTTCCCCTTTGTTCAGCCGGTTCTCGAGGCGTTGATAATCCACCCAATTGTTCGGGACAGACAGGTATTAAAATTTTCTCTTTTGCTAATTCAATAACCTTCTTGTTCTTTTTATTTTTTCCATCATAACGGCAATTAATCCCAAGCAAACAAGCGCTGCACAATATAATTTTTCCTTTAATTTTCTTCATATTTATTTCATCAAATTTTTAGCGAGTTCCCTTGCCTTTTGAATATCTAGTTCATTCGGTCTTCCTTTATTTATTCTACCAAATATTTTAAAAGGACCAAAACTATCAAAACCCGGACAATTAAACTCGCCAATTATTTCAAAACCCTTCTTGATTAACTCTTTTTTTAATTTTTTATGAAATATTTCTCCTTTTGGAGCACCGCTGGTAGAAAAAATAAAAGCCTTTTTTTGTACCTTGTTTAATTTCTTTAAAAAATCAAAAATTAATTTATGGTGAGAAAGAGCATAAATTCCAGAACCAAAACCAATTAAATCATAATTAAAAATAACTTCCGGTTCTGCTTTTGTTATCTCAATCAAATCAGCTTTTAAAACTTCTGCTATTGCCCTGGCAACCTTTTCAGTGTTTTTATGATGAAAAGAAAAATATAAAATTAAAACCTTTTTATTCTCCATTTTTCTCTTTCTTAAAAAAACTTTTTGTCATCACCACTATCCATTTCCAATGTAAAAGAAAATGAATTGTTCCAAGTATCACCATTAAAATTCCAAAAATAACGTGGATATTTCTTAATTCTCCCCTGCTCAAGCCAAAAATTTCATACCAACCAGCCCTGGGACCTATTGGAAAAAACAAAAACAAAATTCCAGAAATAGCAGAAATCAAAAAAGAAA
>Ga0197142_1000764_pt1 | contig 30026 bp, 25 predicted proteins | sample GBS60_MetaG_FD_148614 | JGI IMG/M metagenome (GOLD analysis project Ga0197142, IMG submission 148614) | Sediment microbial communities from Great Boiling Springs, Gerlach, Nevada, United States - GBS 60_MetaG | ecosystem: Environmental > Aquatic > Thermal springs > Hot (42-90C) > Sediment... | reverse complement strand
ATATGTTGGTTATGAGGAAGGAGGTCAACTTACCGAGGCAGTTCGCCGCCGACCATATTCTGTGGTTCTACTCGACGAGATTGAGAAAGCTCACCCCGACGTATTCAACATTCTTTTGCAAGTGCTAGACGATGGCAGATTAACCGATAGTAAAGGGCGTGTTGTTAACTTCAAAAATACAATAATAATTATGACCTCGAACCTTGGGACTGAGCTTATTCAAGAGCGATTGGCTTTTATTACGCCCGAAAATCGTGAAGATGTGATGGATCGGCTTAAGGACGAAGTCTTCGAGCTTCTTAAGAAACGTTTGAGGCCTGAATTTTTAAACCGAATTGATGATATAATTGTCTTTAAACCTTTGACCAAAGAAGAGATATTCAGGATTGCAATTTTGCAGTTGAATAAAGTTCGTGAAAAATTAAGAGAACGCGGGGTTGATTTCGAATTGGATGAAAGAGCAATGGAGTTACTCGCTTCTATTGGTTTCGACCCTCAGTTTGGTGCTAGACCTTTGAAGCGAGCTATTCAACACTACATCGTCGATAAACTTGCTTTATTAATTCTCGAAGGTAAATTTGTTTCGGGCGATAAAATACTTGTAAGCTCGATGAATGGCGAGTTTGTATTTTCCAAAGCCTGATTTTATGAAAAGGTTATTTTTAGCATTTGGTGCTTTTGTTTTGTTAGTTTCCTGTGTATCCCAAAGGATAACAGTTGAAAAAATATCGGACTTGCAAGAAATCGAGCAAGGGGATAGCGTTTGGATTTATTGGAATTTTTCCAATGCAAGTTATGTAAAATTGCCAGATGTCGAAAAGGAATTCAATCCAATTGATTCTTTTTTATTAGCACCCTTTAATTCAACACGAATTGATATAACCGCTTACAATAAAAAAGGCGAAAGTTTGGTTCAGTCGGTTTATGTTCTGGTGCGACCCGCCGAGAAAAAAGAAGAGCAAAGAATTCCAATTCAAAGGGGTCCTTTTGGCACAATCGATTTAAAATCTTTAAAAAATCAGCAAAAGAGCCAATTTTTGAGTGGTTTTGTATCGAATTCCTTTGACAAAGCAGATAAACTAAAAATTTTCAGGCTTTTATTCTCCGATAATCTTGATTCTTGTACTATTAGCTTTGGCATTTTAGATAATTATGGAAATTTAATATACGATTTATATAAGTATTCAAGCGATATAAAATTAGAAGCTGTTCAGGAATGTTCCAAATTAGGTTTAAAATCTTTTGTTTATGCCTTCCCAAAGGAATTAACCTACGAGAAGAAGTTGAATGTATTTGTTCTTATTGATTATTCAATCATTAACCTGGTACCCGATTTTAAAGGCGAACTTGTTGAAGGATTAAAATATCTCGAATCCTCCGATAAGTTGTCTATTTCTCTTTTTGGTGTTGACCGAGCCACTCTGTTACCATTGCAAAACTACGACAAAGCTTATTGGGAGCTAGGGAACCTTGTGTTTTCGCCGAAAGTTGAACTAAGTGCTATCTATAGGTCGCTTTACGATTTATTGGATGATGTTGTTGAAGAGGGAAATTCTGCTATTGTATTGCTTACTAATCAAATGGATAATTCTTCGATTAATGTACTTTTGGATGATGTAATTAAAAAAGCAAACGAGAAGAAAACTGAAATTTATGTAGTTGGGTTAGGGAATGAGGTATCGATTTTGACTTATAAATATTTATGTTTGAAGACAGGTGGAAATTTTTATCACTTGCTTTGGGATTACAATAAAATTTCTGATATCCTTCGTGAAATATTGTTATCGAAAAAGTATTATTATTCAATTACTTTCCCATTCAAGTATAATTCGGATGTTTGTTCCGACATCTCCATTAAGTTGAAGGCGTTCTCAAATTATTATGATGTTTCTGATGCTGTATTATATCCACTTAAGGAAAGGATTTTCTATATTAGTTATCAAGCAGTTGCCCTTTTCAATGAAAACGACACAGTGGTTTCGAATTCCTTTTTGCCAGTTTTAAACAATTTGACAAGTTTGCTTCGTAGCAACAAGAATACCTCCCTTGAATTGATTGGAAATGCAGGATTGAGCGAACTTTGGAACAACCCTGTTGGGCTTTCTCTTAGTCGGGCGAATTCTGTCAAAAAAATCTTAGCCGACAATGGCGTAAGCCCTTCGCAAATCAAAGTCAAAGGGGTTGGAAGTAGTAATCCACTTTTTATGGAAGAAAACGACGAGAGAACATCGTGGCTTAATAGAAGGGTCGAGATTCGGTGGCTTCTTCCTTCGGTTTTGCCATATACTATTGTTGTAGATACTGTAGAAAGTGAGGAATTAGCAGAAAAAAAAGTGGAGACGTGGGAGAAAAATGGTTTTAAGGCATATTATGTTCGATTATTTGATAGTGGAAATATTAAATATAAAGTGGTTCTTTGGGGTTATCCAGATATCGAAAAGGCAGAAAAAGATGCGAGAATTATATCGAGAAAATACAGGAAATCGTGTATTGTTGAATAAATTTTTTAAGACGAACCTTTTTGGTATTTTCATTTTGCTTACGACGGTAAGCATAGTTTTGCTTTCTGCTTTTGCTTATGATAGGGAAAAAGGTAAAAAGCTTTACATTGAGCAATGTTCCAAGTGTCATAGGAAGGATGGTAGAGGAATTAAAGGAGTGTATCCACCATTAAAAAATTCAGATTATGTTCAAAATGGCGATAAAATAGAGTTGTTACGAGGAATGTTGTTCGGAAGGAGTGGGAAAATTGTTGTCAATGGGGAAGTCTACTATGGTGTTATGATTACAGAAGTTGATAAAAGTTTGAAGGACGAAGAAATAGCGCTGATCTTGGAGTATGTTTTTCGGGAATTAAATGGTATCGATAAATCTGTAACTTCGGAAGATGTTGTGAAGGCAAGGAAACTTGGGAAATTACCTCCGCATAAGTAATTATGAATAAAGCTTTCTTGTTGTTTTGGATTTTTTTGCTTTTATTTTTTGCTCCCTTATCAGCTTTTTGTACCCCAGATTTATCTTTACAAACTGGGAACAAGTGTTCCAAATGTCACGTAAATCCCCAAGGAGGTGGTATCAGAACAGAGTTTGGTTGGAAATTTTTGCGCGATGGTTCCCATTTCCCTATTGGTAACGAATTTGTTAAAAAAGTTTATGATTTGTTCGATAAAGAAGTATATGCAAAAGATTTGCAAATTGGAGACTCAATTGATGGGCTGACCGTTCCCAGGAGTTTTGCTTATGGTTTCGATTTCCGTTTTCAGTCTATTCGTTCTCACAGGACGGAATTCGCAAAAAGACGATATTTTCCAATGGAGGCCGGATTTTATTTTTTATTGAAACCTACAGATTGGGTTTCATTAAATTGTCAATATAATCTTGGTCCAATTATTTTTCAAGGACAGGATAATTGGATGGCGTCGGTGAATTTAAGATTTGCAGAATATCTACCAGAAGTTCAAATGGGAAAATTTCAGCCTTCTTTTGGATTGCGAGATTGCGATATGACAAAATTCGATAGGAGGATTGCCTCGGTTGATTATTCTGCAAGTTTGTTTCCCCCCGAATATTCAGAGTTCGGTTTAGAGTTCTCCTATCGAAATTTGGAAATGTTCGATGTGTTTTTTGGAGTTTTCAATTCAAGGTTTCTTTCGCAAGTTACTGTTTTCGGAGATATTCCTATTGTTGTCAAGTATAATCCTACATTTAATCTAAAATTTGTTTTCTACCCTCCCATTTCGTCCGATATTTTAACATACTCCTTTTTTGGTTCATCTTTGTTGAAAAATGGAAACTTTGTTTATTCAAGCTCTTTTATTGGGTTAAATTTCTTCGAACTGTTCTCTGTTCTCAGCGAAGTTTGTTATTCTGATTTGAAGGATTTTCGTAGAACTCTCAATTTTATAAATAGAATTTATTTTACTCCATTTCGTGGTATAGTTCCTTTCCTTGCAATTGAAAATGCTAAAACGACACTCAAAACAACTCCTAGGACAAGTTGGGAGCTAAGTAACCAATCTTTAATTTTAGGACTTAAATATTTTCCGATACCTTACATCGAGACAAGTTGTGAATATAGATATTTTAAATCTATGGAATCGAAATCAACACGCTGGGCCTTTCAAATTCATCTTTATTATTGAGCCAACAGGCGGATTCGAACCGCCGGCCTGCTCATTACGAGTGAGCTGCTCTACCAGCTGAGCTATGTTGGCAACCAAAATGCAAAAATAACAAACTTTGTCAAATTAAACTCGATAATTTTATCTTATTGGTTTTATCTTGTTCTGAGCCATTCGTAGCCCTTTTAACACAAGTTCTTCGGGAATTAGGATATCAAAACCTGTAAGTGGTATCCCTTTTTTTTGGTTAAGTCGCAGCAAAACTTCCTGGAATGTTTGTTCTGCCTCTTCGAATCTTTGTAGATACAAAAGAGCATAAGCTTTCAAATGTAAAGCATAAATCTGGTCGGGAACTGTTTCGAGAGATTTTTCAGCCCAATATAATGCTTCTTCGTATTTTCCTTGGTTACCAACCATTTTTGCCAAAGTAGAAGCGGCAGCTGCAAAAACAGATTTAGAAAGTGTCTTTGTTTGAATAGCCATTCTAATGGCACGTTCTGCTTCTGTTGCTAAAGACATTTGTGCAAGTGTTTGACCAAGCTGATACCAAGCATAGCCATTCAATGGTTCTTCCTTGACATGTTGAATTAGCATACGGTAATTTCTTCGGATTTTGGATTCCAGAATTTCCCTTCCTTGGTTGTATCCTAAATGAAGTATCTTGATATTAGAAAATTGTATTGAAAGCCCATTTTGGAAGATTGAAGGGACTATTTGCTCGTGAACCCGACCCGTGAATTTTATTTTCGGATAACCGAGATTACGAAAGATTCGGGGGTAACCACCACGATGCACTTCAGTACTCCCATCCATCTGATAATGTTCGCTTTCAATTAAACAATAAAAGCCTCCAATTGATTTGTCGGCATCTTTTAAAAGGCTTAAAATTTCTTCGGGGGATGGTTCAATAATTCTCTCATCGGCATCAAGATAAATTATCCATTCGCCAGTACATTTTTTTAAAGCCTCGTTCCGGGCAAGCGAAAAATCATCCTGCCAGGGAAAATCGTATATTTTCGCTCCAAAACTTCTGGCAATATCTTTAGTTTTATCAGTTGACCCTGTGTCTACTATAACTATTTCATCGACAATTCTTTTGACACTTTCGAGACATCCGGGCAAGTGCTTTTCTTCGTTTTTTACAATCATACTTAATGAAACAAAAGGTCGGGTTCTTGACGAGCCAGTGTGAATTATTTGAGGAGCCTCTTTTTTATCTTTTAATTGGGTTGGATGATGAATGTAGTTTTTTTGTTTTCGTTCATATTCAACAATTTTATTAATAAAGTCTTCAACTTCAAATGCCAATTGTGGGTTATCATTTTTGAAAGAATTGAGAATGGAAATTGCCTCGGTATAATTCCCTTGTAAAATCAGGGCATTAGCCAGGCCTCGAACGCAATCAAAATCTTTTTTGTTGATCAATAAACCCTTTTTAAAATAGTTTTCAGCTTCTTTGTATTTGGTTAAACCAACACAGGAGCGACCAATTCGGAAGTACAATTTTTCTAAAGGAAGGAAATAATCTCCAACAACAAGAGCAAGTGAATTGGGGGTAATCAGAGCCTTTTCCATTTCTAAGTAATGATTCAAAGCTTTATCGTAAATTGTTAAAGCAGAATATGTTTCGCCAAGAATAAAATTTGCAAAAGATTGATTGGGAATTAAGCTAAGAGACTCATTTGCTCTTCTGATTGCAAGGTCAAAGTTGCCAAAGCGAAAAGCAATGATTCCGCCGTAGTTTAGTGCCTGAGGTCGAATTGAGCTCTCTGGTTTTGAAAAAGCAAGAGCCTTTTGGATAAAATTTTCTGCATCAACAAGTTTGTTTAAAGCAAGGTAGGTTTTGGCTGTTTGAAAATATAGATAGGCATTCTCTGGTTCCATTTCTAACGCTTTAAGAAGTAGTTCGAGATTACGAAGTTGCTTCCTTTGCATTTCTTCGGGAGAAAGAGAATATCCATAGTGAATTAAAATTGCTTCCGTATCTTTAATTTGAAGCCCCATTTTAAAAATTGACTCGTGAATCTGTTCATGAACGATACCCTCGAAGCGAATATCTGGATGGTTTCGGAAAACACGGAGAAGTTTGGTTGCGAAAGTGTCGAAACCGCCACCCTGCGCACGAGAAGCGAACGAAATACTATTTACGAGCCACCCGCCTGTTTGGGGATCGGAATTTTGCAAGGCTTTAATAAGTGCTTCGGGGTTTTGCAATTCTTCGTCAGCGTCGATTGAAAGAATAAAGGGACATTGTGCTTTCGCAAGAGCATAGTTGCGAGCCTCTGCGAAGTTTCCTGACCATTTTATTTGGTATATTTTGTCGGTAAACTTCGAGGCTATATTGATTGTATTGTCTGTTGAGCCAGTGTCGACTATGATAATTTCATTAGCTATTGGTAGAACCGAACTTAGACACTTTTCTAAAAATCTTTCCTCATTTCGGACAATCATACATACCGAAATGCTTGGAATGTCTCGACTCATTTTGTCAAAATTATACTTTTTTCAAATAGATTCTTTTTGCAACTTCAAACCCAATGACTTGCTTTTTGTTTGTTTTAACAATTTTGAGGGTAATAGGTCCAAAAAATGGTGCTTTTTCCATAATTTGAATTTGTGTTTCAGGAAGTAAATTAAGTGACTCTAAATAGCTGAGAAGTTCAGTATCATCATCGTCGAGATGACTAATAACATAATTTTTGTATAATTCTGCATCAATAAGAGAAATTTCATCCATCTTTGGAATTTTTCCATCTTTAGTTGGGATTGGATGCCCGTGTGGATCGAAACGAGGTTCGCCAAGTATTTTGTTAATTCTTTCAATGAATTCCTCCGAGATGAAGTGTTCCAAACGACAGGCCTCTTCGTGGACTTTATCCAGTGGGTAGTTTAATTTTTCTTTTAAATAAAGTTCCAACAAACGGTGAAATCTAATAGTTTCGAGAGCAACTTTCTCGCCGGCAGGGGTTAACTTTGCACCATGATAGGAATTATATTCCACAAGTCCCATTTTTGCGAGCCTTTTGAGCATACCAGTAACTGATGCACCCGAAACTCCAAGCTCTTTGGAAAGGTCGGTTGTTGAGACGGGTTCCTCACCTTGCAATTTGTAAATAGCTTTTAAATAATCTTGAATTGCTTGACTTAACATTTTTTACCTTTTTCATTTTTAAAATAATTTTAATAAAAATTAAAATGTAAATTTAAAAAAAATAAAATGAAAAACGAAAAAATTTATTTATATACTAGAAAAATGTTGTTAAAACGAACTTAAAGATAAGAGCGGAAATGGTTGAGAGCAAAATACCAACAAGGATTATTAAGCCCAGATGCTTTGCACCGAATTCTTTGTATAAAACTGCAGAAGTAGAAACACAAGGTAGGTAAAATACTAAAAAGACTAAGTAGATGACAATTTGGTGAGTCGTTAATGGCAGAAGTTTTAAATCTGAGATCCCAAAAGCCTGAGCAGTCATAAATACTGCAAGCTCTTTCCTTAAAAAGCCGAAAACTAAGGTTGAGCCGAGTTCCTGAGGTAAACCTAAAAGACTGGTAATGAAAGGTTGTAAGATTTTGTTCAAAAAATCTGTAAAATTAAAGTAGTCGATAATAGAAAATACAACACTTCCTGCAAGCAGGAACGGAAAAGCTATCTTGAAAAATTCAACCAATTTGTATTGAGTTTTTCTTAAAACAATTGTAAACGATGGGTATCTCAGTGGAGGTACTTCCATAATTAACCCAATAGGCTTTGGATAAAATACCGAGAGCACTTTTGCTGTTGCAGCAATTGCAAATAGAATATAACCAAAGATGACAATCGTCCAAATTGGTCCAGTCAAAGCAGTGGTCAAAGCAAAAATTACAGTCAATCGAGCGGAACAAGGTATGAAGTTTATCAAAATCGAGGCAATCAATCGGTCTCTTCGGTTTTCTACAATTCTTGTTGCATAGATTGCTGGAACTGTGCATCCGAAGCCCATTACAAAAGAAGCTACAGATTTACCGTGTAAACCAATTTGATGGAACACGGCGTCCATCAAAAACGCGATTCTTGCCATATAACCACTTTCTTCGAGGACAGCAGTTAAAATTAATAAAGGCAAAAAATAAGGAAAGACAATGCCCAATGCTCCCGAAAAGCCTTGAAATAAACCATCTACTAATGGCCAGATAAATGGGTAGCTTGTTTTAAGAGGTTCAATTGAGCTCCCAAGGTTCGATAAAGGAATTTCCAGCAATGTACTGAGTGCATTTCCAACCCAAAAGACCACCAAGAAATATAGTGCAAAAAAAAGTATAGCAAAAAAATAGCCAGGGAAAGGTTTTAAAAAAAGTAGATCGATCTTTTCAATTAAAGGGACAGTCCTTTTGGATGTATATTTGGTAGTTTTGTGAGTTAGTTCCATACTAAAATGGTGTCGTTCATAAGCGAAGGCTTCAAAGAGGCTCGTTTGGTGATGTTTCAAGATGTCCTGTTTTGCATTTTCGACCGAGTTTGAATCAAATGAAATTAAATATTTCGACACAAGAGATGGATTTTCTAAAAGTTTTATTGCAAAAAATCTTGGATAAAATTCTGTTGAATTTAAAGGTATAATGCTTTTTTCAATTTTGTTAATCCATTTTTCAATGTGAAAAGTGAATTTTGCAGGAATAGGATAAGTTTTTTCGGGGGAAATTTGCAAGGAAATTGCTTCGAGGAGCTCATTAATACCTTTTCGATAAAGAGCCGAAATTTTTACAACCGGGACCCCAATTATTTTCGACATTACAAATTCGTCAATTTGGATGCCTTTTTTTGTGGCTTCGTCTTTCATATTCAAAACAACAACCATAGGTATGCCTAACTCCAGAAGCTCCGTTGTTAACTCTAAACTTTTCGTTATAAGTGTAGAGTCGATAACATTTAAAATCAAATCTATGGGATTTTCGAACAAAAAAGAGACTGTAACAAATTCGGCGGGCTCGATTGGATTCAAGGAATAAATTCCTGGTAAGTCAATAAGATGAACTTGTTCCCCGAAAATTTCGATGTGCGTTTCTTTGTATTCGACAGTAGTGCCAGCAAAGTTTGCTGTTGAAACTTTCACATCGGATAAAGCATTGAACAAGGTGCTTTTACCGCTGTTGGGTTGTCCAACTAAAACAATTGTTTTAGTTGACGTATTCGACTTTAATTTTTTGGGCAATTCCACGCCCGATAGCAATTCTTGCATCGTTTTTCGAAATATTTTTAATTAATATTGGACCAAAACCTGGGTTCGAAACAATTTGAATAAGGTCGTTTGGATGTAAACCCAAGGCAATTAGCCTTTGTTTAGCACCTTTGCCTGTATCAATTGATACTATTTTAACGATTTTTTCATTATTTGCTTCGGTTAAAAACATAACCACCATCATTAACTCAGAATTTTAGAAAAAACTAAATTCAAAAATAAACATAACTAACTAATTAAAATTATATAATACGAAAATGTATACGAAATGTTGTTAGAATTGAATTTCTTTGTTGTATAAATCAATTTCTTTTTGAGCCTGGGACAAAGCTTCGTAAACTCCTTGTTTTTGGTAAAGTACTTCGACTAGTGATTTTTCGATTATTGACTCAATTTCTATCCATCGGCGGTGCACAGGTGTCATTTTGGAATGTTTCAATTGCTCAGCGAAAACTCTTTTATATTGGTTCAAATTATTTAGAGTTTTGTTTAAAAGTAATTTATCTGCTGGGAAACCTGCCTCGGGTATTAATGTTATCAATTTTTTAATTGATTCTTCGGAAAGAAGAAACTGGATAAGTTGTTTAGCTAATTCTTTATTTTTACTATTCTTGTTGATGGCAAGGAATTCACCTCCGGCAAAAGAAATTCCAGGAGCATTGCCAATTCCAGGCATTAGGGTTGTAGCAAAATTAAACTTGTGTGGCGACTTTTGAATTAATTCCAACAACCATTCACCCGAGAAACAGAATCCAATTTTTCCTTGAACGAACAATAAGTCTATTTGTTTCTGTGTCTCAATTATTCCCAGGCGAGAGAGTTCGAAGTATGTTCGATAAGCTTTTGCAACCTGTGGAGAATTAATTTTGATGTTTCCGTTTGAATCTTGAATTTCGCCACCGAAAGACCAAATTAGTGGCAAAATTTTTTTATATAATCTATGTGGGTCGGAACCATTACAACCAAAACCATACCCTAAACCACTTTCGTTGATGATTTTGGAAAATCTTAACAACTCGTCAATCGTTTTTGGTGGATTTGAAATACCGCATTTTTCCATTAAGTCTTGGTTGCAAAATAAAACTCTTGTGCCAATTATCCAAGGTAGGGCATAAAGCTTTCCCTTATACTTTGCTGGTTCCAAGGTGTAATCGAAAAAATTTGAGTTGGCAAGGAAGTTGGTATCGATGGGTTCTAAAACTTCTGCCGATGAGAACTGTGCAATCCAATCGGAACCAAGCTCCAAAACATCGGGAGCAGTCCTCGAATTGAAAGCAATAATGAGCTTTGTTTTACCATCGTTCCAACTCAACTCGGAAACTTCAACCCGACAGTTATTTTGCTTTTCAAATTCACTAACAATCTCACGAATGACTTTAGCTTGTGACGGTTCGCTCCAAAAGTGCCAGAATTTAATTTTTTCTTCCTTTTTTGCGCAACCATAAAACAGGAGAATTAAAAATAAAACTATCGAATATTTTTTCATTCCCATAATTTAATTAATTTGCAAATTTAAGATATTTCTGGTTGTTTATGAAAAAGTTCATTTTGTTGCTAGCCGCTTTGTTTCTCTTCCCCCTAAAAGATTTACATACCAAAGGCTTTTTTTACGAAGTTGCCGGCAGTGGTGCAAAAATTTATTTAATGGGTTCGATTCATATGGCAAAGCAAAATGCTTTTCCGCTTGATTCTGTCATTGAAAAGGCTTTCGAGTCTTGTGACAACTTGGTACTCGAGATTAATTTAAACAACATCAACCCAACGGAGATTTTACAATATGGAATGTTTCAGGATACGACAAAGCTGGAAGATATAGTGCCACAGAAATATTTTAAAATTTTAGATAGCTTATTTTCCCTGTATTCTTTTCCTAAAGTAATATACAACAAGCTTAAACCTTGGGTTGCAGTCTTGCTTTTAGTTAGTTTGCAAATGACTCAAGCCTCCGATGAATTTATTCCCGGGGTTGAAATTTATTTTTTAAATAAGATTAAAAGTACCCAAAGGGTTTTGGAATTGGAATCATTTAAAAAACAAATTGATGTTTTCCAAAGCTTATATAATCTTAATCCTGATGACTTTTTTGAATATTTTCTTATGAAAAAGGACTCAATGGATATACAATTTGAGCAATTATACGAAGCTTGGTTGAAAGGTGATGAAAACGCAGTCCAATATTTAATGGAACAAGAATTTGATGATTTCGAGCTGTCGAAAAAGTATCAGGAAATCCTCTTGGAGCAAAGGAATCAAGATATGACTAATAAAATTGAAGAATTCTTGGGACAAAAAGGTTGTTATTTTGTTGTGGTTGGGGCTGGACATTTGATTGGGGAGATTGGAATAGTGAAACTGCTCCGAAAAAAGGGGTATGTTGTTAATAGGTTATTATAGTTTTCAACTTGCGACATATTTTGTCGTCAAAAAAATTTGCATATTAATTTTATTTTTTGTATATTGGATTTTTAAAAATTTACTAAAGAGTTTATTTGAACCAAAAATAAAGGGGTGATCTTGAAATCAATCAAATTAACCCTTAAAGTTATCACGCCATTGTTTATGTATGGAGCTGATCCAAAATTACCCGAACTAAGACCTTCTGAATTTAAAGGAATGATGCGTTTCTGGTGGAGAGCATTTAAAGCTACAGACAATATTGAAAAACTTAGAAATGAGGAAGTAGGAATATTTGGTGGTAGCAGGGATAAGGAGGGTAAAAGTAAGATTATCCTAAAAGTTAATCAACAACCTTTAAAAACAGATCAAGGCTATAATTTGAAAAAAGATTTTAATTTAATTTGGAGCTACAATAGAAATATTCATTCATTAGATGGTAAGGATGCTGGAATAGGATATTTACTATATTCAGCTGTTTTGCCTAATAAAGAAAGAAGTTATATTAAACCTAACTATCGCTTTAATATAGAGCTTTTTTCAGAAGATGAAAGGGCTTTCGATAATGCTCTTGCTTCTCTGTGGGCCGCAATCTATCTTGGAGGATTTGGTACCAGAGCTCGAAGGGGAGCAGGAAATGTAGTAGTCGAAGATATTGTGGGCAATTGTAAATTGGATTTTATCCCGAAAGGAAATTCCCCGAATGAACTTTATTTTTGGATTAAATCCAATGTGGACAGATGTTTCTCGATTATAAATGATGTAAGGGTCAAAAATTTCTGCACAAAATTCAGTAATTTATCTTTTTCGAGGCTCATTATAGGCAATCAAGTCTTTACTGATTGGAGAACCGCATTGAATGACATTGGTCAAATTTATTTAAGATTTAGAGCCTCGCACCGTAGAGATATTTTTAACACCGCTGTCTTTGGACTACCTGTGATGCATAGAAACGTTAATGTCATTGGGTTTAAAGAAAATGAAAAAATTTCTCGTAGAAGTTCACCAGTTATTATTAAGGTTGTTGGAACAACAAATAATTTTTTCTGGTATGTAATCAGGTTGTCCGGCGAATTTTTTGAGGAAGGTGCAGTAATTAAAGCCCAGGGTAAACAAAGACCAAGCTATAAGTTGATTGATAAGTTTTGGAATCAGTTAAAAACTCAAGGTAAAGAGTTTATTATTTCTCAACCAGAAATTTTAGTGGAAATAATTGAGAAAATTAAAAAAGGATGTAATCCAGATAAAATAATTCTTTTTGGTTCTCGAGCACGGGGAGATGCCCATAAAAATGCAGATATTGATATTGCATTGATAAATCCTAAAGCTCCTATTGGCAATTTAGATATTTATGCTCCATTGGATATAGTTGACCTTTCGAAAGCTAACAATGATCTAAGAAATAAAATAAATAGTGAAGGAGTAGTAATTTATGAGAGAACGAGTTAGAAGAACCTTTTTAGAATTTGAAAAGGCGATTTTAAATCTTAAATTAGCTACAGACAAAGCAGTTGATGATCTTGATATTGATGGTACAATTAAACGATTTGAATTATATTATGAATTAGCCTGGAAAATAATAAAGCTTTATCTTGAAGACTTAGGGATAATATGCAAAAACCCAAGAGAATGCTTTAAATATGCTAAAATAAACAACTTAATTGGGGATGATTTTTTGTGGATGGAAATGATAGATACAAGAAATAGACTTGTGCACGAGTACTCCTCTGATTTTTCAAGAGAAATCTTTGATGAAATCAAATCTGATTAAGTAAAGATTTTAGAAGAATTATACAAAAACATAAAGGAGAGTTTGGAAAATGACCTGGTATGAAGATTTTTTAAAAAAATTTTTTCACGACCCAATAGACAAGCCCTTTGATATTAAAACTCACGAAACAAGAGCAAAAAATTATGCAGAGTTTTTTGGGATTAGTAATACAGTTGAAGGTAAATTTTCTGATATAATTGCCTCCTGTATGGAAAGAAGTTTATTACCAAAAGAAAAGGTTACTCAAAAGTTTAATGAAGTTAGACATCCCTTGAGTGATGAAAAAATTACGGTTGATTTAGATGATGAAAATTCAATAAACACTATTTCGAATGTTATGAAAGAAATTTCAAATTCATATAAAGATATATCTAATGATAAAAAAGTATTTTTGATCTGGAGAAATCTTCTTGAAGATATTTTAGAAAAAGTCACTAACGAAGAACTAAAAAAATTTATTCCAGTTTTACCAGCAGACACAAGAGTTCCCGACCATTCAATTTGGGAACATCTTAAAGTTACAACAGCGATAAATGCTTTCGAAAATATTCAAAATAATTCACTTTTATTATTTACCATTGGACCTGTGCAATCTTTTATTTCGCAGGCAAGAAAAACTCAAGACTTTTATATGGGGAGTTTTATTCTTTCTTATTTGACATTTTTAGCAATAGAAGAAGTTGTAGAGAAATTTGGACCCACCTCAATTATCTATCCGGATTTATACAAACAACCATTAATGGATTGGTTTTTAACCAAAAAGAAAGGATTAAATATTAAAAATTTTGATTCAAAATCTATACAGCTTCCGACTATTCCGAATAGATTTGTAGCTATTATTGGAGATACAGATAAAAATCACATCGGCACACTTGTAAAACTAATGAAAGATAAAGTCAAAAATGAACTGGAAGATGCATATGAAAGTATATTTAATGGATTGAGAATTACATTAAATAAAGAACAAAAGGAAATTCTGCAAAGGCAACTTTCGGATTTCCCACAAATCTTCTGGGTTGCTATTCCTTGGAAAAAAGGCAACGATGATTTGCAAATAGATGACTTAAAAGAGTTTTTTTCTGTTGAAAAGGTGAACCAATGGAAAGAGCTCATTAATTTTGCTATTGGAAAAGGAGAACATCACCCCAATGTAGGTTTTCTTTATCAGCTTATTTACACAGCCTTAGAGAAGTCGATGGGAGCGGTGAAAAATCTAAGAATATTTGAACAGTTAGGAGAAGCAGGAAGAAAATGCTCTATTTGCGGTGAAAGAAATGTATTGTTTTTCTCTGAAAGCAAGAATAAAAATAAATTTCTTAGATATAATCCAAATGCAGTTAATTTGACTGATAAAATCGCAGCTAAATTTTTAGCCGATGGTGAAGGGCTTTGTGCTTTGTGTTTTCTTAAAAGAACATTTGAAATTTATTTAGAAAAACGTGTTGATGAAGTTTTTAAAGATTTTACTTTTCCTTCAACAGCAGAGGTTGCTTGTGCTGATTTTAAGGAAAAAGCAAAGGACCTAAAAGAATTTAAAGATTATGAAAAATGCCTTAAATCTTTTCCAAAAATAAGTTCTTTACCTAAACTTAACATCGAAACTGTAGAAGGATATTGGATGTATAAAGAAAATTTTAATAAAAAGAAAATCAAAGAAGAGTTGGGGGAAGATTTATCCCAAGAAGAAATAAAAGAACTAACTAATAAACTTGATTCTATTTACCGAAGAATTGGTAAACCCAATCCTTATTATGCAATTATACACCTTGATGGTGACGATATGGGCAAATGGCTTTCCGGAGAAATGCTTCCTGTTATACAATATGCCTATAATTCGCAAGTATGGGAAAAATTGCCAGAAGACTTTAAAAATGGTCTTACAAAAATTTCTTCAAAGAAGGTTCTCACTCCTGCAATTCATTCGGCTGTTTCAGTTGCTTTACGAAATTATGCTATTGAATTTGTAAGAAAAATAGTAGAAGAAGAACATTTAGGAAAACTTATTTATGCTGGTGGAGATGACGTTTTGGCATTCGTAAATCTTAAAGACCTTTTTGATGTTATGGAAAAGTTAAGATGGGCTTTTTCTGGACACATTAAAATTGAAAGTGACAGAATAAAAGTTGATATCACAAACAATTCTGTTTTTGTACTTAAAAATGGATTTTATCACCTTACTATGGGGAAATATGCATCCTGTTCAATGGGGGTTGTAATTGCTCATTACAAGGAACCTCTTAAAATTGTGATAGATAAGGTTTTTGAAATGGGAAATAAGGCAAAAGAAGACGGGAAGAATAAATTTGCAATATGTCTTTTGAAAAGGTCTGGTGAGCAAAGAGTCGGCATTTTAGAGTGGATCGTTAACGAAAAATTAACAACAGCAATATTGAAGGGAATAAAAGAAAAGATGGATAATGAAAAAGAACGATATATCTCTGACGGTTTTATTCAAAAATTCAGACACGAATTTTTGAAGTTAATAGATGTTTCAGAAGGAATAATTGAAACAGAGTTAGAAAGGTTAATTTTTAGAGCTTATAATGGCAAAAAAGGTGAATCGAAAGATGACAAAAAGGAATTTGTTAAAGAGTTTGCAAATATGATTCTTAGTATTTTAACAACAGACAACTTACCCAACTGTATAAATCTTCTTGAAATTGCAAGTTTTATGAACAGAGGGGATTAAAATGTGGTATAGAATTAAACCTTTTGATACACTTTTTTTTAGAGATGGAAAGCCTTTTACTATGGGTGCCGAAACTTGGGCAGAAGTGGTTTTTCCACCTTACCCTTCAACTGTTTATGGAGCGATTAGAAGCTGGCTTATTTTTGAAAAGGGAAGTTTAAATGATTTTAAAAATGGAACTTTTGAAAACGAACTGGGAACACCATTCAAAAGGGGGAATCTAAAAATAAAAGGACCTATCATTGGGAAGGATAATACTTTGTATTTTCCGGTTCCGAAAGATATGCTTGTCGTGGGTAAAACAAAGGATAAGGATAAAAAACTTTATAAACTTAATTTTAACAAAGGTATCGAATTTTTTATCTCTGATTATTCTTTAGAAAATATTTTATTAAACAAAAGCGAATATGAATTAGAAGAAGCTGATGGGTTTGTTGATAGTAATTCATTAAAAGATTATTTGGAAGATAAGAAAGTTATCCTTAATGTAACCCCGAATGATCACATTTTTGGTTATGAAAAAAAGACAGGCATAACAAGAAACTTAGAAACTTTAACTTCGCAAGAGGGAAGCCTTTATAGAATTCCTATGATAAAGCTAGAAAAAGATGCAAATATGTTTGTAAAAATCGAAGGATTGAACAACTTGCCAGAAACAGGATTATTTAGACTTGGAGGTGAAGGTAAAATTGTTAAAATTGAGAGGTTGAGTGAACAAAATTTTGAAGTTATAAATATGATTGAGTTTAATTTTGAGAGTAAAATTTTCAAACTTTACTTAGCTACACCAGCAATTTTTAAAAAAGGCTGGCTTCCAGGTTGGATAAATGATACAACTCTTGAAGGTTATCAAAATGGAATAAGGTTAAAGCTAGTTGCTTGCTCTATTGGTAAGTATTGTTTGGTTGGTGGTTGGGACTTGGCTAAGAACGAACCTAAACCTATGTATAAAGCTGTGCCCGCTGGAAGTGTTTACTATTTTGAAGTATTGGGTAATACAGACCCACAAAAAATAGTAGAGAATTTTCATTTTATAAACATATCAGATGTAAACCCGGAAGAGGGTTTTGGTTTGTGTTTTGTTGGGAGATTAAGACTATGAAAAAAGTTATAACACCTGTTGGAACATCGCTTTTTGAAAATTATTTGAAAGATGAAGAAAATTCAAATTTTTTGAACGCATATGTTTTCCTGAAAGAAAACAAGCTTAGTGCTGAAGATTTAAACAACGAAAAAGGAAGAAGAAGAAATATTGAAAATTGTTTAGATGATAATTACTTTAAAAATAATCCAAATGCCTCAGCCGAGATAAAAAGTCTGAGAAAACTTAAACAAGAGATTGACGAAGAGTTTGAAATTTATTTTCTTTATTCTGATACAGCTTTAAGCCGTCTATCTGCTGAAATATTAAAAGGGAAAATTTGCCTCTATAACGAACTCGAGGCTTCTAAATTAGAAATTAAGAAGATCGGAAATCTGCAAGTGTGGAATAGGGAAGATTTTAATGTAGGTATGGTAAACTTGATAAATACTATTTACAAAATCGCTGAAGGATATTGGGATAATGTTATTATAAACATTACTGGCGGGTATAAAGCGACGATACCATATTTGACAATACTTGGTCAGGTAAATAGATGCCCGATATATTATATATTTGAAGATACAGATTCTTTGATAAAAATACCCTATATTCCAATTGATATAAAGTGGGATATTTTTGAAAAGCATAATATTTTTTTCAGAGAATTAGAAAAAAAAGGGATTAAAGAACTTCCTAAGGGACTAACTGATGAAGAAAGAAATGACATTTCTTCTTTATTGGAAAGGGCGGATGATTTTTATTCTTTAAACCCGCTTGGAATGATTCTATGGGAAAAATTTAAAGAAACAGTCGAAATGTTTTATATATCAGACATTGTAAAAAATTATATCAACGAAAATAACCAGAAAAAGACAATTTTTGAAAAATCTATAATAGAGTTAAAAAGAAGATTGAATTCAAACCCTAATGACCCTGATTTGGACCACCGAATAGCCGGATTTGACAACAGAGAGGGATTTAAGTGTTTTAAGCATAAAGAGAACAATTTACAAGTTAGAGTTCTTTATAAAGTTGAGGAATGGGAAACGACTTACAGGTCCAGTGAATTGGATATTTATATTGGTAATGTTGCGATTGGTGGCGATGTTCACAACGTTGAAACAGAGTATGTAGAAAAATTTAAAAATAGTATGGATAAAATAGCAGATTTGTCAAAATATTCCTATGAAATTTTAAAAACTAAGGAGGTCTAAAATGTATAAAAAGTCAAAGCTTTTTTTCATTATTGCAGAAACACCACTTCATCCCGGAAGTGGAGGCGATTCGACTGGTATTGTCGATTTACCAATTCAAAGGGAAAGATATACAAACTTTCCCAAAATAGAAGCTTCTGGTTTAAAAGGGTGTATAAAAGAAGCATTTTATGAAACAAATAAGGAAATACTCATCGACACAAAAAGATTAAATCCAAATGACAAGATAAGTTATAATATTGATGGGCACAAGAAAGAGACAGATTACATATCCCTTGTTTTTGGTCCCGAAAATGGCGATGAACACGCATCAGCCATAGCTTTTACTGATGCAAAAATTTTACTTTTCCCAGTTAAATCATTAAAAGGTGTTTTCGCCTGGATTACCTGCCCTATGGTGCTTGAAAGATTTAAAGACGCTCTAAGATTGACTGGTGCTGTTGACAAAGAAATAGACTATAATTTTTCAAATTTGGTGAATACTGTTCCACAACATACAAATATTTCATTTGATTCAAAAATTGTTTTGGAGGAATATACTTTTGAGGTCAAAGAAAATGAGGCTACAAGCAACATTGCTAAATTTTTAGCTTCAAAGATTTTTCCATTACAAAATAGTGACGACATTTATAAATTTTGGCGAAAAAAACTTGAGAGAGATTTGGTGATTCTTTCTGACGATGATTTTGAGCAATTTGTTGCTACATCCACCGAGGTGATAACAAGGACAAAAATTGATGATATTACCGGAACTGTTCAAAGTGGTGCTTTATGGACTGAGGAGTATTTGCCACAAGACACTATACTATATTCCTTGATGCTTGCTTCTCAACTTAGAGTTGAATATCCTGAAGCAAAAGGAATTTTTAAATCAGCTTCCACTGATGAGGAGATTGTAAAGATAGTGCAATTTTTTGAGTCTGGCATACCCGAAATAGTTCAGATTGGTGGCAATCAAACTATTGGAAAAGGAATTGTAAGAATTCAAATTTTAAAGTAAAAGGAGGTTGAATATGTCAAGCGAAAAAATTATGTTAAAACTTGAGAAAGGAAGAGCAGAATTTGCTTATAAGTGTGTTTTAGATGCAAAGGAGAGAGTTTTTAGTAATAACAAAGAAAAGCAAAAAGATTATAAATCTTATGTAAGGAAAATCCCTGCTATGATTTTATCGAATGGACTTGGGCAAACACTCGCCTTTGTTAAGGCAAAATCTGATAAAGGTAATGCTTATGAATTGATTTACAAGCAGATTACGGAGTATCTAAAAAGTGAACATCCAACTCGAATAAGAATGCCTAATGAAAAAAATGAGTTGGTAGAATGGGTGATAACTCGCGATTCAGTAAATTATAAATACATAACCAAAGAAGTACTCGCTTTTCTAAATTGGTTAAGAAGATTTGCAGAAGGATTAATCGAAGGAGAAAAGGAATGAATGAAATAAGAATACCTCAAAACAAATATTTTAATTCAGACTTCAAAAATTGTATTGGACAATTCTTTGGAAAAAGCATTAGTCAAAATAAATTTTATGAGACTAATTTTTATTATCTTTTTAACTTTCCTCGAATTTCAGAAAGTGAAGGCAAAATTGACATAAAAATAAATGAAGATATAGCCAATTTTAATTGGAACAAAGAATTTATAAAGGAAATTTTAAATAGGAAAAATCAAAGTTTCTCAAAATTAGATGTTTATGGATTCCAAGTAGAATCGTTTACCTTCTTATGTTCTTGGAGGCTTGTCGTTGGTCTTGGAGCTTCTCATCCACAGGAAACGTCTATGACACTTCATCATGTTTATGGAATTCCTTATGTTCCTGGAAGTGCAGTTAAAGGTGTTACAAGACACTGGGCGGTTTTAAAATTTACTGATGAAAATCAGGATTTTATTATAACCCAAATCAAAGAAAAAGAAAGTTTAAGTAATCCTGATTTCTATGATGCAATACAAAAAGTAAGTAAAGCTTTGGACAATGGAAATGAGTTGAATATTAAAGTGAATGATATAACTTTTAAAGATTTAATTGAAATTTTTGGAACCCAAAAGCAACGGGGTAAAGTAATCTTTTTTGATGCCTATCCGATTGAAAACATAAACTTAAAAATCGACATAATGAATCCCCATTATCCAAAATATTATGGTGGTGAAGCACCACCGACTGACTGGCAAAATCCTGTACCTATAAAATTTCTTACAGTGGAAAATACAAAGTTCAAATTTTATCTTACCGGAAAAGAAGAAAAGTTACTCAATATAGCAAAAACATTATTGATTGATGCCCTGAAAAATTATGGCGTTGGAGCAAAAACTTCTTTAGGATATGGACTTTTTAAAGAAATATGAAGCAGTACTGAAATTATCTGTTGGCTTTTTGAAAAATAAAATTTACATTAAAGTCAAAAAGTGTCGCTTGATGATTTGTTTTTTTAATTTTTTTGTTATATTTGTTACCTAAAAAATGAAATTTATAAAGTTCTTTGCAAGATAATTCAAATGATGTTAATAATTATGAATTATAGTTCTTCTAATTTTTCTTGTTGATTTTTGGAGGATGCTATGTTAACTGCGGTAAAAAAAATCGGTGAATATGTAGCAGAAACTCAAGGTGATATTAGGATTGTTTCCACAAAACCAAAGAAAAGCGAAGATAGAGTAATAATCGTTCATTTGTTAAAATCTGAACCAAAAGGGTTTAAAATTGACATTGAAGATTTCGATATCGATAAGACTGCAGGTTATTTATGGGATGAGGATGCCAAAAAAGGTAATAATCCTTTGCCTTTTTGCAAAATTACCGAACCTGAAAAATCCTTTGAAAAGAAAATTTTGGTATGGTTTAGGGATTACAAAAAAGAGAATCCTAATGACGAGACGTCGAGCGTTTTGAGCATTCTTTTTGACAAGAAAGATGAAATTATAGAACATCTTGAGCAAGTTTACAAGGAATATAAATCGAAAGACACTATCTTTTATCTTGGATTAAAAATTGAAAATAAATATCCAGGAGAATATGATAGTATTTTAGGATATTGGAGAGCATCTAAAGAAGTAAAAGATTGGAGCGAAGGAACTTGCTCAGTGTGTGGAGAAAGAAAACCTGTTGCAGCAAGAACGGGGGTCTTCCAATTTGATACTGATGACAAACCTGGGTTTATTATTGGGGGGTTTAATAAAAAATACTCCTGGAAAAATATTCCTGTTTGTGGAGAGTGTAGGGAACATCTTTTGCAAGGTAGGAAATTCATAGAAAATAATCTTTCTTATAAATTTTATGGCCTTTCATATTGGCTTGTTCCAAAATTTTTCATTGGCGAGCTGGAACTTGTTAATCAGGTTTTAAAAACCCTTTCCGATAGAAGTGTTGTTAAAAAAATATCTTTAAAAAATTTAAAGGATGCATTAAAAGTTGAAGATGAAATTTCAAAAATACTTGAAAAGCAAAATTCTGGTAAAGAGAGCTCTGCTGAAAGTGACATCATTGAGGTCTTATTCAAAGAAACATTATTAACAAACGACGAAAATGAATCTTTCCCTTATTTAAGGACAATTGGTGATACCTTAGGTATTAATCTTTTGTTTATCAAAAAGGATCAGGCTGCCGAAAGAATACTTTTGTTGATTGAAGATGTTTTGCCCTCGCGCTTGCAATTGATTTACGATGCAAAAGTAAAGGTTGAAAAAAATTTTAAAACGTATTTGTTTGCAACCAGTTTTGTTGAAGAAGCTAGTGAAGAAAAGAAAAATATTTGGGAAAAGTATCTCAAAAGCTTTAACTTCGGGAAAATTAGGACATTTTTCAGTAAAAGCAACGAAGATAAAAGAGATACCGACCTTGATAAATATTTTCTTGAAATTACCGAGGCAGTGTTTAAGGGGAAAGAGATTGATTGGAATTTTCTGACAAAGTTTTATATGAATTCTATTTCAAGTGCATTTGTAAAGGAAGAATATTTTCGGTTCCGTGTAACCGATGCGATGATGGTAACTAACTTTTTAGAAGAATTGGAATTAATAAATTATTCAAAGGAGGAACAAATGGAAGCATCAACTTTCGAAGAAATTTTCGAAAGGTATGGCAAATCGTTAAACGCACCATCGAAGCGTGGAATTTTCCTTTTGGGTGCTTTGACCCAGATGCTTTTGAATTTGCAATATCATCTTCGTGGCGCTGCACCATTTATGAAAAAACTTAAAGGATTGAAGATGAACGAACAGGATATTCGAGGGCTTCTTGCCGAAGTGCAGAACAAATTCATTGAATACGACCGTTATGATGTTGGCAAAAGAGAGCTTGCTAAGGAAATTTCTGATTTATTCTTGCAATCGGGTGAAGATTGGAAATTAAGCATCGACGAAATGAACTACTATTTCGCCTGTGGAATGAACCTTTATGAAAAAATTTCTGAAATAATTTATTCAAATTTAAAACAAAAGGAGGAATAGAAGATGGAAACTATTCGTAATCGCTCTGAAATTCTTTTCCTTTATGATGTGAAAGATGCAAACCCAAATGGCGACCCTATTGACGAAAACAAACCGCGAATCGACGAAGAAACGGGGATTAACATCGTAACCGATGTTCGCTTGAAAAGAACCATTCGAGATTATCTTTACGAGTTTAAGGGGCAGGATGTGTTCGTTCGTCAAACTTATACCGATGACAAGAAGTTGCGTACAAAAGAAGACCGTGTCAAAGATTTTGGACAAAATGACAAAAACATTATTCAGAGCTGTATTGATATCCGGCTTTTTGGTGCAACCACAGCAATTGAAAAGCAAACTATGACTTTAACTGGTCCGGTGCAATTTAAATATGGCAGATCCTTGCACAAGGTCGACCTTAAATATTTCAAAGGCACAACTGTGATGCCATCGAAAGCTGGAGCTGAACAAGGTACTTTCTGGGAGCGATACATCCTTCCTTACTCCATTATAGTTTTTTATGGTGTTGTCAATGAAAATGCAGCTCGACAACAGGAAATTCCTTTGACGGAAATGGATTTAGATTTAATGTTCGAGGCAATGTGGATTGGAACAAAGAATTTGATATCTGGCTCCAAATTTGGCCAAATGCCACGCTTACTTTTGCAGGTTAAGTATAAGGAAAACGAAAATTTTCATATTGGCGAGCTCGATAAGCTTGTTTCCTTAAGAACAAATCTCGAAGAGGAATCAATTCGTGATGTTGTTGATTTTAAAATTGAAATTTCTCCACTGGTAAACGAATTGAAAAAGTTTCAAGACCGTATCGAATTGATTCGATACAAAGCGGACGAAAGATTGAATCTTACTGTTGATGGATATTCAACTGATATTCCTACCGCATTCAATTTTGCAAAAATTGATACATTCAAATTTTAGGTTCGAAAATGAAGCTCTTAGTTTTTGATTTATGGGGTGATTTAGCTCACTTCAAAAAGTTTTATACTACAACCTCACCGCTTTCGCTGTCGTTTCCTGCTCCGCCTACCATAGCTGGAATTCTCGGGGCATTGGTTGGGACTGAAAAAAATACAAATGACTATTTGCGAAAGTTTATGAATGAATTTTGTCGCCTATCAATTCAGATTATAACACCAATAAAGAAAATACGTTTCGGCGTTAATCTGGTGGAAACTAAAGGTTCAAATTTGAAAAGGCCTATGAGCGACAAAAACCTTGCCCCGAGAACTTTAATTCGTACTGAATTTGTACGATTTCCCAGGTATAGGATTTATTTCTTTCATAAAGATGATAAAACTTATAATCAGGTTAAAGAAAAGTTAATTGAACATCGAACCTTTTTTACTCTTTCATTAGGTTTGAGTGAATTGATAGCAAACTTTAAGTTTGTCGGCGAATTCGATTTCGATGAGATAACTTTTAGAAACGAGGCTGTTGATATTGCTTCTCCAATTTTGGTAAGCAATTTAGTTGATTCTTCCGACAGTGTTGTTATAGAGCAAGGAAAAAAATATTTAAAAGAAAAAATTCCTGTTATTATGAATCCAGAACGAATAGTTACATTCTATGACGATGTGATTTTTGAACCCGAGGGTCGAACTATAAAGGCGAAGGTTAAAAAATATCAATTGTTAGAGAATAACACAGCGATTTGTTTTTTCTAATGAGACAAGAGGCAACAGCCCTTTGTTTAATGAGAAATTAGAAGATGAGACAAGGATTTGTATCTTCTGAATTGTATTCCCACAATGGGAAGCTCCTTGAAATTCACCTTTTGGAGGTTGCAAAGGTAGCATCCAGTTTGTTAGAAGAAAAACCCGTTGAATTGCAAGACAAAATCAGAGATATTTGTCTTCTTTGTGCTTTATTACACGACATTGGTAAAGCAACAAGTTTCTTTCAGAACTATTTGCTTGATACGAGTAAAGTTGACAACGAGAGAAAACAGCATAGTATACTTTCTGCTTTTTTTGGTTTCTTCATTGCTTTGCAATATTTTAATAAAACTAATCTGTTTGATTCTTTTCTTGTTTTCTTTCTTATTTCCAAACACCACGGGGACCTAATCGACCCGAAACATTCTTTAAACTTTGAGAATGAATATTTCGCTCTTATTTACGAGCAAATTGACTCTATCGACCCAAAAAAGTTTTCCATTCTATTATGTAATCTTGCCAGCGAATTTCCTTCTTTCTTTCCTATCGATGATTTTTCGGCTGTGTTAGGTAAGTTTAAGAGGTTCATCGAACGTTTCGAAAAAAATGCAATTAGCATTAGGTTGCAAATTAAAGAACAAATTGAGAGGCTGCATTCTCTGGAAAAATACCTGATTGTGAACACGGCATTCTCTATTCTTCTTGATGCCGACAAATCCGATGTTGTTCTGGATGATAAAACGATATTAAAATCTCGAATTCAAATTCCAGAATGTTTGGTTAGTTCGTATATTCACTCTGAAGCCTTCTATAAAAAATCCATTTCATCTCCGCTTAATCATCTTCGCCAATCTGCCTACGAAGAAGTTTTGAACAAAATAATTAACCTGAATCAAAGAATATACACTTTAACTTTGCCTACTGGATTAGGTAAGACGCTTATATCGCTATCTTTCGCTTTAAAATTACGAACTTTACTTGGTGGGAATCACAGAATAATCTACTCTTTGCCTTTTTTGAGCATAATTGACCAGAATTTCGAGGTATTCAAGGATGTACTTGGTCACAACGGAATTCCTACAACATCGGATATACTTTTGAAACATCATCATTTGAGTGAACTGAAATACACTAAAAGTTCAAATAATGATGATTTAGATTGGGATGCCGAAAAATCTTGCAAACAAGAGAACCATCCAAAATCTAAAAGTTCAAATAATGATGATTTCGATTGGGATGCCTCAAAGATTCTGATTGAAGGATGGAACTCAGAAATTATTGTAACAACTTTTGTTCAATTTTTCCACACTCTTGTTTCAAACAAAAATAAAAGCCTCAGAAAGTTTCACCGTTTTGCCAATTCTATTATTATACTCGACGAAGTTCAAAGTATACCAATCAAATATTGGCAATTGATTAGAAATTTGATGATTGAATTGGTCAATACTTTTAATTCCTATTTAGTTTTTGTTACCGCAACCCAGCCATTAATTTTTGACCAAAAGGAGTGCTATGAACTTTCGAATCCCGAGAAGTATAACTCGAAATTAAATCGAATTGAAATTATTCCCTTCGTGCAAACACCTGTTACAATCGAGGAAATGGTCGAAAAGTTCCAGTTCGGAAAAAATTCTATTCTTTTTGTCTTGAATACCATAGCATCTGCAAGAGAAACATTTAACTTAATAATTCAGAAGTGGAGTAATACTACATTTCTTTCTACCCACGTCGTACCTTTCGAAAGAATGCAAAGAATTAATGAGATTAAAAAGAAACTTAAAGCCAAAGAGCCAATTGTTGTTGTATCGACACAATTAATTGAAGCTGGTGTGGATATTGATTTCGACATAGTTGTGCGGGACTTAGCGCCGTTTGATTCTATCGTTCAAAGTGCCGGTCGTTGCAACAGGAATGGATGCTCTAAAGGTCAGGTGTTTGTTTTTTACTTAAAAAAAGAAGACGAGGATAGACAAAGTTTTTACTCAACAAAAATATACGATGCAGTATTGCTCGATATAACGCGCTCGATTTTGTTAAGTCGGGAGCAAATTACCGAATCCGAAATTCATCAACTTTCTCAACAATATTTCCAAGAAACATTGAATCGAAAAAATCAGCAAGAATCAAAATTAATAATCGATTGCATCAGATTTTTGCAATATTCTTCGCCCGATGAAGGTGCGTTTACGATTGAAAAATTTAAATTGCTCGATGAAAAATACTTCGAAATCGATGTTTTCATTGAACTTGACGAAAATGCCCAGAAACTTTGGGAAATGTTTGTCGAGCTTTATAGGGATAACTCGATTGACCGATTTGAAAGAAAAAGGAAATTTGCTGAATTCAAGACAGATTTTTATAATTATGTTATTTCCATTCCCAAAAACGCCAGCAATCGGCCGGTCGATTTTTTAGTTGAACTTGGTCTTGGTCACGTTCCTCTTCCTGAACTTGATTATTATTATGATATTCACACTGGGTTTAAAGTCAAACCCGATATTTTTACAGAGGTGATTTAAATGCTTATTAAAAATTACAGAGTTTTTTTGGCAATTGATGGTGTACTCGAGAAACGCGATGCCCAAAAAGTTCGTGGCTATTTGGGTAATTTATTTTGGGATAATCCATTTGCCCACCACCATATGCCCGATGGTTCATTGATTTATACCTACCCGAGAATTCAATACAAAGTGATCAATGGAAATTGTTTAGTTGTGGCTTTTAACGAAGGCGTCGAAGTTGTTAAGAGTGTTTTTGCGAATCTGGAAAATATTTTATTAGATGAAAATTGGAAGCTTATACACTCTAAAGCTCTTGAAATGGTCGAAGAAGAATTTAGTTCAACCGATGAACCTATTGAGTATCTGTTTTTAACACCCTGGTTAGCTTTGAACGAAGAGAACTATAAGATTTACAAGTCTAAAAAAAGCCTAAATGAGCGGAAATGGCTGCTCGAAAATATATTAACAGCCAATATTATTTCAGTTGCTAAATCTTTGGGTTTTACAATTGAGGAACAAATTCATACATCAATTTTAAAATTGAAACCAATTTCGGTAAATGTAAAAAACGTCAAAATGGCTGCTTTTTACGGGACTTTTTTAGTCAATTTTCGTATTCCTTCTTTTTGGGGTCTTGGAAAATCTGTTGCTCGTGGTTTCGGAGCAATCATTCAAGCTACCGAGCTAAAGAAGTTTAAAGAAGGTTTATTGCAGTTATTTCCCGAGCCCTACAAACCGAAAAGAACTTTAAAGAGGAAAAGAAATGTTTAGCGATTTATTGGAAAAACAAAGCCGCCTGCTTAATTTTGCCTTTTTTCGATGGCTGATGGAATTGGTAATTAATTCAAGAGGTGCTTATCTTCAAAAAAGTGGAGAATGTTTTAAAGTAAAAACCGAAGAGCGAACTGTTGAAATTTCATGTCAAAAAGTCTCCTCAATTTTAATATCCACCTCTGCTTTGATTACTACCGATGCTATTAAGTTGGCGATTGATAACAATATCGACATTGTTTTTTTAGATGAGTATGGGAATCCTTTTGCGCGTGTGTGGCTGCCAAAATTAGGTAGCACAACCCTTATACGACGACGGCAACTGGAAATTTCCGAGTCCCCAGAAGGCTTAAAATTTGCTTTGGAATGGGTGAAAAACAAATTCAATAATCAAATTAATTTACTTTTACGGTTGAGACAAACAAGACCCCACCGTTCTGCCGAAATAACTTCTGCCATTAATGACTTGAAAAGCGTTGCATTACGTTTAGATTCTATTCTTGCAGATTACAATTCTTTACCCGATGCCAGAAATGCAATATTAGGGATAGAAGGAACAGGCGCTCGATATTATTTCGACATTATCTCTGCCTTGCTTCCCGAAAAATTTCAATTTCAAGGTCGTAGCCGTAACCCAGCCAAAGATGAATTCAATGCTCTTTTGAATTATGCTTATGGTATTCTTTATTCTCGCGTCGAAAAAGCTTGTATAATTGCTGGACTCGATCCGTACCTTGGTTTTTTACATTCCGACAACTACAACAAAAAATCTTTAGTTTTCGACTTAATCGAAAATTATCGTATTTGGGCAGACGAAGTTGTTATCTCGCTTTTTGCCTCTCGTAAGGTTAAGGTGGAAATGTTCGACAAAATCCCTGGTGGATTAACGTTAAATAAAGATGGAAAGGCTTTGCTTGTTACAGAATTCAACAGTTTTCTTGAGGAATCTATTCGCTATCGTGGTCGAAACGTGCAAAGAAAAAATATCATTCAGTTCGATTGTCATCGCTTTGCTAATCAACTAATTGGTAAGGATTATGAAGCAAAATGAAACTCTTGTCTGGGTGATTTATGATATTACTGACGATAAAACTCGCAACCGAGTTGCCAAGCTCTGTAAAGATAAAGGACTATACAGAGTTCAAAAGTCTGCCTTCCTGGGAACTATAAACCGTAACCAACTCGATGAACTTTCATTGTTTTGCGACGAGATTATCGACCAGGACACTGATTCGGTCTATATCTTCCCTATGTGCAAAGATGATTTTCGACGCGTCATCCTTTTGGGTCAAGCTTTCGATAAGAAACTTGTTACCGATGAAGTTAAAGCATTATTTATTTAGAAAAATGGAAATCAATAAAGAAATACTGGAATATATTGATATTAAGTCAGAAAATAAAGTTTTATTCACAAATCTACCAGAGTTCGATACAGAATTCACGCCAATGATAACTCCAAGCGAAATCATTGAATATACCTACTGCCCTCGCTTCCTCTTTTATATGAATACACTTGGTATTCCTCAGCACGAAGAACTTCGATTGAAGGTTTTAAAAGGGAGACAACTCCATCGGCAACGAGAAAAAAATAATCCTAATTATCTACGAAAAAACCCCGAATGCATAAAAAAAGATGTTTCTGTTTATCTTGCTTCAACTAAAATCCGTGTTCGGGGCATAGTCGACGAAGTGCTTCATCTTTCCAATGGAACATTGGCCCCATTAGACTATAAATACACCTTTTATACAGATTTTATCTACAAAACCCATAGAATTCAGTCCACACTTTATGCCTTGCTTATTCAAGAAAAATACAATAAACCAGTCGAAAAGGGTTACATTTGCTACGTTCGAAGTGGACATTCTTTGAAAGAAGTTGTTTATACACCAGAAGATTTTAAAAAAGCCTTGAATGTAGTTGAAGAAATTTTTTTAATTCTTCAAAGCGGATATTATCCTAAAAGAACAAAATATACAAGCCGTTGCATTGATTGTACATATCGAAATATTTGTGATAAAATTTAGTTCTTTGAAAATTGTGGGAATTTTCTTAATATTGTATTGCGATTTTATTAAGGAGGTAAAATGGATAACACACCATTAGAAGGCGGCAAGTCCTATTCTAGGAGAAAAGGTCATCGAAAACATATTAGGTTTTTT
>Ga0197142_1000763_pt1 | contig 30054 bp, 27 predicted proteins | sample GBS60_MetaG_FD_148614 | JGI IMG/M metagenome (GOLD analysis project Ga0197142, IMG submission 148614) | Sediment microbial communities from Great Boiling Springs, Gerlach, Nevada, United States - GBS 60_MetaG | ecosystem: Environmental > Aquatic > Thermal springs > Hot (42-90C) > Sediment... | reverse complement strand
GCCAAGCTACCCGTACCTTAGGGACATTCCAAATTAAAGCCGGACCATGTCTTTAACCGAGAAATGTAGTGCTTCCCGCTCTGGAACTGTTAAGCCAACGATATCCCAGGCTAGCGGCCATGAGGGGCTGATCATGAATGATTGGGGTTAGCCCACCAAATGTAGCCATTTTGATACACAAGCCCCCGCTCCATGGCGGGGGCTTTGAGATCATCGTTCGAGGAATCGGGTTATCACTTCCGAAGCCTGGGTTATGGCAGTGATTCCTCCCAGGTGGCCGTTGGGACTCTTGAGCTCAAAATATTCCACATGCTTTCCCAACTTCTTGAATATCTCCGCGTGTTCCTTCACCTGTTCAGGTGGAAAGAGGACGTCATTGTTGGCAGCGATCATGAGCACCTTGGCCTTGATCGTCTTGACTGCATCCTCGTAAGACGGGAAGCCATTGGCTATGTCGAAAAGGGCACAGGCCTTGTTGAGGTAGAGGATGGAGTTGGCATCTGCCGTTTTGGCCCTCGCGACGCCTGCCTTGTAAAGGGCATCGTGGACGAGGAAGTCATTCTCCATGGCCTTGGCAGGATCCTTGTCAGGACTTGCCCATTTTCTCCCGAAGCTCTGCTCCGCCCACTCGTAGCCTTGAGCGCTCAAAGTAGTGAGCATCAAGGAGTATATGACACCATCTGTGGGCTCCTCCTTTCCGTAGTAGTCCCCGCCATTCCACTTGGGATCCAGCTTTATGGGATCAGCCCAGAGTTTGCCCCATCCCAATAGCCACGGATGGAGCCTCGGTGTAGCAATTACGGGAATAGCTTTTTCTACGAAATCCGGATAAGAAACTATCCACTGGAAGGTCTGGAGGCCGCCCATGGAGGCCCCAGTCACAGCCTTGAGCTTCTTGACCCCCAAGGCCTGGAGAAGCTTGTGTTGGAGGTTCACGAAATCCTGGATCGTGACTATGGGAAAGGTCATTCCATAGGGTTTTCCAGTTGCTGGATTTATGCTGGCAGGACCAGTGGTTACAACTTTGGGATTTTTAGGGTTGAGATTGCACAGGGTGTCCGAGCTCACTATGAAGTACTTGTTGGTATCCAAGGGTTTTCCTGGGCCAATGATCGCATCCCAGTACCCAGGGGCCGGATCATCGGGGGAATACTTTCCAGCAGCGTGCGAATTCCCCGAGTAGAAGTGGCATATAAGTATCACATTGTCTCGACTGGGCGCCATTTTCCCGTATGTCTCGTAACCCACTTTCACAGGCGCTATTTTCTGGCCACTCACCAAGGTAAACTCGGGAAGCTCGAATACCTTTTTCTCCACTATCTCATCGAGCGCCCATGCCCAGGATGCCAAAAGGGTTATTCCCAGAACGCAAATTGCCGTAAAGTATCGCGCCTTTCTCATTTCTCGCACCCCTTTTTTTGGGAATTACTTGAGCTAGAGGGCTCTCCCCCAGTGGGGAACCCCAAAAAGTGCGCTAGCAAGTCATGTGCCACGGAATTCAACAGCTTCGAGGGAACTTTAATCCAACTAGATCCCCGAGTGCAAGGCTAGAGCGATCCATACCCGGGACATTCCAACGGCCACAGATGGGAACGAAATTCTGCGATCCTTTCCCTTGGACGATCTGCGAAGAGGCTTGGTGTTGGGGAGAGGGGCTACCCATAGCCTAGAGATCTCGGGGCTCATAATTTTGCGCCCCCGTGTGAATTCGAATCTTGATTATGGGAATGGATCGAGGCCTTGCGGTTGAGGACCCGGGGAAGCAGGAACGGAGATTCTCTGCGAGGGAGGCACTTTGAGTGTCCGCCTTGGATGGCCGAACACATTTCGAGGCGCTTCGCTTTCCGCAAAGACTGAGGCGACAGGCTGGCGGATTAATAAGGACATGCCAGGGTGGGCCCGGGGACTTTCCTCGCGGGCGTGCGGAGCCCGCCCCTCCGCGAGGGGGCATGCCCAGTATCCATCGCCCAACGGGGAAAGGTTGGAGAGGGCGCCAAGGGCCGTTTTGTCGGATGGATGCGCTCCGCGCGTCCGAGTGGCAAGGCTGTATGCGTGTCGAGGCATTTCATTACCGGCAAGGGGTTGGGCGAAGGGCCGGAGGCTTAGCGGGGCGATGCCACGGTAACGCCCTGGCCCGTTTACGGGCGTGCAGAGCCCGCCCCTCCGACGGGGAGGCCAGCCCGGCCCAGGTGGCCTGGCGGGGAAAGGCCGGGGGGGGCAAGATGTGGTTTTCTCGGAGGGGCGCGGTCTCCGCGCCCGCATTGCGAGGCCCGGCCCAAACCGAGGCATCACACGATGAGCGGAGGCATAAGGGAGGCTCGTGAGCCAGTGGGCCTCACGTACGGGTAGGACTCGAGCTTTCCTTCACGGTCGTGAGGAGCCTAAACAAAGGTGGGAGAGGGCCTTGCCCCGGACTCCGTATCCTCGGCCCGAGTTCCCTCCCCACACGAATCCGGGAAAGAAGTACGGGGGGCATGCGGCCTGAAATTTGTATTGACACACCAATCCCTCAAGGGTATAAAACACCTTGATTTTCCCGGGACATAGTGGATTTCTTTTTGCCCTTTGAGTGCACTTATGGAAAAGCAAAGGAGGTGAAGGCCATGGTGGAAGCGGCTCAGGCTCCTCTCCGCGAGACGGAGCCCAATTGGGATGAGTATCTCAAGGCCTATTACAGCAGGCCCTCGAGCACCAAGACCTGGTCCGGCTATGAGGTGAAGGAGTTCTATACCCCCCAGGATCTGGCTGGAAAGGATTACGAGGAGCATATCGGAGATCCTGGCTCATTCCCCTTCACCAGGGGAATCCACAGGAACATGTTCAGGGGCCGTTATTGGACCAGGAGAGAGGTCATAGGGATGGGTTCCCCAGCGGATACCCACGAAAGGGTAAGGCTTCTCTTGGAGCATGGGAGCTCGGGCCTCAATACCATAGCAGACATCACGTACGAAATGGGTCTGGACCCGGATCATCCCTGGGCACAGAATGAGGTGGGACTTACGGGTGTGAACATAGCCCATATAAGGGACATGGAGGTCCTCACAAAGGGCGTTCCCTTGGACAAGGTGAGTTGGTCATTGATTACCGCCTCGCCTGTTGCAGCCGTTACCATGGCCCAATACGTGGCTGTTGCCGAGAAAAGGGGCTATGACATATCCCAACTCAGGGGCTCCATACAGAACGATCCCCTTCATTTTCGCTATTGTGGTTTCAAGCCTGCATGCCCCATTGATCTATCCATCCGCCTGGGATGCGATGTGATGGAGTTTTGTACCCGGAGAATGCCCAAGTGGTATTACACTACCGTGAACATGTACGATCTCAGAGAGCAGGGGCTCACAGCCCCCCAAGAGGTCGCATTCGGATTCGGCATCGCCATGATCTACATTGACGAGCTCATCAGAAGAGGACTCAAAATCGATGAGTTCGCTCCAAGGTTCACCTTCTATGTCTCTTGCCACATAGACATTTTTGAGGAAGTAGCGAAGATTAGAGCAGCCAGGAGGCTCTGGGCCCGTCTCATGAAGGAGAAATATGGGGCCAAGGACCCCAGATCCATGCAGTTTAGGTTCGCTGTTCACACAGCTGGTTGCTCACTCGTTCCCCAGCAGCCTCTCAATAATCTGGTGCGAATAGCGTATGAAGCCCTGGCCGCTGTTTTGGCTGGAGTCCAATCCCTCCATTGTTGTTCCTATGATGAGCCCATCTGCCTCCCCACAGAGAAAGGCCACCTACAAGCACTTCGCACCCAGCAGATCCTGGCATATGAGACGGGTGTGTGCAACGTGGCGGATCCTTTGGGGGGCTCTTATTACGTGGAGAGCCTCACAGATAAGCTCGAAGAGGAGATCCTCAAGATCCTACAAGAGGTGGAGTCCTTAGGGGGAATGGAACAAGCCATAAGGAGCGAGTGGTTTGACAGGAAGCTGGAACATGAGGCCATAGAGAGGCAGAAGGAGATAGAGAGGGGAGAGAGACTCGTTGTGGGAGTCAACATCTTCACGAGCGAGCCCGAAAAGGAAACACCCCTCGGTGTCCAGAGGATAGCTCCGGAGTCGGCTAAGGCCCAGATAAAGGAGACCATAGAACTAAAGGCCTCTAGGGACAAGGCCAAGCTCAAAGAGGCCATAGAGAGATTGAGAAGGGACACAGTGGAAGGCAGGAATCTCCTTCCCGCTATGATAGAGGCCACCAAGGCTTTTGCTACAACAGGGGAGATCATGGGAACAGTAAGAGAGGCCATGGGCTACCCATACGATCCCATGGAGGTATTGGAGAATCCTTTCAAATGACAGACGCTACGAAGCGGAGCAGGAAAATCAAGGTGATTATCTCCAAGGTGGGCCTGGACGGCCATGACAGGGGGGCAAAGGTCGTGGCCCATCTATTGAGGGAAGCCGGGATGGAGGTTGTGTACCTGGGCATGTACCAGATGCCAGAGGCAATAGTACAGGCGGCCTTGGAGGAAGATGCAGATGTGATAGGGGTGAGCTATTTATCTGGGGAGCACCTGGTCTACACACCAATCCTGGTGGAGGAGATGAGAAAGAAAGGCTTGAATGATGTGCTTCTTCTCGCAGGCGGGGTCATCCCACCAGAGGACATCCCCACCTTGAAAGAAATGGGAGTGGATGAAGTGTTTGTTGCCGGGACTTTGAGCCAAAAGATAGTGGAATACATAGAAAGGCATGCGAGAAGGCTCCCAGTGGATGATGCCTCTGATCAAGGGGTCAAAGAGACAGGAGGTTAATGTCGATGAGGGCCATTGACGTCCATGTGCATCCCAGTACTGCGCCTTTTTCCTATGAAAGGAGATTTGGAAGGGAGGTCGCGGAATTTTTGCCAAAATACTATAGGATCCAGGAGAGGATAAGGAGCGATGAGGAGATGGCTGAGGAGTTCCGCACTCTGGGAATAAAGGCCCTCCTGGTCGGCTGGGATGCCCAGGCCCAAACTGGATACGACACTTCCACCCTGAACGATGAGGTAGCAAAGCTCATTCGAAAATTTCCGGATGTCTTTATAGGTGGATGGGCCATGATAGATCCGTGGAAGGGCAAGTGGGCCATAAAGGAGCTCGAGAGGTGCATAAAGGAGCTAGGCCTCACAGGGCTAAAGTTTCAACCTCCTGCCCAAGGGTTCTTTCCCAATGACAAAAGGTTCTACCCCCTCTATGAGAAGTGCGTGGAACTAAATATTCCTGTCAGCTTTCACACGGGAACTACGGGTCTCGGAGCTGGAATGCCCGGAGGACATGGCTACAGGCTCAAATTCGGAAGGCCCATCTATCTCGACGATGTGGCAGCTGACTTTCCCGAGCTAACCATCATCATGATCCATCCTGCCTGGCCATGGGTGGATGAGCAGATAGCCATTCTCCTTCACAAGGCCAATGTCTTCGCTGATTTGTCCGGATGGGCTCCCAAATACTTTCCCGAGGCGTTGAAGAGGGAAATTAACGGGAGGCTCCAGGACAAGTTCATGTATGGCTCGGACTATCCCGAGATTCCTCCCAAAAGGTGGCTCGAGGAATTTCAGGCTGGGGGCTATAAAGAGGAAGTAGTGGAAAAGGTCCTTTGGAAAAATGCCCGGAGGATTCTCAACCTGGAGGTCTGACATCCCCCATCGAGCCTCGTCGTCCAAAGGTTCGTGAAACCAAGGCTGGGCGAGTCCGTGGATCAGCTACGAGAAGGATGCGCAGGAGGTAGCGGGTATGGAGTTCTTCACAGAAGAGGAGCGCCTTATCCAGGAGACCGTCCGGAGGATATCCAGGGAGAAGATAGCGCCCCATGTGGATGAGGCTTATGAGAAAGGAAAAGCTAGCAGAGAGATCCTCAAGGCCCTGGAGGAAAACGGCCTCTTGATAATCTCCTTGCCGAGGGAGTTTGGAGGCATAGAGGCAAACGCAACAACAAGGGCATTGGTCATAGAGGAATTGGCCAAGGTGGATGCCTCAACTTCCATGTACGTCTTTACGAGCCAGACCGTGCCTGTATTCCTTTTGGCTTATGGAACACATGAACAGAGAGAGAGGTTTTTTGGATTCCTGAGCTCTGGGGACAAAATATGCTCCTTTTGCCTGACCGAGCCCAACCACGGCTCCGATGCCCGTTCCATAAAGACCACAGCAACCCTCGATGGAGACCATTACAAGTTAAACGGAACTAAGAGCTTCATCTCCTCAGGCACCCTAGCGAGCCTGTACCTGGTGTTTGCTCGCACCAAGGAAGGGATAAGCTCCTTCATAGTGGAGAGGGGTACACCTGGTTTCACGAGGGGGGCTCCGGAGAAGAAGTTCGGATTTCGAAGCTCGGAGATGTGCCAGCTCTTTTTCGAGGATGCCCTAACTCCCAAGGAAAACCTTCTCGGCCAGGAGGGTGCAGGGTGGAGTCAGCTTCAGGAGTGTGGCGCTGCACTCAGGGCCTGGGGAGCTGGAGCCCAAGCCCTGGGAATAGCCCAGGGGGCCATGGAATATGCCCTCAAATACGCCAAGGAGAGGGTTCAATTCGGAGTTCCCATAATCAAGCATCAGGGACTTCAGTTCATGCTCGCGGATATGGCCATACAGATAGAGGCGGCCCGCTCTCTAGTCTATAGGACAACGAGGATGTTGGATGCAGGCTACAAGGTCATCCCCATCATGACCTCTGCGGCCAAGTGCTTCGCATCGGATGTTGCCATGAAAGTCACAACTGACGCTGTGCAGGTCTTGGGAGGCTACGGGATAATGGAGGATTACGCTGTCCACAGAATGATGAGGGATGCCAAAGCAACCCAGATATTCGATGGCACAAATCAGATCCAGCGAAGGATAATCGGAAGGAAGCTTATGGAAGGATGAATTGCGACAAGAGGGGCTCGGAGTAATCTCGGAAAAGGAGGTGGACATGGAGAAGGGAGTTGTAGGAGTTGTTGGTGTGGGGACCATGGGAAGCGGCATTGCCCAGCTAATTGCGCAGGCTGGTTTCCAGGTAAGGTTAGTCGAGGTTGACCAGACCTCCCTCGAGAGGGGGCTCTCCAGGATAAAGGATGGCTTGGAGAGGATTGTGAAGAAGGGCAAAATACAGAGGGAAGATATGGAAAGGGCCCTCTCCTTGATCTCCGGCAAGACCCAAATCCGGGGATGGCTGGAGGATTGCTTCCTGATCGTTGAGGCTGTCCCAGAGGATGTGGACCTCAAAAAGGGCGTCTTTCGGGAACTCGATTCCGTATGCAGGCCGGATGCGATCCTGGCTAGCAACACGTCCACCATCTGGATAACTTCCCTTGCAGGCTCAACCAAGAGGCCCGAAAGGGTCATAGGCACCCATTTCCTCTATCCAGCTCCTGCCATCCCTCTGGTGGAGGTGATCCGAGCACAACAGACCTCGGATGAGACCCTCAATAGGACCCTCGAATTCCTGAGGGCATGTGGGAAGGATGTGGTAGTGGTGAACGATTCTCCCGGGTTTGCAATAAACAGGCTTTTCATCCCTTTCATAAACGAGGCGTTCCTTGCCTTGCAGGAGGGGGTCGCGACAGCCGAGGAGATAGACAAAGCATGCAAGATAGGCCTCGCTCATCCTTCGGGGCCTCTCACTGCGGCTGATGCCTTTGGATTGGATGTGGTCTTGGCCGTAATGAGGGTCCTCCACAGGGAGCTCGGGGACAAGTACAAGCCTGCCCCCCTTTTGGTCAAACTGGTGGAGGCGGGGAGACTCGGAAGGAAGACGGGACGAGGGGTTTACGATTACACCCAGCAATGAAAGGAGGTAACAATGCTGGATTTCACCCTCACGGAAGAGCAGGTTGCGATCCAGAAACTGGCCAGGGACTTCACCAATAAGGAGATCAAGCCCGTTGCCCTGGATTTCGAAAAGGACAAGGAAGGCAAGCTCGCAGAGGAGATATTCAGGAAGGCAGCCCAGGTGGGAATATTGCAGCTGCCCATCCCCGTGGAATACGGAGGTAGCGAGGGCTCCAATGTCGAGTGCGCGATAGTCTTGGAGGAGCTGGCTGTGGGGTGCGGGGGGATCGCGACGGCCATAGGGGCGAGTTGGTTCGGTCAAACACCGATGATGATCGCGGCGACAAAGGCCCAGAGGGATCGCTGGTTTCCCGAGCTCGCTGTGAAACACGAGGCCAGGCTCGTGTGCATGGCCATGACAGAGCCAGCTGGGGGAACGGACATAGAGAATCCCCACATGCACTCGAGGACTATAAGGACAATAATCAGGGAAGATGGTGACTACTGGGTGGTCAATGGGACCAAGATTTGGCCCAGCAATTCGGGAAACTCTTACCTATATTCAGTAGTTTGCACTGTGGATCCCAAACTAGGAGATGAGGGATCATGCCTTCTTGTCGTGCCCGCTGGCACACCTGGGCTCTCTTTCGGAAAGCCCATAGAAAAGATGGGGATGCATGCGGACAGAAATAGCGAGATCATCTTCGAGGACGTTCGAGTGCCCAAAGACAACCTTCTGGGGAAAGTGGGCGATGGCGCAAGGATCCTTCAGAGAACCCTCATCTACAACAGGGCGGGGGCTGGGGCCATATCCGTTGGCATAGCAAGGGGTGCCTACGAGATCGCCTTGAGATGGGCCCGCGAGAGGATAACAGCGGGGATCCCCCTCATTCAACACGAGATAATATCCGCCATGTTCGCTGATATGGCGACGGAGATAGAGGCAGCAAGGCTTTTATATTTGAGAGCAGCATGGCTCAATTCCCAAAGGGGAAAGGCCAGCATGAAGTGGTCAACCATGGCCAAGGTTTACGCGAGCGATATGGCAATGAGGGTGACAACCAACTGCGTGCAAGTGATGGGCTCCTACGGCTATTCCAAGGAATATGGGGTCGAGAAATACATGAGGGATGCCAAGATCATCCAGATCTACATAGGTGCCAATGAGTTCACAAGGCAAGTCATAACAGAGGAGCTGGACTGAGCGGCATTGGGGAGTCCCATCCGCGTGGTGGAGAGGGTCTTCAATTTGGCCCATGCCCCCGTGGGGAAGACAACCCCGAGCCAAGATGCGAGGGCTGGGAAGAAAAGGGAGAGTGATGGAAAGATACCAATTGAATGTGGCTCCCGAGCTTTGCACTGGCTGCTTGAGATGCCAGCTTGCCTGCTCGGAGACTTATGAGGGGGTTTTCTCTCCCTCCAAGGCAAGAATCCGAGTACTGGCGGGGGGCTTCACTTGGGAGATTCGTTTCGAGGAGGACTGCACTGGCTGCGGAGCTTGCGCGGACAATTGCCTCTACGGGGCCATAACCCCTGGCCCTTGATTGCAGGACAATGGTCAGCTCTAGTTGAACGGTGGGGCAAGGAGCCCCAATGGAATGGGTCTCGATGATTGGTCTAGAAGAAAGGAGGCCACATGATGGGCTCGGGGGGCTTTGCTGGAAGGATCCTCTTTATTGACCTGTCCAGCGGAGAGGTTCGCAGGGAGCCCCTGGATCAAGGGATGGCTGCCAAGTTCCTGGGGGGTCTGGGGGTAAATTTGCGCCTCGCATGGAACCTTATGGAACCAGGCACAGACTCCTTAGGGGAGCGAAACCCAATTATCTTGGGTGCAGGGCCTTTTGTGGGCACTGACATTCCGGCCTCTTCCAGGGTCTATGCTGTGTGCAAGCTTCCAGCCAATGGAGCCGTGGGATGGTGCGGTGGCGGAGGGATGAGCTTTGGCTGCCAGCTCAAATACGCTGGATTTGACCATGTTGTGATAACGGGCAAAGCCCAGAGGCCCTCTCTTCTCAGGATAGCTGACCAGGAGGTCCAGATCATGGACGCATCGGACCTTTGGGGCAGAGGGGTGAGGGAGACCTGTCAGATCCTGTGGAACAGATTCGGAAGGCCAGCGGGCATAATCTCCATAGGGCAAGGTGGGGAAAATCTCGTGAGATTCTCCATGGCTTATATAGACGGGTTCTCCACCTTGGGGAGAGGAGGGTTTGGAGCTGTGATGGGCTCCAAGAACCTGAAGGCCATCTTGGTTCAGGGAACGGGGGAGGTGAGGGTTTCGGACAAAGAGGCCTATAGGGAGCTCACAAGCAAGCTCCTCGAGAGCATGAAGGGTTATCCCTATCTGAAGGAATGGCAGGATTTGGGGCTCATGAAATCCATAGAGGCAGCCCCAGTTGATCTCTATAGGAGGAGCAAGAAGAGACGCGTTGCATGCGTCTCCTGCCCGGTAGGGGACAAAGACATCTTGGAGATTCCCGATGGACCCCACAAGGGCGAGGTCATCTGGTCCACATCTGCTGTGAACCTCTTCACCCCTTTAAGTCTGGGCCTCAAGGATCCATGGGAGGCGTGCAAATGTGTTGCCTTGCTCGATGAGCTGGGATTGGACATGTTCGAGTTTTTCTCGGTCTTGAGCTTCACAAGAAGCCTTCTCAATGCCGGCCTCATACCTGAAGACCCATCTGAACCTGAGATAGAGCTGAGCTCCCTTTCTTCCCTGGAGACTTGGGCCAGGAGAATAAGCACACGGGAGGGCCTCGGGAGGGTCCTAGCCAATGGCGTCCAGGGATTATTGGAGGAGTTCGGGGAGAAGGCCGTGGAATATTCCCCTCCCCTGGTCAAAGGAATGGTCCCCTATGTGGGGCCAGAAGCTCCTCTGAAGTGGAATCTCTTTGGCACTATGGAGCTGGGACAACTGCTCGATCCCAGAGGTCCCCATGTGGCCACAAGTGGCTCGCCCACTTATTTTGCCAAGAGGCCCCTCGAGGTTTTCCCAAAGCACTTAAAGAGGATGGGGGTTCCGGATGGCGCTTTGGAAGCCATACTACCCGGCCTTGGCACAGAGGAAGCTGGGATTCGAGTGGGAAGGCTTCTCAAACATTCCCACAGGTGGTTCACCATTCTCGCTTGTCTGGGAATATGTGCCAGGGCTCAGGTGAATCGCTTTTACAGCGCCGAACTTTGCGCGAAGCTTTACAGGGCTGTCACAGGATGGGATATGAGCCTGGATGAGCTCAGGCTAAGGGCTGATAGGGTCTGGACCCTTCTTCGATTGCTCAATGTGAGGGAGGGTCTCACTAGGGCAAAGGATTCTCCCCCCAGGGGATGGTTCGGCCCGGATGGCTTCAGGGATTATCTTTCAGAGAGACCTTTGAGGCCCGAGGAAGTGGTGGCCATGGTGGAGGATTATTATCTGGAACAGGGTTGGGATCCCAAAACCGGAGTCCCTACCAAGGCAACTCTCTCCGAGTTAGGCCTAGGAGACTTATGAGGAAGACCTGTGGCAGGCGAATTGGACGGTGTAATGGTTCTCGACTTCTCCCGCTACGTTGCGGGGCCCTATGCCGGCATGATCCTAGCTGACTTGGGGGCAGAGGTCATAAGGGTCGAGCCGCCAGGAGGCAGCGAGGACAGATCCCTGGGGCCTTTCCTTCCGGATGGAGAGTCCATACCTTATAGCCTGATCCTGGCCAGGAACAAGAAGAGCATAACCCTGGACCTAAAGCGAGAGAGGGGGAGGGAGATCCTTGAGCTTCTTGTCTCCAAAGGAGATATCCTCATCCATAACTTCGCGCCATCTTCCACAGAGGCCTCCCTCCTGGACTATGGGCGCCTCGAAAGAATAAATCCGGGAATTATAGCGGTATGGATCTCGGGATTCGGTCCTGAAGGGCCCAGGAGCTCCGAGCCCTGTTTCGACTCCATAGCCCAGGCCCTGTCCGGTGCCATGAGTTACTGTGGTTTTCCAGGAAACCCGCCTACTCGAGCAGCGGTTCAATATGTGGATTTAGCCTCAGGGGTATTCGCAGCACTTGGAGCAATGGTGGCCCTCCGCCATAGGGAAAGGACGGGAAAGGGTCAATTGGTGGATGTGGCCCTTTTCGATACAGCCGTGTCCTTCGTGGCAGCCATGGGAGCTTTAGCGGAATGGCAGGTTCTCGGTTTCGAGAGGGAGGCCATAGGTAATTACAGCTTCCACACCTATGCCAATGCTTTCCAAGTAAAAGATGGCTGGGTCATGGTGAATGTCATAGGAAATGGATGCTGGGAAAGGTTCGCAAGGGCAATGGGGATGGACGAGTTGGCATCGGATCCCAGGTTCTCCGACGACGAGACAAGATTCCGCAATAGAGAACTTATAACAGCCATTGTGGCGCCATGGATGGCCCGGAGAAATGGCCAAGAGGTATTGGAGGTTCTAAAGGCCGCGAGGATCCCCTGCGCCCAAGTGGTGAGGATATCTCAGGTAATGAGGGATCCACATCTCACGCAGAGGAAGACGGTTGTCGAGGTGGAACACGAAAGATGGGGCAAAGTACCCGTGCCTGGGCCAATTCCGAGGTTCTCCAGGATCCAAGAGAGAAGCCCCCGGCTTGGGCCTTCGCCAGGCGAACATAATGACAAAATCTACGGGGAGCTTCTGGGCATTCCTGCCGAGGAGATGGAGGCTTTGAGAAGAGAGGGCATAATATGAGGGATTATCTTGTATTGCCACATGTTCTATTGGCCTTTCAGGGCTGGAAAGGAGGGGTGAGGCGTGGATGAGAGGAAGATTCCTGTACCAGGTTGGTCAACAGCGATAACCCAAGTGGGCTTCCACAAGATTCTCGTGAGGGGATACCCGCTAAAGGAGCTCATCGGCAACCTCTCTTTCGCGGAGGTCCTCTTTCTCACCATAAGAGGGGAGCTCCCCACAAAGGAGCAGGCAAGGGTTCTGGATGCTGCCCTTTGCGCCATCGTGGATCATGGCTTTTTCGCTCCCACAATAGTTGCAGCGAGGGTTGTGGCATCTGCGAATCCCCAGAGCATAGTTCCGGCAATGGCTAGCGGGATCCTCACAGTGGGCTCCGTGACCGTCTCCCCCCAGGAGACGGCTGAACTCATATTGGAGGCCTCCAAGCTCATGAGGGAAGAGGGCCTCTCCATGGAGGAGACGGCAAGGAGGGTTGTCCAGGACCTCAGGTCCAAGGGAAGGAGAATCCCCGGCCTTGGGCATCCCCTTCACCCGGATGAGGACCCAAGGGCCTCGGCCTTAAAGGAAGTCGCACTCAAAAATGGCCTTTGGGGGCAAAGCTCCATGCTCTACGAGGAGATTCACAGGGCATTCGTGGAGATATCGGGGAGGTTCCTCCCCATCAACATAGATGGAATGTTGGGCTGTGTGCTCACAGAGCTTGGCTTCGAGCCCAAGGAGATGGCTGGAATTGCAGCCATATCTTTCATGCCTGGCATAATAGCCCATGCTGTGGAAGAAAGCAGAGACATAAAGCTCCGAGTGGTCGAGGGCGATTATACGGGAGTGAGCGAGAGACACCTGCCCCCGGATTTCATCCGGAGATGATCCCGAACCTTTGGAGGGCTCTCATGAAATACTATGAGGATTTCGAGGTGGGCGATAGGATCGCGACGAGAGGTCGGACAGTCACAGAGGCAGACATAGTCTTTTTCGCCTCTTTGAGTGGGGACTGGTATCCTCTCCACACCGATATCGAATATGCTAGGAAAAGCCCCTTTGGAGAGAGAATTGCCCATGGATTTTTGGTCCTGACCATTGCCTCGGGTCTCATTCCCCTTTCAGAGATGGCCATAGTGGCATTCTATGGCATGGACGGGGTGAGATTCCTGAGACCAACCAAGATAGGGGACACCCTCAAGGTGGAGCTCGAAGTTGTGGAAAAGAGGGAAAGGGACGAGAAAACCGGCATCGTAGCCCTCAAGGAGACCATAAGGAACCAGAGGGAGGAGGAGGTGGCCGTGGGAGTCATGAGGCTCGTCCTGTCCCGAAAGGACTAGAGGGACCAAGCCAGAAAGGGTGAATCTGGGGAGGATCCCTATGGCCTTCTTCTCAGAGGGCTCTCTCTTGCCTATAGTACCACTGAAGCTGTCCGGGGGTGCTCTCCTCGTCTATGTTCTCCTGGGCCACCAGCTCTCGGCCCTTTGCTGGTGGGAGGACTTCCTTGAGCTTCCAGGTGCCATCGAGTCTCCCAAATGTCCAGTACTCCTCGAAGGGGGTGACGTAGGGCTCTTGGCTTATGATCCTCTCCCCTCTTCGAACTATCCTCTGAGCATGGGCATCTATGCGGACAGTGAAATCGTCCCTGGAAGAGTCCTGAAAGTTTCTCACCAAAACGAGGGTTACCTTGCGCACACAGAGGTTTCGCATCTCTAGGGAAAGCCCCTGAGCCCTCCACTGTTCCATTTGCTCCCGCAGATTTTGGGCTAGGTCGGGGAAGAGGTCCCCTTCTGGCAATTTGGCCGGATCCCCGGATTCTCTTGCCAGATAGAGGACCATGAAGACCTCTCTCGCCCTCTCGAGCAATTTGTCTTTATCCCACAGGGGATCTGTCCGGACGAGGAAATTGAGAAGCCTCTCGGTGCGAGTTGCCTTCAGGGCCTGTTTCCCGGGCATCCATGGCCCAACTGTTCCTTCCTTTGCTTCTTCACCGTAAATTCGCTGCAAGGTGTCTTGGGTGAAGGCCTCTACAAAGTTCTCATCCTTTAGGATGTCAGATTCTCCGGCCTGCTCTATTTCGCTCAGGACCCAACGGGAGTCCTGGAGGCGGAAGGTCCAGAACTCCTGAAATTTGGCTGGATCTTTGTCTCCTCGCAGAAATTTCCCTGTTCTGTCATCCACATAATAGTCCTTGGCCTTGGCTGTAATGAGGGCTGTGAAGGATCGCTGGGAGGGGTCGTCAGTGTAGTGGAGGTGGACGAGATCCACTTTTTCCACCTGGAGGTCCTCAATGCGGTTTATCTCGTGGTTTCTCTCCATGGACTTCAACTGGGCCACATGCTGATGGTAAAGTGCAGGGGCCATGAGGGGCTTCATGGGCCCATAATCCCTCGCCTCCCAACACTTCTGGAGTTGGACGAAGGTGGAGCGAACCCTCTCGGCTAGCTCTCCTGGGGCCAAAGTGGGATCTTGTCTTGCAAGAAACTCCATGAGCTTCTCGGTCTTGGCTGCCTTCTTGCCAATTTCCGACCGACTATAGAGATAGTCGAGGTTCTCGGTTTTGGACTTCTTTGCCACACGAGAGACCACTATGATGAGGATCACAAGCACGATGAAGATCGCTACAGGGATCCATGGGGGTTCTTCACGTGAGGAAGAACCCCGAGGATAAGGAGAACGGGATGAGGAACTTCTGAAACCCCTCGATCGCCCAAAGGATCCTCCGCCCTTGTTGTGGACTAGAACGCCCCCAGCGAAGAAGGTGTGGGGGAGATCCGTGCGGAGGTGGAAGACCTCTGAAGGTCCCCTGATCCTCCTGATGGACAGGATCTTCTGGGGCCTGATCTCCCCTCCATCCCAGGCCCATATGGTCTCTCCTGGATGGAGAAGGCCTGCGCTCCTGAACTTTCCCTCTCCCAGAAAGAGAGGATGATCGGGCGTGACTTCCAAGGTCACCCCCTCTGTCCTCAATTCCAGGTGCTCTTTCGCATCTCTTTTGAGAACCTCCAGAACCCTGGTCCTCACAAGCCCCCTCCCGGGATCGAAGGCCAGGAGCTTATCTCCTGGTTTGACTTGGGATATCTTTGCCTTTGTGCCGTCTGACCTGAGAACAGGGGTGTCGGGGAGGAAACAGCCCTTGTTATGGATGAGGATAGAGTTGGAGGCGAAGGTTCCGCCTGGCCACACAAGGAGATTGTACACAGGACCATCCCATTCCTTCTCTGTTACCTCCCTTATGCGACGAGGTCTCACCTTCCCATCTTTGAGGACCAGGACCTTTTTGCCAGATGCGAGGCTCTCCGCCCTCCGGTACTCTCCTGGGCCCGTCATGACCAGGTGTTCCTTTGTGAGGGAGAGGGTGCCTTCCTTGGTCCTTATGGCGAGAAGGCTCCTTCCTTGGCCCACAAAGACTCCTTCCACTGACCCTGGCTCAGAGGAACCCAGATTCCACGTCCAAATTAGATCACCCACTTTTAGGTTCTCCACGGGCACTGGGCCATTGGGGGTTGCGACCTTGGTATCTGGGGATATGCATCCACCCCCTCCCCTGGCCCACAGAGGAGAGCAATGGACCGTGGCCCAAAGGAGGACTGCCACCCCCAACCACTTTCTCTCAGATCTTGGAGAGCTCACTTCTCTTTCCCTATACCCATGGGTTCAGTGGAGGGCCGCCATTATTCCCCCCAAGACCGCTGCCGCAATAACGATGCTCACACCTATTATTGCAGCGGCCACAAGTCTTCCAAAGTATTGCGCTACAGCCATATTCCCTCTGGCTATCTCCCTCTGCTCGTCCATGCGAGGCGTGAGCCTGTCCACCACCCTGGGCACGAGAACCGCTGCCCAGAGTACAAGGATCATGCCCACCAACCCTCCCAACAAGCAAAAGATCACAGCCCACCCCATATTCTGCACTGTCTCGAGCATGGGAATCCTCCTTGGCTCAGAACTTGACCTGTGGGACTGCCCTCTCCTCCCCTGGAGCCTCGAGTTGGAAGAAAGCCTCGGGCCTGAAATTGAATAACCCAGCTATCAAATTGCCCGGGAAGGTCTCTATCTTGTTCTTATATCTCATGGCAGCGTCGTTGTAATATTGTCTAGCAAAACCTATCCTGTTTTCCGTTGCGGCGAGTTCCTTCTGGAGCTCCATGAAATTCTCGTTGGCCTTGAGGGCAGGGTACGCTTCCGCCAATGCGAAAAGTTGCCTTAAGGACTGTGTGAGGGCATTTTCCGCCTTCTCCCTCTCTTCAATGGAGCCCTTGACGGCAACGGCCTGGTTGCGAGCTTGCACAACAGCTTCCAGTGTCTGCCGTTCATGGCCAGCATAACCTTTCACAGTCTCGACGAGATTAGGAACGAGATCGTGCCTCCTTTTCAACTGGACATCGATGGAGCTCCAGGCGCTTTGAACCTCGTTCCTACCCCTCACAAGGCCGTTATACAAAGCCACACTCCAGAGAAAGACCCCAAACAGGATGGCAAGAAAAATGAAAAACCCCATTTCTCAACCCCCTCATGTCGTTTTTGCCCAGAGCTTTGCCTCGAGAGGATATCACTTGGAGCCATATTTTTCCATCTTTATGATTGAGCAGCTAGCTTCCAGGGCCGCGTTGCTCGAAGGAAAAATGGAAGGCACAAACCCTTAGGAAGGGCTTCTCATCATTGCAACCCCCTTCTTATCTCCTCAGCCTCTTGAAGGATCCGCCTGAAGAGCTCTCTCACTGGGAGCACTTCTTTTACGAGCCCAGCTGCCTGACCACAGGGAAAGACCCCTCCGTCCACATCCCCTCTCTCGTATGCAGCCTTGCCCCTTAAGCCCGACAGTTTCGGAAGAAGCTCCTCGAGAGATGCCCCTTTTGCCTCCATTTCCAAGATCTCCAGGGCTGCCTTGTTTCTGAGAGCCCGCATTGGGGCTCCTTGGGATCTCAAAAGGAGAACCGTGGAGGAAATGTCTGCCTCCACAACAGCCCTCTTGAAGGCATCGTGTATGGGGCATTCCTCGGTTGCAAGAAGGCGTGTTCCCATCACCACCCCTTCTGCCCCAAGACAAAGGGCAGCCATAAATCCCCGTCCATCTGCTATCCCACCCCCAGCTATGACCGGGATCTTGACCGAGTCCACAGTTTTGGGAAGGAGGACAAAGGTGCTGACCTCTTCCCCACTGGGATGACCTCCGCACTCGCATCCAACCACTGTCACGATGTCCACCCCAAGCTTCTCTGCCTTGACGGCATCCCTTACCCTCGCACATTTGTGCATCAGGATGGTGTCCCGTTCCTTGAGTCTCTCCAAATAGGGCTCAGGGCTTCGGCCAGAGGTCTCAAGGATCCTGACCCCTTCCTCGTGGGCCACATCGATCACTTCTTCTATGGGAAGGGGCCGCATGGTGGGAAAGAGATTTATGTTCACGGCGAAGGGACGATCCGTCATGTCCCGGACAGTCCTTATCTCCTTTCTCAATTCCTCGGGCGATGAAAAAGTGGCCGAAGCTAGCACCCCAAGCCCGCCTGCATTGGATACCGCAGCCACAAGAGGTGCCCTGGAAAGCCACTGGAGGGCCCCTCCGATTATGGGCACATCTATCCCCAGAAGCTCTGTGACTCTGGTGCTCCACATCTCTCCCTCCTCGAAAATAGGATCGCTCCCCTGGAGCCTTCTAAGAGATGAATTCTATCACAATGGCCCGCTCTGCCAACCAGAAGGTATAATGGCCGTGGGAGGGAAAGGAATGCCGCGGCTCGGGGCTCATATGTCCATTGCTGGGGGCCTAGATCAAGCCTTCGAGAGACTTAGGAAGGTGAGGGGAGAGGCTCTCCAAATATTTCTTTCCAACCAGAGACAATGGAAGGTCCCTGAGCTCACCCAGGACCAGGTGAGCAGGTATCTTCGTGCTTGGGAGAAAGGGGGTTTTGTACCAGTTGCCGCCCACGACAGCTACCTCATAAACCTAGCCTCTCCGGATGATGAACTCCGCAAACGCTCCATAGAGGCTTTCGCAGAGGAGCTCAGAAGGTGCAAGCTCCTGGGCATCCGGTATCTTGTCGCTCACCCGGGAGCCCACTGCGGGATGGGAAGGGAGGCGGGAATCGAGAGGTTCATCCTTGGCCTTGACAAAGCCATTGAAATTGCCGAGGCGGAGGGGGTGAAGGTGCTTATAGAGACCACGGCTGGCCAAGGAACATCATTGGGAGGATCCTTGGAGGACATAAGTGTTATACTCCACGGCTCCCGCTTCGGCGAGTTCCTGGGGGTTTGCATTGACACCTGCCATCTTTTCGCTTCGGGCTTTGATCTCAGAGAAGAAGATCATTACAGTACCACCATTGATGCCATCCAGAAGAGAATCGGCCTCGAGAAGGTACACTGGTTCCACCTGAATGACTCCAAGGGCGACTTGGGCTCCAGGATAGACAGGCATGCCCACATAGGAAAAGGAAAAATGGGCATCGAGGCCTTCAGACACCTTCTCAACGATCCCCGCTTCAAGGATCATCCCATGGTCCTCGAGACACCCAAGGGCAGGGATCTCAAGGAGGATAGGCGAAACCTGCGGGTTCTTCGCTCCTTGCTCAACGCATGAGCTCATTGGGAAGGAAAAGGGCTATCTGGGGAAATGCGAAAAGAAGAGCAGCGCTCACTACGAGGCTCAACAAGAAGGGCAGGACCCCTCTGTATATCACGGTGAAAGGAGCCTTTGTTATTGCCTTGACAACGAAGACATTTATCGCCACGGGGGGAATCACCACCCCTATCATGACTGTTATCGCTATGATCATGCCGAACCAGATGGGATCGTAACCCAATTTCACTATGACTGGATAGAAAATGGGTGTGGCCAATACCATGAAAGCGAGATCGTCTATGAAGGATCCTCCAATGAGATATATGAAGCCTATGAGCACCATTATCACGTGAGGATGCAGTGGCAGTCCCACTATCCAGTCAGCTGCGTGCATAGGGATCCTCGTCACAGCCAGAAAATGTCCCAGAATGGTCGATCCGGCAATGAGCATGAGGACCATGCAGGCCGTCCTGAGGGATTCAGTTACGGATTTGACGAAGCCCGAAAATCCCATGTCCCCTTTTAGCACCGCATATGCCAAAACTGCCACGGAGCCCACGCTTCCAGCCTCTGTGGGCGTGAAAAATCCTTTCATCAGCCCGCCTATGACAAGGAGGAAGATAATTAAGATCCACAGGATTTCAGGCAGTGCCGCTAGCCTCTCTTTCCAGGTGGACCTCTCTCCCGCAGGTCCCAGGGAGGGCTCGAGTCGACACCACCCAAGGATTATCACGACGAAGAAAAAGGCCACTATCAGCCCTGGAATTATCCCAGCGAGAAAAAGCCTTCCTATGGATTGCTCCGTGATTATGCCGAAGACTATAAGGGTCACACTCGGCGGTATCAGGATACCGAGGGTTCCAACCGTTGCAACTATACCAGTGGAAAGCCTCCGATCGTATCCATACCTGTCCATCTCGGGCACAGCGACACTGGCGAAAGTGGCGGCCGTAGCTGGGGAGGAGCCGCATATGGCCTTGAAAATAGTGGCACCCACAACGGTTGCCATGGCTAGCCCGCCTGGAATGTGTCCTACGAACCTGTAGGCAGCGTCGTAAAGTCTCTTGGCTATTCCGGCATTGAAGGCTATCTGCCCCATCAGGACAAAAAGTGGTATGACCGTGAACCCGTATGAGGAGAAGACATCGAAGATGTCCTTGGCCAGCAAATTAAGGGCCGCGCTCATTGACCTTATGGCAGCAAATCCCACAAATCCCACGATAGCCATGGCGAACCCGAGCTCTATCCCCGTCAGAAATAGGAATAGAACCACAGCCAAGCCCAATATCCCTATGGAGACATCACTCATACTTTCCCCCCAGGATCTTCAGCATGTGGCAAATGAGCACGAGGCACTGGAGGAAGCAGACCACTCCCAACCCATAGGCCACTGGGTAAAAGGGCAGCTCCAATGTAGGGGACACTTCCCCTGACCTCTGATAGTCCGAGGCTATGCGAAAGAGATTCCAACCCAGAAGACCAAACAGACCAATGGACATGAGCCTGGTCAAGAGATGCACAGCGCCTCTGGGCACTTTGGGCAACTTCTCGACAAAAAAATCCACGAATATTTGAGCTCTCTCCCAGGAAGTAAGGGGGATTGCAAACCCGATCACCACAGCCCCTGCAAACCCAACTAGTTCATAGGTTCCCACGATGGGTTTTCTGAAAAGGCGCAAGATCACATCCAGAACCGTTATGCCCATGATGAAAGTGAGACTCAGCCCAGCCAACGAATTGGCCCACTTACTGAGCCTTCTCACGGACTCGAGAAACTTCTCCATCTTCATCTCCGGAAAAGGCCCCTCTGGCCTAAGCCAAAGGGGCCGGGACATGGGTCACTGAAGCTTCTTGAGTTCTTCCAGGCAGAATTTCAGCGCTTCCTCACCAGGCAGCCCCTTCTCCTTCATGGCCTTCACGTAATCGTCCAGGACTGGCCTCACAGCTTTAACCCATCTCTCGTCCTCTTCTTTGGTCAAGGCAATTATTGTATTTCCCCGCTTCTTCACGAACTCCATTCCGGATTTATCTATTTCATCCCAAGCCTTTCCGGTCTTCTCGATCCACTCCTCGCTCACCTCCTCGAACACCTTCTGAATATCCGGAGGCAGAGAGTTCCACTTCTCCTTGTTCATGACAACGAAAAAGGCGATAGTGTAAGCAGAGCCATAATTCAAGGTGGTGCTGCTTACGACTTCTCCAAGCTTCCATCCCTCGAGGGCCTCTATTGGGCACATCACTCCCTCGGCAATTCCCTTCTGTAGGGCATCATATGTCTCGGGCATTGGCATTGCCACCGGAGCTGCACCTAATGCCTTCACTATCTTTGCCGCAGTCCCTGTTGACCTTATCTTCATGCCTTTGAGATCCTCCAGGCTCTTTACAGGCTTCTTGGTATGGAGGATTCCTGGACCATGGGCATGTAGGTAGAGGACCTTTGTATCGTTGAATTCCTTTGGCTTGAACTTCTTGTAATAAGCATTGACGAGCTTCGTGGCGGCAAGTCCGCTCTTATATCCCAGGGGCAGGTCTATGACCTCGGTCAGTGGGAACCGGCCCTTGGTGTAAGCAAGGACGGACATGCCTATATCGGAAAGCCCCTTCACGACACCATCGTAACATTTGTCTGCTGGGGTGAGGGTACCACCAGGAAACATGGTTATTTTGACTCGCCCATTTGTCCTTTTGTTGATCTCCTCGGCCCACTGGGTTGCCAAGACAGTGTTTTTGTGGGGAGCTGGGAAGAAAATGGAGTAGGTCAACTCTATGGGTTTTGTCTGGGCTGGGACAGAACTGCTCAAGGTGAAGACACACAAAGTCGCCAAACCCAAAATGAAAAAAACGATCTCTCTTCTCATGGTCCCTCCTCTCTTCAATGCAAGTGAGTCAAAGCCGGCATGCTCAAACGTGGAAAAACTCCCCTCCTCACCTCCTTTCCCCGACCGAGACCCCCTGGGGAGGTTCCTCCGGCTGGTTTTTGGCTCTTCTTCTCATGAGGCTTGTGTTGAGATCCTTTATAACGTTTTGGGCCTGGTGTCAAGACAGTAGCTTCCTAGCTACCTTTTCTCAACCCACACCCCAGGGCCTTGGAGACCTTGTTGGCCCAGCTGAGCAATCTTCATTGAATCTTATCTTCTTCTTGGGAACCTGGTTGTTTTGAGCCCCTGGCCCCATCAGTAGCAAACACACAGAGGAGTTTGCGGTTTGGTTCTCAAGATCTGGGCTGAGGGCATATAGCCATTCGGCGCGGATTTAGATTGAAGAAGATCAGGACCTTCTCAGCTTTCCTTTTGCCTTCAGGGTTTCTGGCTCCTTCGTGGAGCTGGGCCATGAGGTGCCAGCTTGTACATCTAAAGTTTCGAAAACAAGCTTATTGAGAGCATCCGTACGAGTCCTTAAGAGTTTTGAAGGGACGGAAGGGATGGTGAGTGCACCAACGAGGCGCGAAGACTCGAGCCCGCAGGCCGCCGCGCCACCATTTATCAAAGGACCTCCGGCCAGCCTTGGAGAGCTGAACCCGCCAGTTGGCGGCACGTCAAAAGAAGCCGGCCTGGCAGTGGCTAGGCACGAGATCACCCGGACGGTGTTTTCTCCGAGGGAGCCACTCTGTCCGTCCGCGTTTTAGGCTCGTACCCATGCCGAAGCACCTCTTCGCGGTCCCGAGGAGCGAGTCTCTATGAAGGTTGGGGTGCCTGGCAAGGGGCCTGGCGGGGATGGGGTATCGCGGAGCCTTGAGATTCCCTTGCGGGCGTGCAGAGCCAGCCCCTCCGCGGGCGATGTCAGCCCAACAAAGACGAGCTTGGGGGGCATATCCTACAGTGCGCGAAAGGCCGTTTTTTTGGAGGGACGCGCTCCGCGCGTCCGCATGGCAAGGCCAAACGAATGCCCAGGGAATTTCAGCACCGCGGATGGACAAGCGAGTAGCCGGTGGTTTAATGGGGGACGAGCCTCGGTGGCGGTCAGGCGTTCCCCGCGGGCGTGCGGAGCCACGCCCTTCCAAGGCGTGGGCGGTCCGAGGCAAAGTGGCCTAGCGGGGACAAGGCCGGGGATGGCGCGAAGCGTGGTTTTGTCGGGAGGACGCACTCTGTGCGTCCGCAAAGAGGGGCTCGACGCAAGCCAGGGCATGACGTGATCATGGAGGGGCAAACAAGCGCCCGGTTGCCCTACGGGGGTGTGCTTGGGTCAAGCGCAAGCCTTCCTTTGTGGGAGTGCAGAGCTCGCCCTTTCGACCGGGGGGCAAGCCGAGGTAAGATGGCCTAGCTGGGACGAGCCTGGAAATGAGGCGAAGCACGGTCTTCTCGGAGGGGCGCGGTGTCCGCGTCCCCATTCTATCGCACCTTGTATGCTCAGAGGTCCCGTAAAAACCCAAGGGTTGGGGGACCAGTCGGTAGCCTTTCATCCTATGAGGCTTGATCAACCCCTCCCGGCCTTTCTTCTTTCTTCTTCCCTCAGCTCCCTTCTCAGGAGCTTTCCAACCTTGGATTTGGGAAGCATATCCCTGAACTCTATGTAGTGGGGGACCTTGTAAGGGGCGAGCCTTTTCCTGCACCACTGGAGGAGCTCTGCGGCTCCAACTCCCCGCGCATCCTCCTTCAGAACCACCATTGCCTTTATCCTCTCTCCCAGCTTGGGGTCCGGCACACCCACAACGCATGCTGCAACCACTGTGGGATGATCCTGCAAGACAGCCTCCACTTCCGAGGCAGAGATTCTGTATCCCTTGCACTTGATCACATCGGCCGACCGCTCCATGAAAAAGAGCTCACCATCCGAAGACTGGGTCACGTAGTCTCCCATTCGATAATAGATCTCTCCGTTCACTTTGACGAAGGAACGAGCTGTCTCCTCCGGTTTGTTCCAATAGTATTTCACAGAGTAGGGGGAGGTGACCAGAAGCTCCCCCACCTCCCCTGGTCCAACTGGATTCAAGGTCTCCGGTTCCACAACCAGGCACTTTCGGGATTTGAGGGGATATCCCAGGGACATGGGCTTTGGCTTCTCTCCGAGCCTGCTATAGGAGACGTGCCCCGCCTCCGTAGAGCCATAGACCTGGTACAAGTATATCCCCAGAAGCTCCTCCCATCTGTTGGCGATCTCCCTCGCTAGCACGTCTCCACCGCAAAAGCAGTAGCGAAGAGAGCTCAGATCGTATCTGTCAAGCCTATCGTTTTCCAGGATCATCCGGTAGAGGGTTGGAACTCCCAGAAACCATCTGGCCCTGTATTTCTCGATGGCCCTGAGGATTGCATCCACTTGGGGAAACGGCATGAGAACGGTTGTGTTTGCCGAATTGAGGCCAACAGCCAAGAAGAATCCTTGGGCCATTATGTGGTACAAGGGCGCCACACAGACAAAGACGTCCTCCCCCACTCTCAGATGCTCTCCAAGGACGTCTTCCATGAGATCCTTTATATAGGACTGCATCCCGAGATGGTTCCCCGGTACCCCTTTGGGAAAGCCAGTTGTGCCTCCGGTGTAGAGAATGTAGGCCAGCTCCTCGAGGGGGTCCACCTCCACTTTTGGTGGATTGGGAGGATATTTCCTGACCAGATCCTGGAACCTGTAAATCTCTGTCCCCTTTTCCACCTTCCCCCTAGGCACCTTATCGAAGAGGGCCCCTAAGGCCTTTTTCCAAAGGGGCAGAAGGTCGGCCAAGTTGGTGACTATGGCCCTTCGCAAAGGGGTTCTGGACATCACCTCCTTCACGTAGCCGAAATTGGTATCCTGGCAGATTACTGTCCCTACCTGGCAATCCTCTATCATGTAACCTATCTCATGGGCAGTATAAATTGGCGATACGGGAACAGGAACAGCCCCTATCCTCAAGATAGCTAAGTAGCTTATGACCCAAGCCGGGCAGTTGGGAAGGTATAGCATAACCCTCTCCTGCCTTTCCACACCCAGCTCATGGAGGGCCCTGCCAAGGCGCCAAACCAATTCCCTTAGCTCCCCGAAGGAGAAGTTCTTCCCCAGGTAGACCAGGGCCCTTTTGGACGGAGTCTGGGAAGCCCAGTATTCCATCCCGTGGAACAAGTGGGTCCCCTTGGATTGTGCTTCGAGTTTCATTGTCTTTCAGACCCCAAAATAGGCTGAAGTGACATCAGGATTCTCCATAAGCTCTTGTCCTGTTCCCCTGAGCACCACTGAGCCATGCTCCAGGACGCATCCTTCATCCACAACTGGCAATACTGGCCTGGCGTACTGCTCCGTTATGAGAATGGAGATTCTTCGCTCCTGTCTTATTTGTCTTACTGCTTCCATGAGCATGAACTGGATAAGGGGGCTCAGGCCCATGAGAGGCTCATCAAGTAGCAGCAGTCGGGGTTGGGCCATAAGGGCCCTGCCGATTGCGAGCATCTGTTGTTCCCCTCCGCTCAGGAAGCCTCCCGGCCTTCTTCTTATCTCTCTCAGTTTGGGAAAGAGGGAGAATACAAATTCCAAGGTGCTCCTTGCTTGCTCCTTGGTTGCGAGAAATGCCCCTATCTTCAAATTCTCGAGAACGCTGCTTTCTGGGAAAATCCTTCTTCTTTCCGGACAGAGCACGATTCCCATGCGAGCCCTCTCGCTAGGGCCCAGATTCTCTATATGCTCTCCCTTGTAGAGGATCTCGCCCGCAACTGTTATCCTCTCTCCCCCCGCCATCTCCTCCTTTCTCCTCATATCGAGTATGATGCCCGAGAGGGTATACATCAGGGTGGATTTTCCAGCGCTATTGGATCCGAATACCCCTACTATCCGTTCATGAGGCACATCCAGGTCCACGTTGTTGATCGCCAACATGTTCTCGTAAAACACCATGAGCCGTCTCACCTGCAGCATCTTCAGTCGGTTCCCCCTGGCCCCAAATATGCTTCCCTCACCCTGGGGTTCGCCATAACCTCCTCGGGAGAGCCCTCGCAGATCTTGGTCCCAAAGTCCAAAGCGATCACCCTGTTGGCCAAGCTGAAGAGCTCCCTGAGCCTGTGCTCTACCATTATGAAGGTTATTCCCCCTCCTTGAAGCTTTTCTATGAGGGGAACGAGGGAGGCTATCTCGCTCGCACTCAAGCCCGAGAAGAGCTCGTCTGCTATTATCACCTCTGGTTTCAGGGCAAGGCACCTTGCAAGCTCAAGCCTTTTGAGATACCCGGTTGGAAGGGCAGAGGCCTTCTTGTAGGGGACAAAAGAATCCCTCTCGAATCCTATTTCTTCGAGTATGTCCAGGGCAACCGTATCCCTTTCTCCCCATCGACCCATGCCCATCCTCCTGGCCCTGGGAGAATTGAGGGGCACTATCAAGTTCCTGTAAGCCTCCAGGGAGTAGTAAGGACGCATATTCTGAAAGGTCCTCACTATTCCCAGATCCGCTATCTTGTGAGGCGGCCAGCCTGCGATCTCCTTCTCCCGAAATTTCACAGAGCCCTTATCTGGCTTTATGAAACCTGTTATGAGATTCACTAAGGTTGTCTTGCCCGATCCATTGGGCCCTATTACCCCCAAGATCTCCCCTGGATAAAGCACCATGCTCACATCCTGCACGGCCAGGAGCCCCCCGAATGCCTTGCTCAGTCCTTCTACCCTTAATAAAGGCTTGTCCACGGTCATATCTGGACCCATCTCTCAAACTGATGATATTTTCTCTGAGCCCAGACCATGAGCCCCTCACTTCTAACCACTATGAAACCCATTAGAACAATAGCGTAGAAGGCAATCCTCAAGGTCCCGAACTCCCTGAGAAGCTCCGATAATGGAACGAGAATCATGCTGCCCACAACGGCTCCAATTAAGGTTCCTCCTCCTCCGATCACAGTGGCTGCAATGGGGAGGATGGAGAAGTCAAGGGCAAAAAGGGAAAGGCCTGCCCACATATATAGATGGGCAAGATAGGCGCCAGCAAGGCAGCCCAATGTGGAGGCTATGAATACGGCTATGGCCTTATACCGAGTCACACTTATGCCGGATGCTTTCACAGCTTGGTCATTGTCCTTAACACCCCTGAAGATCAGACCAAGGTCTTCGTTTACAAGTCTCCTAAGTCCGAAAAGACAGAGAAGCAATGCGCTTATGATGATGTACGACTCCGCCCATGGTCCCCCGAATCCTTGGACCCCAGGGATCCCATCTGTGCCTCCCAGTATATTGAAGGCCTCTATAAGTCTCGATAGGACAAGGGGATACATAAGGGTGACAATGGCGAAATACACTCCCCTCAAGGGAAGGCAAGGAAGAAGGAGCACAGTGCACACAATCCCCCCTGCAATGCTCGCAAGGGGTATTGAAAGGAAAACCGGGAGACCTAAGGCCTTGTTGGCCAAGGCAGACGCATAGCCCCCAACCCCCGTTGCCAGGGCCCCGCCTAAGGAGACTAGGCCCACGAAGTGAGCCAAAAAGTCGAAGCTCAGCCCCAGAAGCCCATACACACACACAACCGTAACAACCCTCTTCCAGTAAGGACTCTCGATTAAAAGCGGGGCCAGGAGCAATCCCACAACTAGGATGAGTCTGGGTGCTAGGAGGTAGGTAGCCTCTTCCCACGAGCTTATGGCATATATGGACTCGGTCCTTACCTTTATTCCTCTGTCTAACCTCTCCTTTCTTCTCTGAACCTCGGCCATTTGGAATACCAGTTTTCCCGTTTCACACCCTTTCTTCCAATTGTTTCTGCCTTCCGAAGAGCCCAGAAGGCTTGAGTATAAGAGTCAATATTATGGCCAAAAGGGCCACCACCACCTGGAAATGGGACTGCATGTAGGATACTGTCAGAATCTGAGCGAATCCAATTATGAATGAGGCGAGGACGGCGCCTGCCCAACTCCCCAGCCCTCCAACAATGCATACGGCCACAGCAAATATCAAAACCTGGTACCCTGCCTCCACCACTATGTTCCCCAAAGGAAGAAGCACTATTGCCGCAACCGCAGCGAGTGCTGAGCCCAAGCCCGTGGCAACAGTGGCCATGGCATCGGAGTCTATCCCCAACATCATTGCTGCCTGTTCATCCTGGGCTATACCCCTCAAGGCGAGCCCTAGGCGGGTGAACTTGGTAAAAAGCCAAAGCCCGGCAACTATGGCTGCTCCTATTGCGACAACCAGCAGTCTCTGGTAATCCAAGGGAACATCGAAGAGGAAAATGGTCCCGGGATAGATCACTGGGAGGGTGAATGTCATCCCTTTGAGGCCCTTCCATCTCAGCGCCTCGAGGATGAAAAGCCCCATGGCGTAAGAGGCTATTATCTCGGAGATGGGCATTCCCCTAACCCGAATGAGGAAAAACCTGTACATGGCCATCCCGAGAAGCCCTACAGCAAATATGGTCAAGAGGACCGAGACAATGTATCCCATGTCGAGCGACCTTATGCCCACCCATGCCAGGTATCCGGCAAGGATGTAAAAGGCTCCATGGGCAAAGTTGGGCAGTCGGCTTATCCCATACACCAATGTGAAACCTAGGGCCATTAAAGCCAGTGAGACGCTATTGACTATCCCGTATATGAGAATCTCCATCCAGACCGAACCCCTTGCCCATCACTTCATCCATGGAGGAAGCTGAATCTGCCCCATTGCTATCTTTGGCGGGAACACAACGACCCTTTTTCCAGCCTGCCACTGGAATATGGTACCCACCGCTCCCTCCTGAGGGTCGAGACTTGGGATCACCTGGTGGCTTCTGGGATCAAACTTTATCCTTCCGTAGACTCCCATTAAGTCCGTTTTCTCCAAGGCCTCCACAACCTTTTCTGGATCCAGGGTCCCAGCCCTCTCTATGGCATCCTTGAGAACATAAGGGGCCATGTAGCTGCTAGAGGTGCCATAGCCTTCGGGCTCCACCCCCCATCTCTTGGTGTAGGCGTCGTAGAATTTCATGGTCCAGGGTGTAGCCTGGGAGGGGGCATTGCCCGCATTGACTACATTGGCTAAGCAGAATTCACCCTTCCCCTCTGTTGCCTTCCAGAAACCGGGCTGTTCGGCCGCTGCTATTATGGAGCCAAAAGGAAGAGCTGCCACCTTCATGTCATACCATTGCTTGAGGAGAATCGAAGTCTCTGGCATATCCATCCATATAATTAACACTTGGGCCTTGGTCCTCCTCGCTGCGAGAAGCCCCATGGAGAAATCAGTTGTTCCCGTTGGATAGACCTCTTTGCCGGTTACCTGCCACCCCTTCTCCGTGGCCAACTTCTCTATAATATCTCCTCCAGCCCTCGCATGAGCCACATCTTGGACCATTATGAACATTTTATCCAGCTTGAACCTATCCTTTATGTCCATAAGACAGGTGATAATTTCTTTTACTAGCCACTTGGACTCGCCTGTAATCCTGAAGCAATATTTGAACTTGTCGTACTCCTCCGCCACTCGTTCATGGTACTTCGGAGTGAGAGCTCCTGTTGTGAGAATGGAGATCTTTTTGTGCTTAGACAGGAGATCCATTGCAGCAAGAGCTGCTTCTGACCTAACCGGGCCCCCAACAATGAAGTCGGCTTTTTTCTCGAGAATCAGTTTTTCCACGGCGAGGAGAGCATCGCTTACAGGCACACCAGGTTCCAGATCCCTCGTGTCTATGACCTCGAGATGAAATGGCCTCTTCTGCCCAGCCACATTGACCCCCCCTGCAGCGTTTATCTCCTCAACCGCAAGCCTCATTCCTCTCTCTGCATCCCACCCATAGAGGAAGGCTGTGGCAAGGGGTGCACCCAGCACAATGCGCTTAGCCTGCTGGGCGTTTGCCAAGGGGGCTAAGCTAGCCGAAAAACCTGGGAAGAGAGCCAGAGCGAGAAAACAGAAAAAACTCTTTCGTCCCATTCTGTCACCTCCTGGGAAGATGGTTGGACAAAGGACTCGGACCCTTCCATCCCCACTGCTTCCTAGGCTGGTAGGGCAGCCAGTGTCCTTCAAATCCCAATGCTCTTGAGCAGGTGCGGAGACACTTGTAACATTGCCCAGGATTCATGTCAAGGTCGGAATGGTAGCAGGCCCATCCCATGGGACAGAGTTGCCGGTTGTGAAGCGTGCCCAATAGGTCACGGGAGGACTCCAATGTGGAAGGTTCCATTTAGGGATGGGCTTCGCGGCCTTATTGCAAGGCCATATATAAGCTGAGAAATGGTTGCAT